>Ga0256914_1003491_pt1 | contig 12352 bp, 9 predicted proteins | sample HulkmetaG_FD_191571 | JGI IMG/M metagenome (GOLD analysis project Ga0256914, IMG submission 191571) | Hydrothermal chimney microbial communities from Main Endeavour vent field at the Juan de Fuca Ridge, Pacific Ocean - Hulk | ecosystem: Environmental > Aquatic > Marine > Hydrothermal vents ...
GAGATCGAGCTCATCTCATGATTCTCCTATTTTTAATGCCGGGGTAGCCTAGCCTGGGAAGGCGCGGGCCTGGAGAGTCCGTGGGCGTCCAGCCCGCCAGGGTTCAAATCCCTGCCCCGGCGCCAAAACCCTTCTAACGAAGTTGAATGGCGCCGAAATATTATTTGGGATTCTAAAAGGCCCACATTTTGCACATCCTCTCCAGTCCCGCCCCTTCCCAGGCTACGGCTCCTTATGCTCTGTACAGAACTCTGTACAGATTGAGCGGATGCGTCGGCAACGTAGAGGATTATGGCCTCTTTTCCACCAAGAATCGTTCTTTCCATGCTTACCTGCTTTCCTATCAAATCGGCCCATTCCTTTGGCATCCTCAAAATCGGATACACATTTCCCTTTCCGTCTCTTAGCTTTCCAATCTTTCGACCCTCTCGGCCCATACTATCACCAAAACTCATTATCTCCTTTCACAACTAAATCATTTGCGTCAATCTATGGGAAGAATACCACAACCTAAGTTAAACAATTATGAGAAACAGGGAACTTTTTATCCATCGGATTTTTAACGGAGAATTTTTCAAAAATTAACTAACTCAAAAGCTCTCTGGACCCGTACAACAACATTTTAAGGATTTTACAATCGTATCTCCCTTATTTTCCCGCTTTAACGTCCAGAACTGGGGAATAAAACCTTCTGCTCTGTTCTTGTAGATATCTGTTAGACAGTCCTCCTGACAAATAAACCAAACTCCCTTGTCCAATAGTGCACTATCACACCATATCAGGTTCAACTTTCAACGGGACCTTTTTATTATCTCAACACTCTCTCGTTTATCCTCATTCTCTCTACGTGATTTCCTCGCTTTCTACGCTCTTCTCCCCAAACAAAACGGCCGCCTGATTAACTATGGCCTCCGAAAGGGCCTTTATCTCCTTATACGACAACCCCTTGAAGTTCTTCATCAATATCCGCTTTACTTGATTCTTTATCTTGGCCCTAACCTGCTTTCTCTTCTTCCAATCTGCCACCGTTACGTATCCATTAATCGCCTTAACTATCTCCTTTGCTATCTCTTCTATCTGGGAATAATTCTGGGCGATTTTCTCCTGAGACATTAACAAATCGTAGAACGCCAGCTCTTCCTCGGTGAGGTTCAGCTGTTTTCCTTCTTCAATGGCCTTTCTCGTTTCCTTGGCTATCTTTATTAGTTCCTCGATAACTTCCGAGACTTCAATCAGCTTGAGATTGTACCTGTCTATAAGCTCCTGGAGTTTTTGATATAGCGACTTATACCTGTACGGGTTTCTCCTCATCCTGACCCTTATTTGGTCCTCAAGGATTTTGGCCAAAACGTCCGCAACATAGTTTTTATATTCAAGTCTCGCCAGCTCCTGCAAAAATTCATCACTAAGAAGGGACACATCGGGCTTTTCCCTCTTCATCAACTCAAAAACATCAATCGGATTCTCGGCCGCTATGCTCTTTGAAATAAGCTCCGTCATATCTTTTTCTATGTCCTTAACAAGGGCCTTTCCCTTTCTCGTCTGGTACTTAACAACCATGTTCTTTATCATGTTGAAGAACGCCAAATCGTCCTTAATCTTTACGGTCTCCGGGTGTGGACTCACCAATGCGTACAGCTTCTTTAGAGCTACCACGTTCTTAACGAACTTCTTTTTCGTCTCTTCATCTGTACTAACCCTCGCATAGGCCTTTGCCGTTAGTATTGCCAAATCCCTCTCACTTAGCTTTCTCCAGTTCTTGTAATCCAATCCATAGAAATAGGAAGAGACTATATCGTACTTCTCCCTCATCAAATCCAGTATCCTATTTATATCGGTCAGTACCTTCTTGGCTTCTTCCGGTGCATACACTGAGAGGGACTTTTTCAGGTCGTCGGCTATTCCTATATAATCAACTATCAACCCACCCGGTTTATCCTTGAATACCCTGTTCACTCTCGCTATTGCCTGAACAAGGGAATGGTTCTTCATAGGCTTATCAAAGTACATCGTGTGGAGACACGGAACATCAAACCCAGTAAGCCACATATCAACGACAATCACCATCACCAAATCCGAATCCGGGTCCTTGAACGTCTTTGCCAGCGTCTGTAACTCCTTCTTGGTTCTGATGTGGGGCTGGAATTCCTTAGGGTCTCTTGACTTACTACCCGAGATAACAACTGCCAACGAACCAGGCCCGAACCTCTCCTCCATCGGTCCCCTAAGGCGGTTGTACAGCTCAACGGCCACTTTCCGGCTTATCGTAACCACCATGGCCTTTCCTCTGAAGTCCTCATGCCTCTTACTGAAATGTTCCACTATATCCTGGGCTATCTTGTTAAGCCTGTCCTCCGATAAAATCAGCTTCTCCAAACGTGCAAACTTTCTCTTCAAATGTTCCCTTTGCTCCTCCTTAAGACGCGGGTCGCTTTCCCTAATGGCTCTCTCAGATATTTCCTCAAATTCCTCATCTATGAACTCGTTTGTAAGGTGCAGCCTCGCGAGCCTCGATTCGTAGTATATTGGAACCACAACTCCATGCCTTCTCGCGGTGTCCATTGAGTATATGCTGATGTAATCCCCAAAAGTCAATGGCGTTGATTTGTCGGCGTATTCAATTGGGGTAGCCGTAAACCCTAAGAATGATGCGTTTGGAAGGGCCTTCCTTAAGTTTCTCGCCAAATCCTGGTACTGACTCCTATGGGCTTCGTCCGCTATGACTATGATATTATGCCTCTCATTCAACAGCGGATAAAACTCACTCCTCCACTTCGGCTCATACCACTCAATCGGCTCGAAATCCACAAGATAAACGGTCTTTTCTTTAAGTTTGTTCTCCGACAGCGGGTTATCTGGCCTCTTCCTGTTGAACTCCCTGATAAGGACCTCCTTAAGGTCCTCTAAACTCTTGAATCCCGTTCCCTTCACGTCCTCCTCCGAAAGCTCCTCGAACTTCTTCTCTTCCACGTATTTAATCTTGACCTCTCCAATGACAAGCTCACCAACCTGAAGGAATCCCGTATCGGCCTCCCCATTCTCTTCGTCGTCCTCTCCCCTAACGGCCCTTATGCTCACTCCCCTTCTTATCTCTCCCTCCCTTACCCTCTCAACATCCTCTTCCTGGGAAGAACTTATTATGTACCTGTCGAAATCACCGAATTTTTGAATGGTGGCGAAAACAACACCACCCGCTTTCCTGCTCAGGAGCTCCCTGAGTTCTCTAACGCTCTCGGCCTTCTTGACGTTCTGCATCACCCCAGCGAACACACCGTATAGCTGATCGTCAAGTTCCCTCCTGTCGGTTATGAAGAGCAACATCGGGTTTTCAAGTTCCTTTGTTTTAAGGGCCTTTCTCGCATAGAACAGCATCGTTAGGGATTTCCCGCTCCCCTGGGTGTGCCATATTGTCCCTATTCTCTTCTCCTCCGGCCTTCTTCCGTACTTAACGGCCTTTACTGTCCTTTCTATGGCCTTTCTCACGGCGTAGAACTGATGGTACATCGCTATCTTCTTTGTAAAACTCCTTCCCACGCCTTCATGAATTATAAAATCGTTCAAATACTCCAAAAGCCTCTCCTTCTCGAAAAGACCCATAAGAAGAACTTCCAAACTCGTTAATGTCTTTCCCGTCTTTTTGTGCTGGTACAACGTAATCTCGTTTTCTCCCTCAACCCGAACCTCAACCCTGAGGTCATCATCGCTCTCTATCCCTTCCCATACAAAGAAACGCTCCCATGGACTGGTGGGGGAACCGTACCTCGTCTCCAGCCCATCGCTTGCAACGAGAATCTGGGCGTACTTGTAAAGCTGTGGAATGTCCTCTTTCTTCTTCATGTGGTCCTCGTAGGCGTCTCTCGCCGTCTGGGGAGAGTTCGGCCCCTTAAACTCAAAAACAGCAATTGGAATTCCGTTAATGAAGACCACCATATCGGGGACCCTGTAGAGGTCCCTTTCTCTGTAAAAATCAACCCTGAACTGGTTTGAGACCAAAAACTCGTTGTTCTCTGGAACTCCAAAATCAACGAGCCTCACAATGCGCGTTCTTTCATCCTTCCCGCTTCCAACCTTCACCTTAACCCCGTTGGTGAGCATGTCGTAGAATTCCTTCATCCCCAGGGTGAACTCCCTGTGCATCACATCACTAACCGTCTTGTACACCTTGAGGGCGTCCCTCTCTGAAAGCCAGGGGTTGATTCTCATTATTGATCTTATGAACCGCTCCTTCAGGATAACGTGTTTGTACGACTCTCTTTCTTTTTCGGGCTCCAGCTCCTCCCCGGGGACGTACTCGTAGCCCATCCCTTTCAGCACTTTAACCGCCAGGTCCTCCACCATGTACTTCTCGCTCAGCTCGGCCCTATCCATCCTTCCTCCCTCTTGGTTCGTATTTCAAACCTCTCAAAGCTCCTCAACCCTCAACCTTCCGAACACCAGCTGGGGAAGGAGTGTATCGCGGACCCCCTTCAAAACCATTATTTCCTTCTCGTTGATTATTATCTTCCTGAAGAGCGGCTCAACGAGCGAGTGGAACTTTTCAAGGATGGGTTTTGGTGGGATCAGTACTGGCATTTGGGAAAAGTTCCTCTGATTTAATTTTGCTTGGACTGCACCAGTAACGTATGGCTCTATTGGAGTGAATTTCAAATGCAAATATAAATACTCAATGGAAACTCCTCTTCCGGTAATTACATGTACGTGGTTATTTGCCCAAAATTTCCCATGAACTAATCTTGAAACTACGAGCCCCCTTTCGTCCATAACTGTCCCGTCTTCTGCTACTAACAGATAAAATCCATCAAAAATATAATCGTCAATATAGTCGATTATGCCATTAGCTCCATAATACGGATATGGGCCTTTTCTATTTTGACGTTCTATTTCTGAAAGCGGTATTCGTTTACTATCATGGAATTCAGCAACCTCCCCAATAGGCTTAACCTCCCACCCCTTCGGAATCTCCATGTCCAGCTCCTCGCTGTAAACGAACTCCTCATCCTGGAACGGCTCAAAATCAATGAACCAGCTCTTGAATATCGCCATCGCAACCTTCTCTAAAACCTCGTTCTGCTTCCTCTTGTTCTCTATCAAATCGTCGAACCAGGAAAGGGCGGTGGCAATGCGTTGCTGTTCTTCTGGAGGGGGGTAGGGGAGTAATAAAGTCTCTAAAGCATGCCTATCAACCCTTTGTCTTCCACTTGTCCCCGTCATTGAATATTCAAGAGTATCTTTTGGTATTGGATGCCGAAGATAATAAAAGACAAATTTTGTTGAAACCTTGTTATCTCTCGGAATCAGTGAGAAGACTTCAGTAGTAGCAATCCATCTGTAATTAGAGTTATTTGGAACAATACACATTTTCCCATGTTCAAATGATGGGGTTATCTTGGCGAATAAAATTGAACTTGGAGGCACTTCTATTCCACTCTTTACCTCATTGGGAGTCCTAAATTCGAATTCTGGAAGTATTCCGTCTACTGGTATCTTCTCCATTGGAATAAACGCTATCGGCTTGTCTTGTCTATTTTTAGGACGTTTATTTATGAACATAACTTCCTGAATCTCTTTAACGTTCCAATCCTTTGGAATCTCACCGATAGGAGTTTTCTTGAACTCGGTTTCCCATCTAAACTTCATAGGGCCCCCTCTCCTTCCTGCTAATCTCTTCTACTAGCCAGTTATTAATATCAAGAAGAATCTCATATCCAACTTCCACTAGGTTTTGATCCTTCTCAAACGAATATATTTTGTCTCCATGGAAGAGGTTGTTTCTAATCCAGTAAACAGCTTCAATAACATTTTTGTAATCTTCTAGCTCTTCCGCGGTTAGTGAGCTTCTTCCCCGGTCTCGGCGGGCATTTCTCACATTCCTGATGGGTGCAATCTCCTTTAGCCTCTGTATTTTGTCTCGGGATATCTGGTTTTGAGGAATTTCCTCTTTTATATTCTCCATAATCTTCCAGTCTCTCAGCCTATATCCATACTTCGCCCGGCATAGTGCATTAAACGCTATATACTCCACCGTAAACTTCAGAAATGGATCATCTAACTCCTTGGCAACCTCTCGCCACTCTTTGGCCCTCTCCAGGATGAGGTCCCACGTTCGATCTTCTACTGATCCAGTTCCGGACAAGGGAATCACGCCTCCACGTACACCCGTCTTTTGATTTCCTCTATTATTGCTTTCTTTCTAAGCTTCATGAACGTTTCAATATCATTTCTCAACAATGCATCAAGAGCCTCTCTTGGAATTAAATGTGTCCTCAAAATCTCTTCCACCTTTTCCCTTCCGAATTCCGCGATCCTCTCGGAAAAGTACTCAGACGGTCTCTTGTTACTCTTTGATTGATTTGTGGTTATTATCGTCCTGTTGGCTATCTTATCCTCTTTGTAGATACTCCTCGGAAAGATGTGGTCCACCTGTACCTTACTGCGATATAACTCAAACTGTGGAGGTTGTCCAGTCTTAAAATCCAAGGCCCCATTTAGCACTATTAAGCTCAAGACTCCCTTAAACATGGCCGAATTCATACTTGAAACGTCCAGGTCTATGTCCTCAACCGTAAAACGCTCGATGAACTCGGGTATCTTTCCGTTTTCCACCCACTCTATGAAATCCATGAAGTCTGAGAAACTCTTTGAGTCTACGGCTTGGTCATACCTCCCCTCGAACACTGTTACCCAGTAAAATGCATCCACCTTTGCATAATTGGCAGGACTCTCCTTCCGGTTTGTCTTTAGATAGTCTAACATCACAGCTACAGGTACAATGAGCGTTGTATATGGGGCCCACTTCTTAAAGCTCAAAACCCCATAACCGTTTCTGATATCGGTAATCCTTCGGTATGCAAGCTCTAATGCCTCACAGGCTCTCCTCCATTCCTCCTCAAAGTTTCCATGGTCCAACTCTAGCAAGTTCTTTCTCCTTGGTTCCTTTCCCCTGATAAGGGCTATTACCTTAAGTATCCACTCGGGAGGAATAAAGTTTACAAACTCATACTGTTCCTTGGCGTCGTTGAGCATATCCCTGAGGTTAATACCGTACTTGTACAGTCTCGCAGTTGCTAAATCAAACGTCGATAGTGGCATTCCCGTTTTGTTCAGCCGTTCAAAAGTCTCAACTATCTTGTCAAGGGACGTATCACTTGGGAGGGTTATCACGTGGATTTCGTATTCCATCACGCTGTTATAGAGTTTGATGAGATCTTTTATGGGGATATCCTCCCTTCCCTCGAACCTCTCAACCAAGGCCTCTAAGCTTTTGAACTCCGATACCGGGACCATGTACATATTCCTCTTTACTTCTGATAACCTCCTCTTGTCCGCTGTACTCACCCCAACTATCGCGTCGTCCCATTCTCCCTGAAGGGCCTTCTTGATGTCCACATAGAACCTGTGGGGATACTTTCTGCCATTTAAGGGGATATCAGGCGCGTAAAAGGCGTAGAATAGGGCTGTCGTCCTCTGCTGACCGTCCAATAATACCTTCACAGAATAGTGTATCTTGGCATCAGGATTGACAGTTTCAACGCCTTCAACCAATCTCAATGCAAACGGGGCTTCGTCCCTTGTGGACTCCAAGAACAGCATAGACCCGATGAAGTATCCTCCAAAGACTGATACCAGAAGTTCCCTAACGTCTTCTGGGCCCCACACAAAGCTTCTCTGGAAATCGGGCAATACTATCTTTCCACCGTGTGTATCTTTCAACAGTTCTCTTAACTTTATGCTCATAACTTCACACCTTCCATCCCAGTTCCCTAAACACTTCCTCCACCTTTTCTCTCAGCCTCTCCTCCTCCTGGAAGAGTTTCGAAAGCTCCTCGCTGTACTCCCTCATTTTCTCTTCAAACGTCCTCTCGTCGTCGAACTCCAGCTTGACACCCACATACCTTCCAGGGGTGAGCACGTAGTTGTTCTTGGCTATATCTTCAATTGTGGCCACCTTTGCAAACCCTATCTCATCTATCTCGTCCAGTCTGCCTTCTTCAAAGAGCCTGAACTTCTCGACTATCCTCTGAATGTGCTCCTCAGTCATTACGTTTTGTCTTCTCGAAACCTGTTTGTAGAGGTTCTTGGCGTTTATGAAAAGTACCTTCCCCTTCATGTGCTCGGGTTTCTTCTTTCTCATAAACCACAGCGAGACGGGTAGTGAAACGTTGTAAAACAGTTTAGGCGGTGCGGCAACTATCCCATAAACGAAGTCTTTTTCCACAAGCTTCTTTCGTATCTTCCCCTCTACTCCACCCCCTGATAGGGCCCCATTGGCCATTACAAATCCCGTTTTTCCGCTGGGGTTCAGGTGATACAGGAAATGGAGTATCCACATGTAGTTCGCGTTGTTGTCAGGTGGAATAAGGACCTCCTCATCACTAACAATCTTGATTCTCGGGTCATCCTCGCTTATCTTATCTGCTCCCCACTTGCTATCGTTGAATGGAGGATTCGAAACCACGAAATCAAATCTATCGTGCATGAACTTGTCATCATGGTATGAATCCCCTAATCTGATGTCTCCCTCGGCCCCTCTTATGGCTAGGTTCATTTTGCATATCTTCCACGGTCCTTCTTTTGACTCCTGGCCGTATATGGCGAGTTTTGTTGGATCTACCCCTTCCCTCTCCAATGCTGCAACGAAGAATCCACCGCTACCACATGCTGGATCAAATATTTTGCCCTCCTTCACGTCGAGGATTTCAATGATAAGTCTTGTGAGTGAACGCGGTGTGTAGAACTCCCCTCCCTTCTGGCCTTCAACTTGGGCAAATTTTCCGAGGAAGTATTCGTATATTCTCCCGAAGAGATCCCTTCCATCCTTGCCCTTCCCAAAGTCGATATCTGTAAACAGATTGATCAGATATGCCAGGTCATCCGGGGACAGGTTGATCTCAGCGTATCTTTTGGGTATGACGTCGGCCAGCTGATCGGGATACATTTCTTCAAGGGTTGAAATGGCGTTGTCTATTATCTCCCCTATGTTGGGCTGGTTGGCGTTCTTCTTGAAGTACTCCCATCTTGTTTTCTCGGGGAGATAGAAAACCCCTGCCTCTATATAATACTCCTCATCCTCAATGGCGGCCCTTCTCATCTCTGGGTCTTCGATATAATCCTCACTCGTGGGATCCCCAAATCTCTTTTCCAGTTCGGCTCTCCTTCTCTCAAAGGCCTCTGACAGGTATCTCAGGAATATAAGCCCAAGAACTATGTACTTATACTCGTGAACCTCGACTTTCTTCCTCAGTTTGTCGGCGGCGGCCCATAACTTCCTTTCAAGCTCGGGCTCCAGTTCATAATACTCTTCAACTTTATCCTTCTTTACCTTCTCAGCCTTCGATTTCTTTTTCTTACCTTTTACCATCTTGTTCTCCCCTTTCTCCTTCTTGAATGATTGGGAAAGATATTCATCCAGCGTCGGCATGAATACCACCGAGCGATTTAAGTCTGTACAGAATTGTGTTCGTCTTGCCTTATGAATTTTCCGTATTCATCCCTTTGTAAAAAAAGAAAACATGAATGTGGCCCCTATAGCTCTATGCAATTCCAAGCTTCGGTATCTCGATACTATCCAATTCCTTAAAGGGCCAAAGACTGGCGATATCTCCCTCCCTGTCAGAGATTATAACGCCCTCCCTAGTGAAGTTAAGGGTCTTAATTTTCCTTCCATCCTTACGGTATATCTCATAAAGAACAGTCTCAATGATTTTTTCCATGAATTGCTTATTCTCTGCTGTATAATAAAAATGTTCGTTCACGTAAACCCTTAGTATCTCAATGCCCCTCTTTCGCTCAAAGGTATCCAACTTTTCATCCAATCTATCTACCTGTTTTCCCTGCATGAAACCAGATATACACCTTCCTGAATCCTGAGCCGTATTTCAGAGCTTCAACATTCATCTTGTGTTGTAAATCCGCCTTATTTTCACAAAAGAGTGCCCATGCTATCTCTATTAGGTTTTTACTATACTTTCTTTGTTTTTTGCCTGGTATTATTCCATCGTTCACCTTGGAAAGGATAATGTCTACACCCTCATGGCTGAGGGTTACCATTAATTTTTCCGCCTGCCCTTCTACGTCATATTTACCGGAATAATGCTCCCAGAAATTTTTGAGCTCAATCGCAATAAGTGTTTTATCGCTCCAATCTATTATGAGGATGTCCGCTATCTTATCGGCATCGGATTTTCTACCTCTATTTGAGTCCTCTGTTCCTGGCCTTGTTCGTATCTTGTATATAGGAAGTACAAAGATATCCCTCCCCAGTTCCCTGTACTCTTCCAGCACTTTTTCTAAGCTCTCGTAAACAAGATCTTCTAGGAACCTCCCCTTCCAGAACGCCACTTTGCTGTGGGGAAGTTCTCCGCTGGCAATCCGCTTTGCTAGGGCTTCGTAAAATTTTCCCTCTATCTCCGAATACATGTCCAGGATATCGTTTATGTAACCGTACATAGTTTTCTCATCTTTTATTCTCACTCCCATATCGGGCTCTGCCTGAAACGCTTCTATCATCTCCTCCGTTAGCCTTCCCTCTTTTAGCATTTCCAACATCGCATGAATGAACACATCCCAATACTCAAATACTGAATGCCTGTATCTCTTCTTAATACACTCTTCCAACTTTGCCCTACTAATTTTTCTACCCTTATTCTCAACTAACATTAACTCCTTAACCATACTACCACCTCAGGAAAGAGTTCTCAAGAAACGGGGGCCTTTGTGTCCTGTTTCATTACCCTGAGATTTTGAACCTTTGAGAATTTTATTTAATTAATAAGATTCATTAAACCACTAAGAACCTAGTTAGACACCTTGAGCATCTGTCACTCGTTCTCTTCCCGTTTTTAGAATTAAAAGGAAAGGAAACACAGGGTGCAAGGTTGGAATGATTTAGAAGGTTAAGTTAATGTTAGAAGTGTTGTGTTTGTAGGATTGTTGATATTGTTAGAGTTTGATTATTTTTGTCCCCCATATATAATATAGGGAAAACTATGTAAATTAGCTAATTTTTAATTTTTGTTACCTTTAAATGCTTTATGGTTAGAATAGGTATGTTAGTTATTATTTCTCAAATATCCATTACATAATTTGTTATAAAACCTTAATATTCGTACTCATACCCTTCACAATAACATAACCCCTTACTATCTACCCCCCTTTCACTCTCTCCTTCAATAATAATACATCAAATACATACTATCCTAACCTACTCATACACTTATACATACTACCTACTACTCTCTCTTAATCTCCCTATCTTTCTATCAATACTCAACACTCACATGGAGATATGTTTCAAAATGGTATATACCGAATGGGAAAGATAAAAACGGCAGATAGACCCTCAATTAAACGATTAAAAGGGAGGGGAAATTTGGAATTCAAAAAACAACCTTATTCCCCAAGATTTCTGAGAGTGTTGGGTTTAATGATTTTTCAAGGTACTTATACGAGCGGGCGTATTCTCTTTTAGCCTGGTTAAATAGATCTAGATAGTGGATACTCATTATCGAACCTGTTGAGTGGCCGACCATGTATTTAACCACGCTTTCTGGAACTCTTGCTTCAAACATCTTGTTTATGAACCATTTTCGGGCGTACTTGAGGCGAACCCCTTTCCTTTTGGAGAGGTAGGAACGTAGAGTTACGTATGTGGTGTTGGGGAATGGTTTGAGGAGCGAGGCAATATAGGGGGGCATAAAAGCCACGAAGGAGTTTTTGGTTTTTCGGGTCCATGAAAGTTGATAGTATGCAATGGTGGTTCCATTCACTCTTTCTGTCTTTAAGCGATTCTCATCAAATTCTGTTACTATCTTCAACGCCTCCTTTATCCTTATACCTCCAAAAACTACCAACAACGCAACTAACAATGCGTCCTCTCTCTTGCTAACGGCCTTAATCCAACTTTGAATCTCTTCGTTCGTGGGGAAATACAAATCCGGTTTGGACTCGTGGGTTCGTAAGAGTCTCTTCAACTTAATGGCTGTCTCCTCCAACATCCAGTCATTTTCTAGGTAGAAGTTTATCAGGTTCCTTATGGCCAAACTCAGGTGATGTCTCCCTACCTTGGTATTGTCCATCAACCTTCTCAAATCTTCAATGCTCCAGATTTCTGTATCCCCAAAATATCTATCCAAGGAAGAGATATACTTCCTTCTTGTTTCCTCTGTTACTCTATTCTCTAGCCATTTAGTGAATTCTTCCCTAACAGGCCTGTATATCAAAATTGGAGCCGCTGGAGAGTCCGTGGGCGTCCAGCCCGCCAGGGTTCAAATCCCTGCCCCGGCGCCAAACAAACTTTGCTTGCGCAAAGTTTGTATGTCCCTTTTAAACTCGTAATTTTCCAAGTGGTTTTTAG
>Ga0256914_1003492_pt1 | contig 12351 bp, 8 predicted proteins | sample HulkmetaG_FD_191571 | JGI IMG/M metagenome (GOLD analysis project Ga0256914, IMG submission 191571) | Hydrothermal chimney microbial communities from Main Endeavour vent field at the Juan de Fuca Ridge, Pacific Ocean - Hulk | ecosystem: Environmental > Aquatic > Marine > Hydrothermal vents ...
TTCTTCTCCTCGGTGGATGCTTCCCCCGGGGTAGCGGCCTGTTCCTCCCGCGGCTCCCTCGTGTCGCCCGCGTCCCCGGTCCCTGGCCTCGACGGGGTCGAGGCCGAGGCCTCGGCGTCTCCGGGCGTATCCTCGAGTTCCAGGGCGACCTCGACGGCGGAAAACTCGTCGTCTTCCGGCGTGGTGCCGGAGAGCCCCGCGTCCGACCGCTCGGAAGGCGAGCCCGCGGCCTCTCCTGGCGTGGCCTCCCCGTCAGCCCCCGTCGGGCGGGACGCGGCCCCGTTCCCGTCCTCCTGGGTGCCGGTTTCCCCGGCCACGGCCTCGTCGGTGGTGTCCTGCTCCCTCGTTGTCGTGGCAACGGGCTGGCTCACGGACGGAGCGGACGGAGCCGTGACGCTCGCGCCGGCCCGGACCGCCGCCATGCGTTCCACGACGAGGCCGGCCGCCTCGACCAGGACCGCTATCCCGTGAAGGTCCGGGGTTTCCGTCCCGACCGGATCGACGTAGAGGACGGCGGCCACCCGGTCCATCACGCGAAGCGGATAGAGCCAGGCTTCCCCGCGAAGGGTCTGGCCGAAGTCGGGTACCGGGAGGTCGCCGTCGACGGTGCAGCCGACGGGAACGCCCGTCTCGAGCACGCGGACCACCGCCGGTGCGCTTTCCGGGAGGGCGCGGGTGGAGATGTCCCCGGCCAGCTCGGGCTCGTCGTCGAACCGCGTACCTTCCCACCCGACGAGGCGGCCTTCCCGGAGGACGAACAGGGCGGCACGGGCTCCCTGCTCGGCCACCTCGGCGAGCAGCCTGCGGAGGAGGTCCACCTGGGCCGCCGCCTCGCGAAGGGACCGGAGGGCGCCGACCAGGCGTTCCGGCGTGGCCGGTGATGGAAGCGGCACCTCGACCGCCGAGAGCTGTTGCTCGAGGGCCCGGGGAACCGCTTCGAGGGCCCGGGCGACGGAATCGACGACCTCGCGGATGGTGTCCTGGCTGAGGGACCGACTCGGCATCTCGTCCTCCACCGCTGCGAACCGACCACGCTCCCTGTGCCGGTCGATGGGCGCCGGGGCTGGCCACGGGGCTTCGGCTATTGTCAGGCCTGCCCTCGCGGCCGGTCAACCCATCGTGCAACGGACCGCTCGGCGTGTCGTGCCACGAGTCCCGACGGGCGTGCCGGGAGGGAGCAGGTGCTCGGGTCCCGGCCGGTGGTCGCCCGTGACGAGGGGGCAGCCACCCTCGCCGCCCGCTGCCGGGCGGGGGTTCGGACACCAGGAAGCAGCTTCTCCTGTCGATTCGGTGGTGAAAGCCCTGCTCCACCGTGGGTAGAATCGCGCCATGGAGCTGCAGAAGACCGTCCGCGAGCCGGTTCGCCTGGAAGGCGTCGGTCTCCATCGCGGGGAGCCCGCGCGGCTGACCGTGGAACCGGCTGCCGCGGGGACCGGCCTCGTCTTCGTCCGCGCCGACCTCGGTGGCGCAGAAGTGCCGGCGCTGCAGCAGTTTCGTGCCGGGATGGTCCATGCGAGCAGCCTGTCGCGGAACGGGGTGCGCGTCGAGACGCCCGAGCACCTCCTGGCGGCCCTCTACGCCCTCGGGATCGACAACGCGCGCCTCGTGCTCGAGGGTCCGGAGGTCCCGATCCTGGATGGTTCTGCGCTCCCGTTCGCGCGGGCGCTCCTGGCCGCAGGATGCGTCGAGCAGGGTCGCCCCCGGCGGAAGATGGTCGTGACCCGCCCCGTCGTCGTTGGCGACGACGAGCGACGGATCGAGGTGCATCCCGGTCCCGGCGGGCTCGTTCTCACCGCGGCGATCGACTTCGACGACGAGCACGTGGGGTTCCAGGAGCTGACCGTTCGCCTGGACAGGGAGAGCGACTTCCTCGCGAAGCTGGCCCCGGCGCGCACGTTCGGCCTGGTCCGTGACATCGAGATGCTGCGGCGCGCGGGACTCGCCCGGGGGGGCAGCACGGACAACGCGATCGTCGTCGGAGAAGAGGGCATCCTGGGTGGACCGCTCCGGTTTCCCGACGAGTTCGTCCGTCACAAGCTCCTCGATCTCGTGGGAGACCTCGCCCTTCTCGGGTGCCGGCTGGAGGGTCGCCTGCTGGCCTGGAGGTCCGGGCACGACCTGCACGGGCGGCTGGTGGACGCTCTCCTGGCCCACCAGGATGCCGTCGTCCTGGAGGGGGACTGGGATTCCCCCGCGGCGCGGGCACACCCGGTGTCCCCCGGCCGGCAGCCTTCCTGAGGAGTCGCCGTGCCCACCGGCAGGATCCGCACGGATCGGGTGGTCGTCGCGGTCGTCACGGGGTTGCTCGTGCTCGCGACGCTCCTCTACTACGTGATCGAGCGGGGCAAGCTCGGCGACACGCGGCTGGCCACCGACAAGACGCTGCTCGCGGCGCTGGCGGCGACGATCGTCGTCGTCTCCCTGGGGCTTGCCTGGGTGATGGTTCGAAACCTGGGCCAGGTCCTGGCCGAGAGACGGGGGCCGATCGGCTCCCGCCTCCAGGTGAGGGTCGTCCTCGCGTTCCTGCTCCTGGTGCTCGTTCCGTCGCTCTTCCTGTTCGTCACGGCCATCACGGTCGTGCATCGTACCCTGAAGGACCTGGCCCCCCCCGACGTGAGCCGGGTACTGCGCGAGGCCGCGCGGGCGGCGGATACCGTCCAGGCCCGGGAGCTGCGGCGCGTGCGTCACGTCGCCATGCAGGTGGCCGCCGACCTTGCCCGGGGTCCGGGCTGCGTCCCGCCCCCGGAGGGCGATGGCCGGGCGGTGCTGCGCGAACTGCTTCGGCGGTACGATCTCGCTGCCCTGGGGGTGGTTTCGAGGGAGGGAGCGCCGCTCGTCGTGGCCGTCCCGGTCCGCGACGAGGGCCCGGCCGCCAGGAGCGGCGAGCTCGGCAGGATCCCCGGGGATCTCGTCCGGGAGGTGTTCGGGGAGGCGGCTCCCATCGTGCGCGGCGAGCGACTGCCGTACGGCTGGCGAGCCGTGGCGGTCGTCCCGTGCCGCGAGGCGGGGGAGATCCGGAGCGCCGTGTTCGCGGTCGGGTGGTTGCCCGAGCGTGTGGCCCGTCAGCTCGACGCGGTGGCGCTGAACCGGGACGAGATCGAGTCGATCGCCCGGCGCCGACCCGCCGTGCAGCGCCTCTACATCGCCCTCTTCCTCCTGCTGACCGTCCTCGTCCTGTTCGCCTCCGTCTGGGCGGGCTTCCGGATCGCGCGCCAGGTTACCGGCCCGATCGGGGAGCTGTCCCGCGCGACCGAGGCGCTCGCCGCGGGGGACTTCTCGTGGCGGGTGTCCGAGGGAGGAGACGACGAGATCGGCCGACTGGCCACCTCGTTCAACAGGATGGCCGAGGAGATCCAGCGTGGACGCCAGGCCCTCGACGCGCGCCGGCGGTACATCGAGATGCTCCTCGAGGCGATCCCGGTCGGCGTACTGAGCCTGGACGGTCGGGGGAAGGTCACCCTGGTCAACGCCCGTGCCCTCGAGCTCCTGCGACTGGAGCGGATGGCACCCGGGACACCGCTCGAAGTGGCCCTGGGCGAGCAACGGCGGGAACTGAGGGACGCGCTCGCGCCGCTCCTGGCGGGCGAGGTCGACCGGGTCGTGGAGGAGGTTCCGCTCGACCTGCCGGGAGGTCGGGTCTCTCTCGAGGTGACGGCGGAGAGGTTCGCCCTCGCGGCCGATCACGAGGGGATCCTCGTCGTACTGGAGGACCTGACCTCGCTTCGCCGGGCGGAGCGGACGGCTGCCTGGGCCGAGGTGGCGCGGAAGGTGGCCCACGAGATCAAGAACCCGTTGACCCCGATTCGCCTGTCGGCGGAGCGGTTGCTGCGGAGGTTCCAGAAGGACCCGGCGAGTGCCGGGGAGGTCGTCGAGGAGGTCGTCGCCACGATCGTACGGGAGGTGGAGTCGCTCCGGAACCTGGTGGCCGAGTTCTCCCGCTTCGCGCGCCTGCCCGAGGTCCGCCTGCAGGGGGGTGACGTGCGGGAGGTGATCCGCGAGGCACTGGCCCTCTACCGGGACGCGCACCCGGGAATCACGTTCCGCCCGGACCTGGCGGAGGAACTTCCCGAGCATCGGCTGGACCGGGAGGCGTTTCGTCGCGTGCTGATCAACCTGCTCGACAATGCCGTGCAGGCCGTCGGGCGGTCCGGCGAGATCCGCGTGGTGGCCCGCTCCCACCCGGGCCACCATTCGGTCGTGGTCGAAGTGATCGATGACGGGCCCGGGATCCCGCCGGAGGACCGGCGGAGGTTGTTCCAGGTGAACTTCTCGCGACGACCGGGCGGAACGGGCCTGGGCCTCGCGATCGTGCATCAGCTGGTCACCGAGATGGGGGGCCGGGTCCGGGCGGAGGAGGCGGAGGGGGGCGGGACGCGGATGATCGTGGAACTCCCGGCGGCGCCGGGAGCGCCCGGTGTCTCCGACGAGGCGAGTGGGCGAGGAACGGGAGGAAGGAACGACGATGACTGTCGGTGACGCGACCGGGCTCGTGCTGGTGATCGATGACGAGGAGCCGATCCGGCGCACGCTCGGCGAGATACTCGCGGACGAGGGATACGAGGTGCTCGAGGCGGCGTCGGGGGAGGAGGGCGTGGACCTGGCGGTTCGCCGCGTGCCGGACGTGATCTTCCTTGACGTCTGGCTTCCCGGCATCGACGGCATCGAGGCGCTCCGGCTGCTTCGCGAGCGAGGGGTGCCGGCCCCGGTCGTGATGATCTCGGGTCACGGGACGATCGAGACGGCGGTCCGGGCGACCAAGCTGGGGGCGTACGATTTCGTCGAGAAGCCGCTTTCCCTCGACCGGGTGCTGCTCGTTACGGCGAACGCGCTGCGGCACGCGCGGCTCGAGCGAAGGAATCGTGCCCTGCGGGCGCAACTCCGGCGGGAAGCGGAGTTTCTCGGGCGTTCGCCGGCGGTCGAGCGCCTCCGCGTCGCCCTCGCCGGCGCGACGGACGGGCGCCCGATCCTGCTCTACGGGGAGAAGGGATCGGGCAGGCGCCTCGCCGCCCGGTGGATCTCCCAGCATGGCCTGCGACCGGAGGGCCCGTTCCTGGACGTGCAGGTCTCCGCGCTTCCGCGGGAGCGGCTCCTGCGCGCCCTGTACGGGAACGGAGGACGGGGAGGGGACGATCCCGGGCGGCTGCTCCTGGCCGACGAGGGGACGCTCTACCTCGAGAACGCCGACATGCTGCCCCCGATCGTCCAGGAATCACTCCTGGTCGGGATGGAAACCGGGGAGTTCCCGGAGCCGGGGGGACGTCGCAGGGTTCGCTCCGAGCCCCTGCTGGTCCTGGGCCTGCTGGAGCCACCCGAGCGGCTGGAGGAGCGGGGCCAGCTTTCCGGCCAGTTCCTCGCCGCGTTTCCCCACGTGATCGAGGTGCCGCCGCTGCGGGAGAGGCGTGAAGACATCCCGGAGCTCGTGCAACGGTTCCTGGTCGAACTCTGCCGGGAGTACGCGCGGGAGCCGCTCGAGGTCACGCCGGCGGCGATGAGGGTTCTTCTCTCGTACTCGTGGCCGGGCAACGTGCGCGAGCTCAAGCGCGTGCTCGAGCGGATCGTGCTCCTCGTCCCGGGTCCGCGCGTGACCGCCGGGGACCTGCCGGCACACCTGGGAACGGGAGACGGAGACGACACGATCGTCCAGTCGATCCTCGACGGTTTCGAGCGGGCCTGGCTCGAGCGTCACCTGGCCGAGGTCGGGGGGGATCTCGAGCGCGCCTCCCGGCGGCTCGGGATCCCGCCGGAGGAACTGCGGCGGCGACTGGAGCGGCTCGGCGGGGGCGCCGCCTGAATCCCGGGCGTTGCGCCGCGCTCCGGTGGCGGGGCATGCTGCCGGGTCCGGAAAGGAGGTTCCGGTGCACGAGGCGGTCCTGTACCTGGTCATCGGGCTGTTCTCCGGGCTCGTCATGGGGTTCCTCGGGGTGGGTGGCGGGATCGCGGTGATCCTGGGGCTCCTCCTGGTCGCCGGGATGCCGCAGAAGCTCGCGCAGGGAACGACCCTGCTGGTCGTCGTGGCGCCGGTGTCGATCCTGGCGCTTGTCGAGTACTGGCGACAGGGACACGTCGCGCTCGTGCCCGGCCTGCTCGTGATCGCCGGGTTCGTCGTCGGTGCGTGGGTCGGCGCCCTCCTGGCAGGGCAGGTCCCGTCCCTGCTCCTGCGTCGCGTGTTCGCCCTCGGCCTGGTGGTGATCGGGATCGTGATGTTCCTGCGGACCTGGGGCATTCCCCGCGTCTCCTGACCCTCGTGGCCGAGCGGGGCTTTCGGGTGGCGAGCGCGATGGGGCGGGGGTAGCTTTCTCCCGGCTTCCCCCCGGGGAAGGCCGATCGAGGCCCGATGTTTCGTCCGCGGTCCGGTGCCACGCGAGTGGCGGTCGCCGTCCTCGCCCTGTTCCTCGCGCCGCTCCTCGTGGCGGCGGAGAGCTGGCACACGTGCACCCTGGCCGGCGGGGAGGGTCGCGGGGTGTCCCGCATCGAGCCCCCGGCATCGGTGCGGACGTCTCGCGCCCATTCCTGCCTGGCCTGTTCCCTGACCCGCCAGGTATTCCCCTCGATGCCCGTGCCGGTCCCCGGCGGGCCCGACGGGCGCGGCCGATCGACCGTTCCGGTGGCGAGCGTGTCGTGCACCCGGGCCCCGGTGAGCCTGCTTCCTCCCGGTCGAGCTCCCCCCGCCTGACCCGATCCCCGATCGTCCAGCCACCCGCGGCCGATCCATCCGGCGCACGAGATGCCGCGCGTCGACACTCTCCGGGAGGAGTTCGAGATGAGCTTTCGCTTGGCTTTTGCTATCCGTTCCGCCGGCCCCGGGAGGGCCGCGTACGTGGCGGCTCTTGCCGTGGCGCTCCCGTTCGTGACGTTGCCTGCGGGGGCCGACGCGGCCGCGACGGCCGCCGCGAATGCCTCGGCCTGCGTCCTGTCGGGCCGGGTCGTCGAGGAGATCGGTGACCAGCCCCTGCCGGGGGTGCAGGTGCGCCTCCCCGATCTCGATCGAGGGACCCTGACCGACGCGAACGGCCGCTTCAGGATCGGGGGCCTGCCCTGCTCGAGAGAGGTGGTCGTCGGCTTCCACCTGCCGGGGTACGCGCCCCGACACGAGCGGCTGCGACTTCCTCGTCCGGGGGAACTGCTGGTGCGGCTTTCCCCGGCCCGGGGGTTTCGCGAGGAGGTCACGGTATCCGCGCTGCCGTGGGCGGCGAAGAAGCTCGAGGTGGCGCAGACCGTCGACGTGGTGGACGCGGATACGCTCGAGACGTCGGCAGGACTCTCCGTTGGTGCGGCGGTTGAGCAGGTGCCGGGCGTGCAGAACGTTTCCACCGGGGAACAGGCCGGCAAGCCGATGATCCGCGGCATGACGAACGAGCGGGTCCTGCTCCTGTCGGACGGGTTCGCCCACCATTACCAGGAGTTCTCGCTGCGGCATCCCCCGAACGTGGAGCCGTACGACGCGGAGCGGATCGAGGTGATCCGGGGCCCGGCAAGCGTGCTCTACGGCGCCGGGGCGATGGGAGGGGTCGTCAACCTGGTCTCCCCGCCCCTCCCCGCGGGCGAGCGGGGCGAGGTCTCGCTGCACGGGGAGGTCCTGGCGGGTTCCGGGAGCAACGCACGGTCCCTGACGGACCGCGCCCGGATCGAGGGAGCGATCGGTGCGTTCGGCTGGCGGGCGAGCTGGACGCGTCGCGTGGCGGACGACGCGGAGACGCCGGACCGGGAGCTGGCGAACACGGACTACAGCCAGAGCTCGGGGGAGGTTGCCCTCGGCGTCACCCTGGAGGGGGGCATCCGGATCGAGGGGAAGTGGAACCACTGGGAGAACGACTTCGGGTTCTTTCTACCCCCGTTGCCGCACTTCCGTCTCGGGCTGCGGAACGACATCGGCCACGTCGAGGCGACGTTCCCGGGGTCCAGCGGCGAGTGGAAGGTAGCGGTTCACCGTGCCCAGAACATCCGCAAGGTCTGGCCGCGGGGGAAGCACGGCCCTCTTTCCGTCGATCTCGACCTGGAGACCCGGATCGCACGCGTGGAGTGGAAGCGGGAAGGGAAGGGCGGCAGTCGCTCGTGGGCGCTCCTCGAGCTCCGCAACCAGGACAACATGACGCGGGGCTCGGTCCCGCTGCTGCCGAACTACCACGCGAGCGGCTGGGCGGCCGCGGTCTTCCACGAGGTCCGGCTCCTGCCCCGCGACGGCTTCGAGCGGCTGGTCCTCGACCTCGGTCTCCGGTGGGACGCGCGCCGGGTGGCCGTTCACGATACCGGGGGTCGCGCCGATCTCCGGGGCTTCTCCCGTTCCTTCGGGGCCCTGACGGGGTCGGTGGGGGCGACATTCCGTCTCACCGACAAGGTCTCCCTGGCCGCGAACCTCGGCCGGGGCTGGCGTCCCCCCTCGGAGTACGAGATGTTCGCCCGGGGACAGCACTCCGGCGTCGCGGCCTGGGAGGAAGGGAACCCGGGGCTCGCCGAGGAAACGAACCTGAACGCCGAGCTCGCGCTCCGCTGGCGCACGCCGCGGCTGGAGGGAAGCGTCTCCCTCTACCGGAACGCCTTCGACGGGCACATCTACGCGGCGGAGACCGGGCGGACCGTCACGCTGCCGGACGGCACCACTCTCCCGGTCGTCGAGTACCGGCAGGGAGACGCGATCATCGAGGGCTACGAGGGAAACGTCCGCTGGACCGTCACGCGGCAGATCGCGCTGTCCGCGACGGGTTCCCACGTGCTCACCGAGAACCGGGAGACCGGTCGGCGTCTGCCCGTCACGCCGCCCGACCACGTGCTGCTCGGCGCCCGGTGGCAGCCGCATGTCACCGGGAACTGGCATCACCCGTACGTGGAGCTGCGGGCGGACGTGGTCCGGCCCGGCAGGGCCAGCGGTCCGGACGAGCTGTTCTCCCGCACGGACACGCCCGGCTACACGCTCTGGGGCCTGTCCGCCGGGATCCACCGCCGGACGCCCGGCGGAGACCTGCGGCTCGATCTCGTCGTTCAGAACCTGTTCGACAAGCGGTACGTGGCCTTCCTCGACACCTACAAGCAGTGGGCGGATGTCCTCGGGGGGGCCGTCGGCACCGGCCGGGATGTCAGGTTGACCGCCCGCTGGCTCTTCTGACGGTTTCCCGGCGGGGATGACGGGGCGCATGGAAGGTCGCGAGCCGGCCCGGGTGCGGCCCGGCGGGCCGCGCTGGATCGTCGTCCTCGCCGCCGCGACTCTCCTCCGATCAGGCCGGGACCGCGCCGTCCGCCCCGGGCGCCGCCACCGCCTCGATGTCCTCTTCCGTCGGCCGGTTCCCGTCGTGCCCGAGTCGCTTCGGACGTCCGTCCACGATGGTCTCGAGGTGCACGGGCCGGCGCCAGATCGAGGCGATCGAGCGGAGCACCTCCCGGGCCCAGTCGAGGCGGAGGTCGACCCCGTAGTGCCGGTGAAGGAGGAGAAGTTCCGCCCGGTTCCGGAAGTTCGCGTCGACGATCTCGATCACGGGCGTTCCCCCGTTGCTGAGCTGGAAGAGCAGCGCCTCCTTCACCTTCTCGAACTCCCGGGACTGGATCACCCAGGCGTCCCGCTGCCGGTCCAGCCCGAAGACGAACAGCTTCTGCCGGCGGCAGAAGTCTTCCGTGAGAAACTCGTCGAGAAAGGTGAGGTCGTTGTGGACCCGGCGGACCTCGAAGATCTTCTCGCGCCCGAGGCCCAGCTTCCGGTCCCAGTGGGCCCGCTCCGCCATGTCGTCGCACTCTTCCCACTCGCGCCCGAAACGCCCGGTGTTCCAGCGGAACTCGATGTCGCGGAACAGTTCGATCCCCAGCTTGTACGGGTTCAGCCGCCCGGGAAGCGTGGCGACGGTGCCCGAGTGGTGGTCCGCGAAGTCGATCACCTCGGAATCGTCGAGGAGGTGGTGCTCCAGCAGGTGGGTGTGCCAGGTGCAGGCCCAGCCCTCGTTCATGATCTTCGTCTGTCGCTGGGGCAGGAAGTAGTACGCCTCCTTGCGGACGATGGAAAGGACGTCCCGTTCCCAGCCCTCGAGCGGGGCATGTCGCAGCAGGAAGCCGAGCACGTCCCGGACCGGTCGGCGGGGAAAGCGGCGCTCGAGCCTCCTGCGGGCCGCGAGGCGCTCGCGTTCCTCGGCAAGCCACTCGGGCGGGTTGACGTACGGCTCGAGGTAGTCCTTGGCGGGGAGCTTCCGGACGACGGGGGGCAGGGGCTCGGGTGAGGCGTCGTCCTCCTCGGCCGGGAGGTTCTCCAGGGGACCGAGAAAGACCGCCTGTGGGTCCAGGAGGTCCTCGATCGAGAGACACGCGTCGAGGAAGCGTTCGACGATCTCGACGCCGAGCCGATCGCGGTGGCGGCGGACCCGCGTGGCGTGGTTTGCCATCGTGTCGACCATCTTCCGGTCGGTGTGCGCGAAGTAGACGTTGTTGCGGAAGAAATCGGCGTGGCCGTAGACGTGGGCCATCACCAGCTTCTGGTCGAGCAGCGTGTTCCCCTCCAGCAGGTACGCGTAGGTCGGGTCGTTGTTGATGACCATCTCGTAGATCTTGTGCAGGCCGTAGCGGTAGGAGCGGGAAAGCTGCTCGAACTCCATCCCCCAGCGCCAGTGGGGATAGCGCACCGGGAAGCCGGTGTACGCCGCGAGCTGGTTCATCTGGGCGTAGTCGACGACCTCGAAGACGACCCGGAAGGTGCGGAGACCATGGCGGATCGCCTCGTGCTCCACGCGTTCCTGCAGCTCGGCGAGCTCCCGTGGCAGCGGCATCCCGTCACCTCCCGGTCGAGAGGAATGCCCGGATCGCGTCCGGGATCTCCTCCTTCCCCTCGATCGTGGCGAGGACGACCCGCTCGTCGTCGCCGAAGGCACCCTCGAGGTCGTGCAGGAACTGGCCGGAGCCGTACGGGCTCTCGACCTGCCCGTAGGCGAAGAGGTTCAGTCCGTCCAGCAGTTCCTCGCGGAGGATGCGGAGGCACTCCTCCGTGTCTCCCCGTGACCAGTTGTCACCGTCGGAAAACTGGAAGAGGTAGAGGTTCCAGTCCTCGGGCGGAAAACGCTTCCGGATGACGTCCTGGACCACCCGGTAGGCGGAGGAGATCACGGTTCCGCCGCTCTCCCTGGTGCGGAAGAAGGTTTCCCGGTCGACCTCCTTCGCCTTGGCGTCGTGGATCACGTAGACCGACTCGAGGCCCCGGTACTGGCTGCGGAGCCAGGTGTCGATCCAGAACGAGGCGATCCGGACGATCTCCTTCTGCTCGTCTCCCATCGACCCGGAAACGTCCATCACGTAAAGGATGACGGCGTTCGCCGCCGGCTCCGGGATCCTCCGGAAGGTCCGGTAGCGCTTGTCCTCCCGGATCGGGATGACGACCGGGTTGCCGGGATCGTAGCTTCCCGAGGCGATCTGGCGCTTGAGGGCCTGGCGGAAGGTTCGCTTGAAGTGGCGGAGCGACTCGGGACCCGCGGTCGAGATCCCGGTGTAGCGGCCGTGCCAGGAGTCGACGTTCTTCTTTCCCTTCGGCTGGATCCGCGGGAGGCCGAGCTCCTCGCCCATGATCTCGGCGAGCTCCTCGAGGGTCATCTCGACCTCGAGGGCATGCTCGCCGGGCAGGTTGCCGGCCTCGCCGCCGCCCTGGCCCGGCTGGCCGCCGGCCGGCCCGAGGACCTGTCCGGGTTCTCCCTCGCCCTGGCCGACGTGCTTCCGGCCACCCGGGGAGTGGACGAATCGCGGGATGTCGATCCGGGGCAGGGGGATCGAGACGATGTTCTTCCCCTTGCGGGCGATCATCTGGCCGCGCTTCATGAACTTCCGCAGCTCGTCCCGCACCTTGCCGCGGACGATCTGCCGGAAGCGGCCGACGTCGGTGTCGATCTTGAGGGCCACGGGTCGCCGCCTCTCCTCACGACTCCTTCGCGTCGCCGCGGGCGAAGATGCTGGCGACGAAGTGGAGGACGTCGGTCGCGCACACCTCGCAGTAACCGTAGTCCTTGATCAGGCGGGCCTTGACGACGTCGATCTTCTCCTGGGTCTCCCGGTCGATCACCGAGGTGACGAGGCTGGTCAGCTTGATCGTGTCCTTCTGGTCCTCGAAGAGCTTGAGCTCGAGGGCCTTGTGCAGGCGCTCGTTGGAACGGTAATCGAACTTCTTGCCGTCGACGGCGAGGGCCCCGATGTAGTTCATGATCTCGCGCCGGAAATCGTCCTTGCGGTTCTCGGGGATCCCGATCTTCTCCTCGATGGAGCGCATCAGCCGCTCGTCGGGCGGCTCGTCCTGGCCCGTGTACGGGTTCCGGACCTTCTCCTTCTGGGTGTAAGCCTTGACATTGTCGAGGTAGTTGGCGCAGAGCCGCGAGATCGCGGCCTCGTCGGCGGCGATCG
>Ga0256914_1003493_pt1 | contig 12347 bp, 11 predicted proteins | sample HulkmetaG_FD_191571 | JGI IMG/M metagenome (GOLD analysis project Ga0256914, IMG submission 191571) | Hydrothermal chimney microbial communities from Main Endeavour vent field at the Juan de Fuca Ridge, Pacific Ocean - Hulk | ecosystem: Environmental > Aquatic > Marine > Hydrothermal vents ...
CGGCTCGTAGAGGTCGCGCCCGGCCTCCAGCAGGTTGTCGCGGCCGACCACCCCGACGTCGGCGATGCCCAGATCGACGTAGGTCGGCACGTCGGCGCCGCGCAGCTCCAGCACCGCCAGTTCGCCGCCGCCGTGCCAGAGGTCGCGCTCGCCGCGGGCCCGGGGCAGCTCGAGGCCGGCGGCGGCGAAGGCGCGGTAGGCGTCCGCCATCATCCGCCCCTTGGGCAGAGCCACCACCAGCTCGGCGCCGAAGCTCACGGCTCCACCTCCCCGTCGGCGATGACGATTTTCAGGCCGCGTTCGCGGGCGTAAGCGCGCAGTTCCTCAAGGTCGTCGGTCCAGGCCAGCTCGACCCGCAGCCCGCGCCGGCGCAACCGGCGGGCGGCGGCCGGGTCGAGCGCCAGCACCCCCGGCTCGCCCTCGCGCCGGGGCAGGCCGCGGGCCTCGAGAACCCGCTCCAGACCCAGCGCGAAACCGGCGGCGTAGTCGGTTCCCGCCCCGTCGTAGCGCCCCCCGCCGAGCAGCGGCAGCCCGAAGTCGGGCGTGTAGGCGCGAAAGTGGATGCCCGAGTAGTAGTCGTAAGCGCGGGCCATGCCCAAATCGAGCAGGACCTCCAGCCGGCCGGGCAGATAGCCGAGCACCTCCTCCAGCCAGTCCAGGTCGTTTTCGGCGGGCAGGCCGGCGCAGAGGGAACGGGCGCCGGCGAGCACCTCGCGGCCGCCGTACAGGTCGGGCAGCGCCAGCAGCACCTTTCGCAGAGCGCCGCTGACGCCGTATTTCTCGAGCAGCTCGTCCAGCTCCGGGGTGTTCTTGCGTTCGATGGCGGCGTGCAGGGCCGCCCGCTTCCCGGCCGGCAGGCCGGTGGCGGCCAGCAGGTCGGCCACCAGCGCCGGCATTCCCACCTCCAGCCGCGCCCCGGAAAGGCCGGCCAGCTCGAGCGCCTCCCAGGCCAGCTCCAGCAGCTCGGCGTCGAGCCGCGGGCTGGAAGCGCCCACCGCCTCCAACCCCACCTGCGAGAACTCGCGCATCCGCCCCGGACCTACCTCGCTGTCGCGCAGCCAGAGACGGCCGGCGTACTGGAAGCGGTGCAGGCCGCTGAGGCGGGCGTCGTTGAGCATGCGGATGACGGCGGTGGTAAAGTCGGCCCGCAGCGCCAGCACCTGGCCGCTCTTGTCGACCATCTTGAAGGCGCGCGCCGCCAGCGGGTGGGCGGGGTCGTAGACTTCCAGAGCCGGCAGCTCGACCGGCTCGTAACCCCAGGAAGCGAACAGAAAGCGCCAGCCCTCCTCCAGCTCGAGGCGGGCGGCGGCTTCGGGCGGCAGGTGGTAGCGGGTTCCCTCGGGTATCAAGCAGCCCTCCCAAACATCACCCTAACAGTATATGGGCAGCTCCGCGTCCCAGACGAGGCCGGCCGGCTCCACCCGCGCCCGCGCCGCTTTTACCAGCAGGCCCGCGGCCAGCGCCGCGCAGAGGCCGGCGGCGAAGGCCGGGTCGGTCGGGCAGGGGGCAAAAGCGGCGGCGTCGCCGCGCAAGACGGCGAAGACCAGCGCCCCTTCCTCGCGCCTGAGCAGCTCCAGGTGAGCCCGCGCCCGCGCCGAAGGAGCGTCGGGAAAGCAGGCGCGGCCTTCGCTGACGTGGGTGACCGACTTCATCTCCAGGTAACGCCGCCTGCCGGCGGCGAGCACCAGCCCGTCGAGGCGGCGGCTTTCCAGCCGCGGCTGCGCCGCCAGCCAGCGCCAGCCCCAGCGTTCTATCAGCCGCGGCAGCGCCGCCTCGGCCAGCGCCGAGTCGAGCAACGCCCAGACTTCGCCGTCTCTAGCCAGCAGCACCCGGCCGGCGGTCCGCCCGCGCGGCCGCGGCTGGAAGCGGAGCAGCGCGCCCGGCCGCAGCCAGACCAGCCGGCCGGTGTTGGGCAGGTGCAACCGCAGCTCGCCTGAGGCGGTGCGGGCCCGCACCACGAAACGGTTCTCCCGCTCCAGCAAGCGAGCCTCGCGCGTCGGCGGAAAGGCGGCGTCGAGCTCCACGCCGCCAGCCTACACCGGCGGGCCGGACGGCTTGCGGCCTGGCGGTACACACACTACAATGGTTAGGTAGTGAGGCTACATTCATGACCACCAACGCCCGCGTACTGACCCGCATCAACAGCTTCTACGACAAGCTTTCCCCTTCGGAAAGGCGGGTGGCCGACTACGTGCGCGAGCATCCCGAAGAGGTCATCCACATGCCCATGGCCCGCCTGGCCCAGCACGCCGGGGTCAGCGACCCCTCGGTGCTCCGCTTCTGCCGGGCCATCGGCTACCGCGGCTACCTCGACTTCAAGGTGGCCCTGACGCAAGACCTGGCCTCGCCGGTCCAGTTCATACAGGGTTCGGTCGACCCCGACGACAGCATCTCCGAAATCGCCCAGAAAATCTTCGCCGCCGCCAACACCGCCCTCCTCGACACCCTGCAGCAGCTCGACATGCAGGCGCTGGAGCGGGCCGTCGGCCTCATCAACCAGGCGCAGCGAATCCTGATTATCGGCGTCGGCACCTCGGCGCCGCTGGCGCAGATGCTTTACAACCGCCTCTTCCGCCTCAACCTGCCGGTCTGGGTCCAGACCGACTCCTACCTGCAGGTCATGCACGCCGCCCTCCTCGGCGAGGGCGACGTGGCCGTCGGCATCTCGCAGACCGGCGCCTCCATAGACCCGGTGCTGACCCTCGAGGAGGCCCGCAAGCACGGCGCCGCGACCATCGCCCTGACCGGCTCCCTCTCCTCACCCATCACCCAGGAGGCGGATGTTACCCTTTACTCCAGCTATCGCGAGATCCGGCCCGAAGCCACCTCATCGCGAATCGCCCAGATCGCCATCATCGAAACCCTCTACGTTGCCCTGAGCATGCGTCACCTTGACACCGCCGACGCCGACGAGCGCCGCATCTGGGAAGCCTTGTCAAGAAAGACACTCTAGCGAAGGGAGGTGAGAGTCTGAGAGAAAGCAAACGGCAGCAGGACCCAAGCCCACGAGAAGTCATACGCACGCGAGTGCTTGATAAAAGGAGCAGCATATGAGCAAACCCGATATTAGCCGCAGAGAATTCATGATCAAGAGCGCCCTGGCCTCCATGGGTATCGCCGCCGGCCCGGCCTTCCTGCAGACCGTCCGCGCCGCCAGCGGCAAGAACCGGCCCCTCAAGGCCGCCTTCTCCAACGCCGGCCTGCAGGCCACCTGGTGCGCCCAGGGCAAGGACACCGTCGAGCAGTGGGGCGAGTGGCTGGGTGTGGAGATCCACTGGTACGACGGCCAGCTGGACGTCGCCAAGCAGCGCGCCGCCGTCGACGCCATGGCCTCCAAGGACTGGGACTTCGTAGCCATCCAGTCGCTCTCCATCGGCTCCCTGGTCGAGCCCGTCCAGAAGATGATCGACAAGGGCATCCCGGTCATCGCCATGGACACCATGCTCGCCCCCTGGGGCAGCATCAAGCAGCACACCTTCATCGCCCCCGACAACGTCTGGATGGGCGAGCAGGTAACCCAGGCCCTGGTCGACGCCATCGGCGGCAAGGGCAACATCATCATGACCCAGGGCTCGCTGGGCCACACCGGCGCCCAGGGCCGCGCCCAGGGCTTCTGGAACGTCGTCAAGCGCTACCCCGACATCAAGGTCCTCGACGAGTCCCCCGCCGACTGGGACGTCACCAAGGTCGCCCAGCTCTGGGAGAACCTCCTCAACCGCTACAAGAAAATCGACGCCGCCTTCTTCCACAACGACGACATGGCCCTGGCCGCCTATCACGTCATCAAGAACGCCGGCCGTGAGAACGAGATCGTCATCGGCGGCATCGACGGCATGCCCCCGGCGGTCCAGGCCGTCCTCGACGGCAAGCTCCACGCCACCGCCCGCAACTCGGCGGCCCGCATCCACTGGGGCGCGCTGGTGGCCGGCTACTACGCCGCCATGCTCAAGGAGGTCCCGGGCAAGGACGTCCCCGAGTTCATCCTCGCCGACGGCCCGGCCATCCTCCCGCCCAGCAAGGAGAAGACCGACAAGCCCTGGCTGCTCAAGGGTTACGGCATCGGCGCCGGCCCCGGCCTCCTCTGGGAAGAAAAGCACTTCCTGGCCTAGTTTCACGAGCGGCGCCCCCCGCGCGCGGGGGGCGCCCCCAAAACCATGGAAACCACAACACCGCTACTTAACCTGAACAACGTCTCCAAGCGCTTCGGCGGCATCCACGCCCTCAAGGGCATCGATTTCGACGTCCGTCGCGGCGAGGTCCACGCCCTGGTGGGCGAAAACGGCGCCGGCAAGTCGACGATGATGAAAATCCTGGCCGGCGTCATCCCCGACTACGAGGGCGAGATGCGCTGGCAGGGCCGGCCGGTGCGGCTCAAGAACCCGCGCCACGCCCTCGACCTGGGAATCGCCATGATTCACCAGGAGCTGAGCGTCATGCCCGAGCTGACCGTCGCCGAAAACATCTTCCTGGGGCGGCAGCCGCTCAGGGGCGGGGTGGTCGACTGGCCGCGGATGTTCCGCGAGGCCGAGGCTATCCTGGCCGAACTGGGCTACGAACACGTCAACGTCCGCGACGAGCTGGAACGCTACCCGCTCGGAGTCCACCAGCTGGTGGAAATCGCCCGGGCCATCACTTCGGGCGCCCGGCTGATCATCATGGACGAGCCCACCAGCGCTCTCAGCCCCATGGAGACCCAGCGCCTGCTGGAGCTGACCCGCAAGCTGGTGGAAGACGGCGACAAGGCGGTCGTTTATATCTCACACTTTCTCGAGGAGGTCACCTGGGTCGCCGACCGGATTACCGTCCTGCGCGACGGGCAGAAAATCACAACACTGGACGCAAAAGAGGCCGACAAACAGGAGCTGGTCAGGCTGATGCTGGGCAAGGAGGCCGAGTTCTTCGAAGAGTCCTTCATCGGCTCCCGCCAGGTCAGCGATGAGCACAAGAACGCCGCGCCGGTCCTGGTGGTCCGCAACCTGAGCAAACCGCGCGCCTTCGAAAACGTCAGCTTCGAGCTCCGCGCCGGGGAGATACTCGGCCTGTACGGGCTCATCGGTTCGGGCCACTTCGAGCTCGGCGAGGCCATCTACGGGCTCGTCAAGCCCTCCTCCGGCTCCATGGAACTGGCCGGCAGCCCGCTCAGGGGCAGCCCCCGCAAGGCCATCGATCGGGGCATCGCCTACGTGCCCCCCTCGCGCCGGACCGGCCTCTTTTTGGAAAAACCGATTTATCAAAACGTCTCCCTGCCCTGGCTCGCCAAGATTTCCGGCTTCGTGCCGGCGGTGGGCAGGGAGGTCAAGGTGGCCGACGAGGTCATCCACCGCGTCGGCGTCCGCCCGCCCGACCCCCTCAAGGAGGTCGTCTTCCTCAGCGGCGGCAACCAGCAGAAGGTGGCCATCGCCCGCTGGCTGGTCGAGCCGCCCAAGGTCTTCGTCGTCAGCGAACCGACCCGTGGCATGGACGTGGGCGCCAAGGAAGAAGTGATGCGCATCCTCAAGGAGATGAGCGCGGCCGGCGTCGGCGTGCTGCTCATCTCTTCGGAGCCCGAGACCATCCTGGCCGCCGCCGAGCGAATCCTGGTGATGGCCAAGGGCCGCATCGTCGAAGAGTTCGCCGAGCAATCGGTGACCAAAGAAATGCTGCTCGCCGCCGCCGCCGGCGAGATGGCCGCCGAACCGGCCTAGTGAGGTGAACAATGGCTCAGAAACCCGCAGACACGACCCAACCGCCCAGCAAGCTCCGGGCCTTCCTGGCCAAGAGCCGCGAGTACGCTCCGGTCTGGACCCTGCTGGCCCTCTTTCTGTTCTTCTCCGTATATTCAGACAGCTTCCTCACCTGGGAGAACATGGGGAACATCCTCAACCAGGTGGCCCTCCTGGCCATCATGGGCACCGGCATCACCTTCGTCCTGCTGACCGCCCAGATAGACCTCTCGGTCTCCTACATGGCCACCTTCGCCGGCGTCGTCGCCGCCTACTACACCGCCGCCCACCTTCCCCAACCCTGGCCCATCGTCATCGCCCTGCTGGCGGCGGCCTTCCTCGGCTGGATTAACGGCGTCGGCACCGCCTGGCTCGGTATTCCTTCGTTCATGGTCACCCTGGCCATGTCGCTCATCGCCTCCGGTCTCAGCCTCTACCTGACCCGCGGCCGCATCCTCTTCGACCTGCCGCCGCTGGCCAACACCCTCGGCAGCGGCCGCATCTTCGGCATCAAGTGGCTGGTCATCGTCGCCGGGCTGACGCTTTTGCTCGGCCACCTGGTGCTCAAGTACACCCGCTTCGGCCGCTACGTCTACATGACCGGCGCCAACCCCAAGGCGGCCGAACTGGCCGGCGTCAACACCAAGGGCGTCATCACCATCGTCATGATCATCGCCGCGGTGACCGCCGGCTTCGCCGGCGTGGTTGGCATCGGCCGCCTCGGCAGCGCCACCCCGACCGCCTTCGACGGCATGCTGATCGACGCCATCGGCGCGGTCGTCCTCGGCGGCACCTCGCTCTTCGGCGGCGTCGGCGGCATCCCGCAGACGATCGTCGGCCTGCTGATTCTCGGCGTTCTCCGCAACGGTCTCGACCAGATCTCGGTCGACATTTACATGAAAACCCTGATCACCGGAATCATCTTGCTCGTCGCCCTGGTCTTCAACATCCTCTTCGCGGGCAAGAAGGAGGGATAGCAACATGAACGTCTACGGCAAACACTACCGCACCATCTGGCTCAAGCCGGACGACCCGAAGGTCGTGCAGATCATCGACCAGCGGCCGCTTCCCCACAAGTTCGTTGTCGAAGACCTCACCAGCACCGACGAGATGGCCCGCGCCATCAAGGAGATGCACCTCCGCGGCGCCGGCCTGATCGGCGCGGCCGCCGGCTACGGCATGTACCTGGCCGCGCTGGAGGCGCCGCAGTCGTCGCTGGAAACCTTCATGGCCTACCTCAAGGAAGCCGGCGAGAAGCTCAAGAAGACCCGCCCCACCGCGGTCAACCTGGAGTGGGCGGTCGAGCGCCAGCTGGCCGAGATTCCCCGGCGGGCCACCACCCCGGCCGAAGGCGTCGCGGCGGCGCTGGAAGTGGCCACCGAGATCGCCGACGAAGACGCCGAGTTCTGCCGCCGCATCGGTGAACACGGCGTCAAGATAATCGAGGAAATCTACGAGAAGAAGGGCGAGACCGTCAACATCCTGACCCACTGCAACGCCGGCTGGCTGGCCTTCGTCGACTACGGCACCGCCACCGCTCCGATGTACGAGGCCCAGAAGCGCGGCATACCCATCCACGTCTGGGTCGACGAAACCCGCCCGCGCAACCAGGGCGCCCGCCTGACCGCCTGGGAGATGGTCCAGCAGGAGGTGCCGCACACGGTCATCGCCGACAACACCGGCGGCCACCTGATGCAGCACGGCATGGTCGACATGGTCATCACCGGCGCCGACCGCGTCACCCGCTGTGGCGACGTGGCCAACAAGATCGGCACCTACCTGAAGGCGCTGGCCGCCGCCGACAACGGCGTACCCTTCTACGTCGCCCTGCCGAGCAGCACCCTCGACTGGAACATCTGCGACGGGGTGGCCGAAATACCCATCGAGCAACGCGGCGACGACGAGGTCAAGTACATCCAGGGGCTGCACGATGGCGAGGTCAAGCGGGTGCTGCTGACCCCGCCGGAAAGCCCCGCCGCCAACTACGGCTTCGACGTCACCCCCGCCCGCCTGGTCCGCGGACTCATCACCGAGCGCGGCATCGCCGCCGCCAGCGAAGAAGGACTGCTAGAGCTGTACCCCGAGAGGAGGTAGATTTCATGGAATATCAACCGCTAACCCCCGAAACCCTGCTCGACTACCTGAAGGGTCGGCCCGCGCTGGCCGAGATTCTGCCGCCCGACGAGACCTACGAGGTCAAGGAGGTCGGCGACGGCAACCTCAATCTGGTCTTCATCGTTCAGAGCAAGGAGAACCCGGCCCACACCGTGGTCGTCAAGCAAGCGCTGCCCTACCTGCGCGTGGTCGGCGAAGACTGGCCGCTCACCCGCGACCGGGTCATCTACGAGACCGAGGCGCTGATGCTGCACAACAAGTACGCCCCGGGTCTGGCCCCGCAGGTCTACGACCACGACTACGAGATGTCGCTTCTGATAATGGAGAACCTGAACCGCCACGAGATCATGCGCAAGCCGCTGGTGCGCCGGGTCAAGTTCCCCCGCTTCGCCGACCACATCTCGACCTTCCTGGCCAACACCCTCTTCTACACCTCCGACCTCTACATGAAGGCCGAAGAGAAGAAGGCGCTAACCGAGCGCTTCATGAACCCCCACCTGCGCAAGCTCCAGGAAGACTTCGTCTACACGAACCCCTTCAAGGAGTCGCCGGAGAACAACTGGAACCCGCTGGTCGACGACCTGGTCCAAGAGGTTCGTCGCGACAGCGACCTCAAGCGGCGGGTGGCCTGGCTCAAGGAAGGCTACATGAACCACGCCCAGTCGCTGATTCACGCCGACCTGCACACCGGCTCCATCATGCTCAACCAGGAGGAGACCCGGGTCATCGACCCCGAATTCGCGTTCGTCGGCCCGGCCGGCTACGACGTGGCGGCGGTGCTGCAAAACCTGATGCTCAACTACGCCTCCCACTACGCCCACACCCCCGACCCCGCCGAGCGCGCCGACTACCAGGCCTGGCTGCTGGAGACGATGAAGCAGATCTGGGAGCAGTTCGCCGCCAAGTTCGAGAAGCTCTGGGTCGAGCACAACGAGGGCGAGCTGATGCCCGCCGACTACTGGAACTACCCCGGCGGCGAGGAGGCCTTCGCCGAGTTCCGCAAAGAATACCTGGCCGCCCTCTTCCGCGACATGGTCGGCATCGCCGGCACCAAGGCGCTACGGCGGATGATGGGCATCGTCAGCGTCTGGGACATCTCCAGCATCGAGGACCCGGAAAAGCGGGCGGTAGCCGAGCGCTACGCCATCAACGTCGGGCGGCGCTGGATAAAGGAGATGGACGACATCAAGACCATCGACCAGTTCCTCGACGTCATGAAAGAGGAGGCGGAGAAGGTAAATGTCTGAGACCATTCTTTCGGTCGGCGCCCTGGCGGCCGACCTGGGACGGCTGGCCGAGGAGCTGGCGCGGCTCGAGGAAGCCGGCGCCGACTGGATCCACCTCGACGTCATGGACGGCTGCTTCGCCCCGCCCATCCTCGGCGACGTCGCCCTCTTCAAGGCAATCCGCAAGCACACCAGCCTCCCCCTCGACGTCCACCTGATGGTCAAGAACCCCGAGGAAAAGGTGGCTCAGTTCGAGGGGGCCGACTGGATTACCGTTCACGCCGAGGCCGGCCCCCACGTTCACCGGGCGGTGGCCGAGGCCCGGCGCGTCGGCGCCAAGGCCGGCGTGGCCATCAATCCGGGCACTCACCTCAGCGGCGCCATGGGCGTCATTAGCGAGGTGGAGATGGTGCTGCTGGTGGCCGTGGACCCCGGTTTCAGCGGGGCCCGCTTCGTTCCCGCGGTTCTGGGCAAGGCCCGTAAGCTGCGCGAGAAGTTCGTGGAGCTGGGTATCGAGGGGGTGAAAGTGGGTATAGACGGCGGCGTCAACCTCGAGAACGCCGCCGCAATCGGCGAACTGGCGGACGTAGTGGTTTCGGGCTCGGCGGTCTTCAAGGGCGCCGGCCCCGAAGAAAACATCAAGGCTTTCAAAGCGGCCTTTGGCCGGAAAGGTTAGGGAGGTAAGTAATGAAGCAGATACACATGGACTGGGGCATGGAGAACCGCTACAACAGCGTCTTCAACCCGAAGAGCGGGCGCACCATCTTCTTCGCGGTCGACCACGGCTACTTCATGGGCCCGACGACCGGCCTGGAAGACATGACCAAGGCCATCCACCCGGCGATCGACTACGCCGACGCGCTGATGCTGACCCGCGGAGCCCTGCGCAGCTCGGTTGACCCCAAGCTGAAGAAGCCCATCTCGCTGCGCGTTTCCAGCGGTACCAGCATCCTCAACGAAGACCTGCTGCACGAGGGTATCTCGGTCGGTATCGAAGAGGCCGTCCGCCTCAACGCCGCCTTCGTCGCCTTCTCGGTGATGGTCGGCACGCCCGAGAGCGAGCGCGACACGGTGCTCGAGTTCTCCCGCATGGTCGACGCCGCCGAGCGCTACGGCATCCCCACCCTGGGCGTGGTGGCCGTCGGCCGCGGCCTCAACCGCGACGCCCGTTACCTCAGCCTGGCCACCCGCATGGTCGGCGAACTCGGCGCCCGCCTGGTCAAAACCTACTACTGCGAGAACTTCGAGCGCGTCATCGAAACCAGCCTGGTTCCGGTGGTCATCGCCGGCGGCAAGAAAATCCCCGAGAAGGACGCCCTGCAGATGGCCCGCGACGCCCTCGACGCCGGCGCCATCGGCGTCGACATGGGCCGCAACGTCTTCCAGGCCGAGAACCCGGTGGCCATGATGCAGGCCCTGGCCAAGCTGGTCCACGAAGACGGCAGCGTCGAAGACGCCTACGCCTACTACCAGGAACTCAAGAACAAGGCCTGATGGCCGCGCGCCGGGGGCCACTGGCCCCCGGCCGCTTTGTTAAAGGAGGCCGCCGTGCGCGTAGCCATGTATTACAACAACCACGACGTGCGCCTGGAGGAGCAGCCGATTCCCGAAATCGGGCCGGGCGAGGTGCTCATCAAGATCATCTCCAGCGGCATCTGCGGCTCCGACGTCATGGAGTGGTACCGCATCAAGAAGGCGCCGCTGGTCCTGGGTCACGAGATCGCCGGCGACGTCGTCGAGGTCGGCGAGGGCGTGACCGAGTTCAAACCGGGCGACCGGGTAACCGCCACCCATCACGTACCCTGCGGCCGCTGCGAGTACTGCCAGCGCGGCCAGCACACGCTTTGCAGCCTGATCAGCAACACCAGGTACTACCCGGGCGGCTTCGCCGAGTACGTGCGGGTGCCGGCGATCAACGTCGAGACCGGAGGCGTGCTCAAACTCCCCGACAGCGTCAGCTACGACGAGGGCAGCTTCACCGAGCCCCTGGGCTGCGTCGTCCGCGGACTGCGGGTAATGGAGTTCGAACCGGCCCGCAGCGTCCTGGTGCTGGGAAGCGGCCTCTCCGGGCAGCTGGTCATTCGCGCCGCCCGCGCCTTTGGCGCCGGCAAGATTTTCGCCACCGACATCAACGACTTCCGGCTGGACATGGCCAGGAAGTCGGGCGCCGAGGTGACCATCCACGCCACCCGCGAAGACGTGATTCAGCGAGTGCTCGACGAAACCGGCGGCGAGGGCGTCGACTACGTCATCCCCACCGCCGCCGCGCCGGTCCTCTTCGACCAGTCCATGCAGACCGTCAAGAAGGGTGGCACCGTGCTGCTCTACGGCATCATGGCGCCGGGCACCAAGGTCGAGTTCGACATCTTCCCGTTCTGGAAGAAGCAGGTCAAGCTCATCTCGACTTACGCCGCCGCCCCGCGCGACCTGGCCGAGGCGCTCGAGCTGATTCGCGCCGGGCGCGTGCCGGTTACCGACCTCATCACTCACCGCCTGCCGCTAGCCGAAACCCAAAAGGGCTTCGAGCTGACCGCCGCCGGCGGTGACTCGATGAAGGTAATCATCGAACCGCAAAAATAAGCGCTGCCAAAAACGCCGCCGCCCGCCGGCGGCGTTTTCCTGTCGATCCGGCGGGCGGCGCAAAAAACAGCCCCCTTTCGGGGGCTTTTCTGGAGCGGGAGACGGGACTCGAACCCGCGACCCCAACCTTGGCAAGGTTGTGCTCTACCAACTGAGCTACTCCCGCATGCCTCCAGGCGCTCAGCAAGAAAGATAGTACAACAGGAGCGGCTTTTCTGCAAGCGCCAGCCGCCCCCTGCCCGGCAATTCCCGCATTTCTATCTCTCCGCCATTTGAATGGATTCCTTACGCGATACTTAGCATGTTGCCCTGATGAAATGGCGCGGCGGCCTGCAGCACGCCAGTAGCATAGCGCTATTGGTTGCTGTTTCTCTGCGAACACATGGCGCTTTTTTAGTGACTCATTCTATATCCCAGCCCCCGCAGCTCACGCCGCTCGTCTGGGATTACGAAGGAAGTGGGATGTGGGATGTGGGGTGTGGGGTGTTGGAAAGCGGTGCGTGGTACGTAGTTCGTAGTGCGTGGTGAAAGAGTGAATTGTTTTACGTGGCGTTTAGCTTGCGGCTTTGTGTTTGAGGGGTTTTTCTGTCCGGCGAAAGAACGAAGGCGTTTTTACTCGGCTCAGTTTTGTCGGCATTATTCAAATACTCCTCCTTCGTCATTCCAACCAAGCGAGCTTTTCTTTCCGTCCCGGCGCTGTCGGTATTGCCCGAATTCTCTTCCT
>Ga0256914_1003494_pt1 | contig 12344 bp, 10 predicted proteins | sample HulkmetaG_FD_191571 | JGI IMG/M metagenome (GOLD analysis project Ga0256914, IMG submission 191571) | Hydrothermal chimney microbial communities from Main Endeavour vent field at the Juan de Fuca Ridge, Pacific Ocean - Hulk | ecosystem: Environmental > Aquatic > Marine > Hydrothermal vents ...
TGGCGGAGCTCTGAACCTCGACCCCTCTGCTGAAAACCAGGGAGGTGCTGCCGGTTGCGGTCAACTGTTTATCCCGGAAACGCACTCCGGATTTCAGCATGTTCAGCTCCACCTCCTTTCCGCGCAACGTACCGTCAAGTTCTATGGTGAAACGGCTGTCGGAAACCAGGGAAAGGTCTCCTTCCCACTGCACGAGCGAAGCCGCCCCCCTGATACCCTGGACAGCCAGCCCCGCATCCTGGAGGACGAGGATACCCTGTTTGCTGAAATCCACCCTGCCATCCTCGCGGATCAGCAGCCGGGCCGGTCCCTGGGCTCGCAGGATACCGTGAACAGGCAGTGCGGAACCGGCCGCAAAGAGATCAAGCCGGGAAAGGGACAAATCACGGACTGCCACGGAGCCGGTCAGTTCCAGGACAGGGGTGAATCGGACCGTATCCAGGTCCAGGGAGACAGGAGCCCCGCCGACCCTGCCCTGGACCTGGAGTTTTGCGGCCGGGAGGGCAGGATCCGAGGCCAGCCGGGAGAGGGTGCCGTCTTGGATTTCCAGATCCAGCTCGCCTCCACCCATGAACAGGTTGATCCGGCTGTCTCGGACATGGAGTTCGTCGACCAGAACCTGCCAGCCCCGGGAACCCTCATCCGTCCCTGACCGGGTGGACCGCCCTGTCGCAGTGATCTGCTCGGAAGCAATCTCCAGGCTGCCGTCCGGGTTCACCCGGATATCCAGGTGCACCTGGTCAAGGGACATGTTCCGGATCCGGATCGTTTGCCCGAAGAGCGGGGCCAGGGCCATTTGCAGTTGAATAACGCTGCCGGTGAGGACCTGCCGGCCCTCACGGACAATGCGGACATCCCTCAGGATCAGGCCCCCCTGCAGCGGCCGCAATCCAAGCCGCCCCACGTGCACCTCGACACCGCCGCCGCGGGCCAGCCACTGTTCCATGCCCAAACGCAGGAAAAACGGCGCCGAGAACAGCAAAAAAAGAAAAAACAGAAGCAGGAAAAAAAGGGCTCTGCGGCCTGAAATTTTCTTCATGGACAAGTCATGGGTTGCGTTTGTGAAAATGATTGATTATGCATTAGAATTTCTTCATAAGCTGCCGATACGTTCAACAGGACGGGGCCGCATGCCTAGGGATCATCCTGCGGCAAAATATCTGGCTCCGGGCAATCGTCTGTTATATACTTATAATATAATGTTTTTTTTAATTTCACCCCAGTGATTCCCCTGCTATCCCGTCAACGGGCGGCAGGATCTGCAAACGCATGACTCGGATGGACAGACCATGGGTGTAGCGCCAAAACTGGGCCAGCTTCTGCTCGACCACGGCCTGGTGACACCGGACCAGATAGAATTTTCCCTGCGGGAACAGCAGGCAACAGGTGAGCGCATGGGACAGTGCCTCATGCGTCTCGGCCTGATAACCGACTCGGATCTTGCTGTTGTTTTGGCAAAACAGGCCAACCTGCCATTTATCGATCTCCGCAACTTCCTCCCGGACCAGGAGCTGCTGGCTCCGGTTCCGGCCAAGGTGGCCAGCCAGTATCAGTTTCTTGTTCTGTTCAAGGAAGACAATGTCCTCCACATTGCCGTGGCCGATCCCTTCTCCACCCTGGCCCGCGATCAGGCCTACAGGATAACAGGTCTGATGATCCAGATCCAGGTTGCCGGTGAGATCCAGCTCAAGAAAATGATCGAGCGGTTCTACTATCTGCTCGAGCATCCGGTGGAAGATGAGATCAAGGAGCTGACCGAGCGGCTGCGTCGCAATCCCAATCTCGACGTGGACGTGGAAAAGCTGGTGGACAACCTGATCGCCTCGGCGGTCAGCTACCGGGTCACCGATATTCATATCACGCCCAGCGACATCACCTCCCGGGTCATCTGCCGCATCGACGGAGTACTGAAACCCATGTTCGTCTTTCCGGTCAGCCTGCATACCCGGCTGGTCACCAACATCAAGGTCCGCTCGGGCATGGACATCTCGGAGCAGCGTAAACCCCAGGATGGCCGGATGTCGTTCGACTTTTTCGGTGAGACCTTTGATATCAGGGTCTCGTCGGTACGAACCAACTTTGGCGAAAACCTTGTCCTCCGCCTCCTTCCTTCCCGGGGGGCATCGACCTTCTCCATCCGGGAACTCGGTTTTGGCCGGGAAAAAGAACGGATCCTCCGGCGGCTGTTCAGCCTGCCGCACGGCATGATCCTGGTTACCGGCCCCACGGGCAGCGGCAAGACGACCACCCTCTATGCCGCCCTCCGGGAACAGGACGCCATCGGCAAGAATATCCTCACCGTGGAAGATCCCATCGAGTATGAGCTCCTGATGGTCCGCCAGACCCAGGTCAACGTCCGGGCCGGCTATACCTTTGCCTCGGCCATCCGCACCTTTCTTCGCCAGGACCCGGACGTCATGCTCATCGGTGAAATCCGGGACGAGGAGACCGCCATGCTGGCCGTACGCGCCGCCCTCACAGGTCACCTGGTCCTGTCCACCCTCCATACCAATACCGCCATCGGCGCCCTGGCCAGGCTCAAGGATCTGGGCGTATCCCCTTACCTGCTTTCCACCTCGCTCAAGGGGATCCTGGCGCAGCGGCTGATCCGCCGTCTCTGCACCTACTGCAAGCAGCCTCACAAGCCGGATCGGAAGGTGCTGGATCAGCTTGGGCTGCCTGTGGAGGGAGAATATTACAAGGCCGGTCGATGCAATCACTGCCAGCAGACCGGGTACCTGGGCAGAGAGGCCATCTCCGAAATCCTGCCCATGAGTGACCGGCTGCTCCGGCTGGTGGGCGAGGATGCCTCACTGGGTAGCCTGGAAGACGCTGCCCGCGAGGAAGGATTCACCAGTCTGGCCGTCTCGGGCAGAAAGAAGGTCCTGGCCGGGGTGACCAGTATCGACGAACTGCAACGGGTGATCGGCTGATGCCCCTTTACACGTACGAAATAAAAAGCAGTGCCGGTCAGATCAGCCGGGACGAGGGGGAATTCTCCTCGGTGGCCGAGCTGTTCCAGACCGTCCATGCCCGGGGCTCCACCCTGATCAGCTATCGGCGAAAGGTTCTCCCGGCCATGCCCAGGTTCAGAAGCAGGCTCAAACGGCCCCTGCTGGCCGAGTTCTTCCACAACCTCGCCCTGCTGCTCAAAGGAGGCGTGCCGCTGCGGGAAGCCCTGGACGACATGGTCAAGCCTCCTTGCCACCCGGCCCTCCAGGAAATATTCGTCAAGGTGCGCTCCCGAATCGATGAAGGCCTGCTCTTTTCCGAGGCCCTGAAGGGGGCTTCATCGCAGATACCGGACATTATGTTTCCGCTGATCTATATCGGCGAGGAGACCGGACAGCTTGACCGGACCCTGGAAGACGGGGCAGCTCACCTGGAACGGATGGAGGCCATCATCAGCTCGACCCGGCGGGCCCTGGTCTATCCCGCGGTCATCCTCTTTTCCATGATCGGCGCCCTGGCATTCTGGATGATCTTTGTCCTGCCGAAACTCATGGAGATGTTTGAAACCATGGGCATCACAGACCTGCCCCTGGCCACCCGCATCCTCATGGCCGGCATCGATATCAGCAAGACCTGGTGGCCAGTGGTGCCGGTGACACTGACCCTGGCCCTGGTCTTTTTTATCCTGTCCAGAAAAAACGAGCGGCTCCACCTCTTATGGGATCAGCTCTGGAACCACATGCCCCTGTTCAGGACCGTGATCCGCTCCTCCCAGCTGGCCTTTTTCTTCGAATACACGGCCATGCTGAGCGCAGCAGGGGTCAACATCCTGCGGACCCTGGAACTGATGGAGCAATCGGTGAGCAACCAGATCCTCAAGAAGGGCGTCACCAGGCTCCGCGGAGAAATCGGTGCAGGCAGGGCCATGTCCGAAGCGATCACCTCGCTGGGATTCTTTGATCCGTTTATCCTCAGAATGGTCAAGGTGGGCGAGCAGACGGGCAACATGCCCGAACAGTTCAAACTGCTGGCCGATTTCTACATGGACAAGGTGGACAAGCTGGTCAGTGCCATGTCCAAGACTCTGGAACCCCTGATCATCGCCGTCGCAGGCCTGATCTTCGCCATCATCGCCCTGGGGCTGCTTGGACCGGTCTACAACATGATCTCCAACCTCTCCACATGATCATGGCCACTGCAACGCTACCGCACTACATCTCCCTCTATGGCCTCAAGCAGGCCCCGTTCCGCCTGTCGCCGGACCCCTATTTCTTTTTCCCGGCTCCCACCCACCTGGCAGCGGAAAAAATCCTCAGCCATGCCATAGCCAACGGCGAGGGATTCATGGTGCTCACCGGCCAGGCAGGCCTGGGCAAGACCCTCCTTCTCCGTCGGCTGGTAGACAGCCTGGACGACAACAAACTGCCCCTGCTCATCCTCAGCCCGGCTGTGGATCCCTTGGGATTGCTGCGCTTGCTGCTCGCGGAAATCGAAACACCCTTTTCCCAGGACAGTGACCTCTCCCAATTGCTGCAGATCTTCCAGGACAGGCTGTTTCAATTCACGGGGCAGGGCAAGGAGCTGCTCATCATCATCGACGAGGCCCAGAACATGCCGGTGGAGACCGTGGAACAGCTCCGCATGCTTTCCAATTTTGAAACCGGATCCCGCAAGCTGCTCCAGATTCTTCTTGTTGGACAGCTCGAACTTGAGACCCTTCTGGCTGACCCACGCCTGGGACAGCTGGCCCAGCGGATCATTGTCCACGAACGGCTCTCTCCGTTCAGTCCCGACGAGACCAGGCGCTATATCCAGTTTCGGTTGGAACGGGCCGGACGGAGTGACATCCAGCTCGGCAGAGGCGGCATGCGTTGCCTGTACCGGGCCTCTGGCGGCATTCCCAGGCTGATCAACAAGATCATGGACCGAACCCTGCTGCTTGCCTCGGCGGACAGGAGCAGGATTTTGAAAAAAAAGTATGTCCAGGACGCCATAGGAACCATGCAGATCAATCCGTCGGAGACAGGAACCGGCACGACCAGCCGATTCTGGCCGGCCGTAACAGTCATCCTGGCCATCCTTCTGGCAGTCCTCCTGGTCATGACCGGGCAGCGTTCCGGTTTCTTTTCCAGAAACCAGGCGACCACACGAACCGTGGCCAGCACTCAGGCGCACTCCCCCCGTTCCCAGCCCAGAACCACATCGTCACCGCCGCGGAAAAAGCAGCAGACCAGGCTGACGATTCATCAGATTTCCATCAGTGAAAAAAAACCGTCCCGTACGGGTGAGGAGGTTTCCCATGGCAGGTAAGGGCGGGTGGTGCGTGGAACTGGACATGAAGACCCGTTCCTGGCGCTATCTCCGCTGGGGAGGCAGGGGCCGGGCCGAGATCCATGCTGCCGGACCGGACGGGATGGCTGAGGTGCAGCGGCAGTGTCGGATCCGGGTCAACCTGGTCTTTTCTCCGGAACAGCTTTATCTGTTGACCGATGAATTCAGCGACAGCAAGGCCGAGCTTCTGGCCCTGGAGATCCAACAGGTATTTGCCGACCGGGGCCTGGCCATCGACGGCGGCAGCTTCAGTCACCGTAGCAAGAAGCTGCACTCCCAGGGTGCGGATCGGGGAATGTACCAGGCCCTTTTTGTCAGCGACCAGGTCCTGGAGGAGCTATACGCTATCGCCGCCTCCTGGCGCTGGATCCGTACCATGCGCATCGTTCCCGATATCGCCGCCATTGCCGCCCTGGTCGCCACCGCCACGCCGGACCCGGTCCTGGTGCTCCACCTGGACAAGCACAGCAGCCAGATTTTCGCGGTCCGTCAGGGAATTCCCCTTTATCACCAGCCCCTTGCCCACAGCGGTCAAGACGGTCCCGATATAGACCTCATCCCCCATGCCGTGGAATTTGCCGGTCAAACGCTGAAAAGGGAACACGATATCGATCACTGCAGCCTGGTGGTCATGGGCAGAAACCGGGCCATTCTGGAAGGAAAGGAAATCGGATTGGAGACCACCGAACTGCAGTTCAGCGGCAAGATCCTTCCCGGCGATCCGGAACTGCTGTATCTCCATCCCCAACTTTTCGGCGCCCCGCTCGCAGATCCGGCCTATGATTTCACCCCGCCGACCTTTTACCGTTCCTGGCGGCTGCAATGTTTTTCCCGGATGCTCACCCTGTTGGCCATCCTGGGTACGGCAGGCTGTCTTGCCGGCTGGTACCAGCTCCGGGATGACCTGGGCAGGCTGCGCAACGAGTACGCCTCGCTCTCCCGGAAGGTTTCAACGGAGCGAAGATCTTTGCTCAGCATCCTGCCGGATGACGAGAAGTTCAGCTACTTCGAGCGGCTGGCAGCGATTCGCACCCATGCCGCCAGGGATCATCGTCTGGACACCCTCATCAGGAACATAGCCCTGGCAATCCCTCCAGATGTCCATATCTCCCGCCTGGACGTCAAGAGAGAGCAAGAGGAACATGGCGGTGTTTCGGCGCCTACCGCACCCCCTTTAGCCGTTCCTGTCCAGCCGGCCCTGGTTCCGGGCGTGGAGCCTTCCGCATCTGCTCCGACTCAAGCGGCACGTTCCGGTCCGGAAAAACTGCAGGACAGCCCCCTTCTCATCAGCCTCACCTTCACCACAGGCGGCTCGTACGGAGAGACAACCCAGCGCTTTGACCAAACTGTCCAGGCATTGGCCTCCATGTATTCCATCAACGATGTGACCAGGGAATATGCGGAGGAAAAACTATCCGGTACCTTGCACTGCAAGCTCAAACCGCTGTCAGAGGAGATTGATTGACATGCAGTACAGATTGCCCCGTCCAGCCGTGACGACACTCTTGATCCAGTGCCTGATCATGATGGCAGCCGGCGTGGCCCTGTTTCTCTTCCTGAACGCCAGACAGGAGCAGAGGGCCCTGGAGGCTGCCAATCGGTCTCTTGCCGAAAGACGGCACCAGCTACAACAGGCAAAAAAACGGGTGGATGATTACCGGCAGTTCCTCTCATCCCATCCTTTTTACGCAAAAAAGCTGCAGCCTCCCCAATGGGAGCGAATTTCGGTACAGTGGCGGGACCTCGCCTTTAGCGAACTTCTGGATCGTCTGGCAATGTTGTATCAACCTGAACGTCCATTTGTCCTCGAACGATTTTCCGTGGCTCCCGCAGGAAACCGGCAGACAGCGACGCCGGATCCCGGCCAGGATGGCTCCGCTGTGCCGGAGCCTGAAAACAGCCAGAAAGACAAGCAGATATTCAAACTGGAGGGTTTTTTTCTATGCCCGTGTCGATGAAGAACCCCCTGGACAAGCTGCTGCATATCCTGCCGCTCCTCTTTCTGATCACCTCTCTGGCAACCGGTGCTTGGCTTGGTCTCCGCAAGCCCAGCCTGGATGTCCTGGCATCCGTCGCCCTGCCCCCCGGGCTTTCCAACCTGCCCGCCGATACTGTTGTGGACTCCCCTGCCGATCCACCTGCCCAGGCGACCCTGCATAACCCATTTCCTGAATCGTCAGCAGAACCAGAACCACTGCCCGGGACAGCAGAGACAGCAGAGCCTCCTCTCCGGGAAGTCCGGCTGGAGCTGGTGGCTTCTGGACGGCACGGCCAGTACGCTATCACCAATTCCAGCATCATGCGTCCCGGAGACGAGGGAGAGGGTTTCACCGTAGTACAAATATTTCCCCATGGCGTGCTCTATACGACCGGCGAGGAAGATTTTTTTTTGCAACCTGGTGAAAAGGTTGCTATTGGAAAGGGGCAGATTGTGTATGAGCCCGCAGGCACAAAAAAAAACCAAGAGAACGAGGATAGGTAAACGGAAAGACAGGAGCAGGATATGGGAGCCTTGCCGAAACACCATCATCATGTCAGGCGGCCCGGATGGACCTATCTCCGGAAGGGCCTGCTCTGGGCAGTTGTCATGACCAGCCTGTTCTGTTTTTCCGGATGCAGCCAGAGACAGCCTGATTCCAGAAACTCGGCCCCAGCACTGCCGCCGTCGGCCGTGGGGGAACAAAACCTCCCCACCCGGACCGTGCCGGATGCTGCACTGGCGAAAGAACCTGAACCACAGGCTACACAACCGCGATTCAAGGAGCTCTCGCCTCTTGATGTGGAACGGATATCCATCAGCTTTGTCGATACCGGATACCGGGACGTCTTCCGGGTCCTGGCCCGGGCAGCTGGCCTGAACCTTGTCTTTGCCAATGACCTTGACGATCTGGTGGCCAGAAAAACCCTGACTGCAGAATACCAGGAAATGCATATCCGTCCCATCCTGGATGCAGTCTGCCGGATCCTGGACTTGAGCTGGCACGAGGAACTGGGCACCCTGTTCATCGAGGCATTTCGCCAGGAAGTCATCCACCTCGATTTTCTCGGCCAGATCCAGACGTCCAACTTCGGCGTGGGCGGCGATGTCCTCGGTGGAGGAGAATCCGGTGGCGCCGGCGGTGACTCCTCAGCCATAGTGGCTCCCCTCACCGGACGATACGAAATCTCGGGCGAGACCTCGGACAAGGTGACCGACATCTACGGAAACATCGACGAAACGGTCGGTGAACGGATTGGCGACGGTGGCAGTTATTTCCTCAACCGACAGACCGGCACCCTGTTCGTTCGCAGCCGGCCCAGCCGCATACGGGAGATCCGGCAGTTCCTCGACACCTTGCGGGAGCGGTATGGCCGTCAGGTTCTGATCGAGGCGAAAATCATCGAGATCAGTCTTGACAGGGGACACCAGTTCGGGGTGGACTGGCGTCATTTCGCCATTCACGCCGCCACCAATCCCATCCAGTCTGTTGCCGAGAACATCCTGGATATCCAGGGCAACCAGGCAGGCAATGACTCATTTTTTAACCTCCGGCTCCAGTCCGAATACTATACCATGAGCGGTGTCTTCCGGGCCCTGCAGGAATACGGCTCCCTGAAGGTCCTCTCCAACCCTCGTCTCAAGGCCATGAACGGTCAGGCAGCCATGATCAGTGTCGGCCAGTCTGTTTCCTACCTGCGCAGCCTGAAAAAGACCACCCAGGGTCAGGGTGACAACAGCACCACCGATATCAGTACGGAAATCGGAGCGGTCTTTGACGGTATTCTCCTCGGCGTCACGCCGATTATCAGAGACAACGACACGGTTCTCCTCCATATCGTTCCCATCAAGAGCGACCTTATGGAGCTGGACCAGCAGCAACTGGGCACCGATGGCTCCCTGCAGGTCACCTTTCCCAAGGTGAACCTGCGGGAGATCTCCACCGTGGTGCAGGCCCGTTCAGGTGACATGGTGGTCCTTGGCGGTCTTATCATGGAGCATGTCCAGGAAGGCGAGGAGGGACTGCCCCTTTTGGGCAGCATCCCCATTCTCGGCTATCTGTTCAAGCAGGAAAAAAAGGAGACCAGACGGGTCGAACTGGTGGTTATCCTCCAGGTGAAGATCAGGAGCTGATGAGCAAACTCTACAATGCCCTCGAACGGCTGGAACAGATTGCCGAGGAGCAGTCCGATGACCAGGAAACAGCCCAGATCCTCACCCGGGAAAGGACGGCTGGGCGGGCTTCTTCCCTGCCCTGGCGGACGCTCGCTCTTTCCCTGGGCCTGATTCTCCTCGGTCTCCTGGTCCTTGGTCTCCTGTCCTGGTGGCAGGGATGGCTGCACCTGCCCGCACCTACAGGGGACGAACGGCGCACTGCAGCATCTGCAGAGCGGCCTGAGGCGGCGGTTCTCCCTGTTCCCCAGACACAGCCGGTCGATACGGACGATCCTACAGCCGTCCCGGCCGCCGATCCTTCCGTAGTCTCCATAGCCACAGCGGGTGGCGACATCTCCACCGTACAGCCCAATATCCAGGAGCAGACCAAGGAATCATCCTCTGCCCCGTCTGTTCGGCAGCAGCCGGTGCCGGATCGTCGGCAAGCCGGAGCAGATCTTGCAGGACAACAGGACAGACAGGACCTGTCAGAGCCCCAGGATCAGAAGGTTGCAAGAGGTTCGCGGACGGCCGCCTCCGTCCGGATCGCCGACTCTTCGGTCAGGCTGAAGACACCTGCCGGCAGCCCGGCATCCGAACGGCAGGGAGCCATGTTCAGCCGCTGGCTTCTGCAGGCAGAACAGCGGAGGCAGGAAGGAGACTGGGCTGGAGCGGCCCGGCTCTATCGTCTTGTCTGGGAGAGTACGGGCAATCCGGCCGTGGCCAACAATCTTGCCGCCTCCCTCCTCCAGTTGGGAAAAGTGGCAGAGGCCCGTGTCGTGCTGGAAAAAGCCCTGCAGACAGCGCCCGGAGACAGGGACCTGCTGCTGAACAGGGAGCTTGCCGAAAGACTGGCTACGAAACCGAGATGATTATGGATGCGCCGACAACCTGCAGGGCGGAAAACGGTTTCACGATCCTGGAGCTGTCGTTTGTACTGGCCATCATCGGCCTGGTGGTCGGTTTCGGGGTTTCCAGCTGGAACGCCATGCAGCACAGTCGGCGGCTCGCTGCCGCCAGGACTGACCTCGAAACGACAAATATCTGCCTGGAGAACTATGCGATTCATTCCGGACGCATTCCGGACCAGGCCTACTATCAGCGCCATTGTACCGCAAAGGATCCATGGTCTGGCACGATCATCTACGAAAATACCGGAGACAATCAGGAGATACTCAATGCCGGCACCAAACCTCTACAGGATAGCGACGGCCTCCATCCGGATGTTGTCTGGGTTCTTGTCAGCACGGGCAAAAACCTCTCCCGGGATAGCGTGTCCACAACCTCGGGCTGGGACTGCACCCCGGGTGACGACCTGTGCCACTTCCAGACAAGAAACGATCTCCTGGCCCGTCTGGTCCGATAGACGGGGATTCACCCTGGTCGAGCTTTCCATCGTCCTGGTTATCCTGGGCCTGATCATCGGCTCTGTGGCCCCGCTCATCATTTCCATGACCAAACGGAACAAACTGACAGCCGGGAAAAAAATCGTCCAGACTGCACGCAATGAACTGCAGGGGGAAATCTTCAGGACACGGACAGTGCCTGCCGACTTGACTGCGGTTGGGCACAACGTGGATCCCTGGGGCAATCCCCTGGTGTACATCCCGGCTCCTGCCCTGACCGGTCAGGATATCTGCACCTGGCTGGCAGGCGGGACCGGGCAGACCCAGCTTGCGGTCTGTCTCGATGGTGACTGCGCCACCGGGAAACGGACCAATGTCGCCTTTGTCATCGCCTCCATTGGCAGCAACTTCAACCGACAGCTCGAAACCGCCAGACACCTGGATGCGGACGGCAGCGACCTGGAAGTGCGGCTCTACACCTATGGAACCCAGACAGATCTCTATACCGTTGCTCCAGATCCAAACAGGGCTACAGACCAGTTTGACGATATTGTCGAGTATGTCACGGTTGCCGAATTACTGCAGCAGGTGACCTGTGAAGCCCTGATCAGTAACCAGACCGGCAGCACGGTCTGTCTGGGTTCCACAAAAATTGTCAATGGTGCTGATATTGCTGTCTTACAATATAATCAGTCTGTTGTCATTGGGGCGACCGGTGACGACTGTGCCACCATCAGCGATACCTGCAGCCGTTCCTTTGCCCAGGTTATGATCTTGGACGGCAACAGGGACGGCAGGGTACAGCTGACCGCTCCCCCTCCGGCCTGTACGATCAATGACATATGATGTAATCCTGATTACAATTCTTGCGTATCAGAATAACAATAGTGGATTTCCCTCCTTGGGCAGGGGCCGGTGCAGCGAGGGTCCCGTTCTGCCCTGTTCCGACTGACTGTGGATCTTTTCTTTTTTTTTCGTTCATCGACAGTGGACAAAGCACCACTTATTACATGAAAAGCAAATAGTTAGCATACAAAAGAGAGCATCCCTTCTGCAACAGTCCACTCAGGCCACTGACATTCCCTCTTCCTGGCATACATCCTGCTGAAGCAGGAAACGAATCCGACGTGGATCCCCAGGGAGGGCCAGCGACGGCGCTCCCTGTAATCATATTCATGCCAGCAGGAGGAAAAAACATGAATACAGGCAAAACAGCACCAATGAAAAATGAAAAAGGTTTCACCCTGATAGAGATGGCCATCGTCCTGGTGATCATCGGCCTGATCCTGGGAGCGGTCATCAAGGGGAAAGACGTCATCAACAGCGCCAAGCAGAAAAAATTCTACACCAACTTTGTCAAGGAGTGGGAGCTGGCAGCAGCCTCCTATTTCGACAGAACCGGGAACCTCCTTGGTGATTCCACGGCCAACGGCGGTACAGCGGCCACCAAAAACGGGGCCTTTGACAATATTGCCGGCAATACCTTTGGAGCGGCCAACGGTATCGATGCCACTCTCAAGGCGGTTGGCCTGACCGTGCCGGTCACAAACACCTCAAACAGCGGCCAGTACACCTATACCGGT
>Ga0256914_1003495_pt1 | contig 12343 bp, 4 predicted proteins | sample HulkmetaG_FD_191571 | JGI IMG/M metagenome (GOLD analysis project Ga0256914, IMG submission 191571) | Hydrothermal chimney microbial communities from Main Endeavour vent field at the Juan de Fuca Ridge, Pacific Ocean - Hulk | ecosystem: Environmental > Aquatic > Marine > Hydrothermal vents ...
GATGGTCGTGCCATGGTCTTCAACCTCGCCGGGGAACACCTTATTAGCACGGATTTCTTCCAGACGGTGGTGCGCAGCAACTTCGTGGGCTCAAATCACGGACAGTGGGATATTGACCAGTTCTCGGATGACCTCATCTTCACGGTGGGGCTGTTCGGTCAGGTCGTGCGCATGACCAAAGGATCTTACCTTCCCGCACTTCCCCAGGGGGATCGCCGTCGTTGTGCAACGTACGCGGGGTATACTTACTGCCAGTTCAAAGGAGGTGGCGAATCGGACACGCTGGAGTGGTTCGGGGTGGGAGTCCTGGACACGCACCACGTGTTAGCGGTGGGAGGAAATTGTGGGTATCGTGTATCCGAAGGGGGAAAGTACTTATGTGGCGGGTTCACTGGCGGTGTATTCGGCGTCACTGACCGGCCTTTTGAGATTGGCACCTGGTCGGATGACCCCATCCCGGTGGGAACGCCTGGCCGTCTGCGGGATATGGTCTTCTTCCGCACGGATGAGCCGCGCGGCCAACCTGATGCTCCTACCCCGCGCTGGGATGCTATCGCGGTGGGCGATGGCGCGTTCATCTTGGGGTATAAACGCTTCCCTCACACCCTCATGGCGTACCCCGCGGATGGGGATTTCACAGTCGACGGCGACTTGAGTGAGTGGGCCCCTACTCCGGGCATCTTCCTGAGTCGGGACACCGCGGATCGGGTGTCCTTGTCCGCGCCCGCGGATAATTCAGATCCCAGTGCCTTCTTGCAGGCCCGACATCGTGAGAACACGTTGTACTTGAGTGTGCGCGTCACTGACACGGTTCGCATTAGTGATGATGGGGAGCCCATGCAGGACGATGGAGTGCGCATTGCCCTGGACGCGGCCCACGACGGTGAGCCGGGAGGGCTGGATGACCTTGTCCTCTGGATAGGTGCAGATGGACAGGTTCAAGTGTTGCGGGGAAGCAGTGCCGCGCTGACCGCGGCCCACGTAATGACCACATCCACTGGATATCAGGTGGAGATATCTATTAACGCGGTAGCCCTGGGGCGTACGTTGACAGGGCAACCCGTGTGGGGGATCTCGTACGAGGTGTGGGATGATGATGATGGCGGGGACGCGGATACGGTGTTAGGATCGGACGGTCCCACCGCGGGGAGCACGCATCTTGACATGGCGGATCTGTACATCCTGGGGCCTGAGATTGTGATCCAGAACAACATGGACCGCTGGACCCAGGGCGTGACCACTTATATTTGCACGGGGCAAGATTTGAACAAGGACGGGGGATTTGAGGATTGCCAGCCCATGAATTACGGTTACAGCGGGAAGTTGCAAATTGGACCGCAACGCGCGAAGAGCGCGTTGGTTTACTTTGACCTTTCCTTTTTGCCCGCGTCAGCCTTTATCCAGAAAGCCGAATTGCGTCTTTTCAGCCGTTCCAAGAGTGGCATCGGCTCCCTGTGGGTGAACGCGTACGCGCTAAAACGTCCCTGGCGTCTGGACGAGGTGACGTGGGTTCACGCGGATCGTCATACCCTGTGGGAAGTGCCGGGTATTCTCGGCAGCACGGATTACGATCCCACGGTCATCTGGACCACGGAGGTGGAGGTCGAGAACACCTGGTATGTGTGGGACATTACCACTCTGGTGCGGGATTGGGTTCAGGGGAATCGGAGTAACCAGGGGGTGCTTCTCCGTTCGACTCAGAACGGGGCGACATTTGGATTTTATCCCAGCAACAGTCATCCCGCGCACAAGGCCTTTCGGCCCAAACTGTACATCCAGTACGTGGTGCCGCGTCCTGGCAACACACCACCTACCTTTACCCCCACGCCTACCCCTACGAACACTCCCACATCTACACCGACTCCCACGCCCACGTTCACACCTGTCACCGGTCCAACCCCCACAAGCACGCCCACACCCACCATAACACCGACTCCCACGCTTACCCCAACGCCCACAGTAACGCCCACACCTTCCCCCACCCCCACACCTAGTCCGACCCCATCCATGACTGCCACGCCCACGACAACGCCCACACCTTTGGCAACGCCCACACCCACATCCACCTTCACCCCCAGTCCTACACCCACTCCAACTCCCACGTCCACCCCGACACCCACATGGACCTGGACCCCCACGCCTGTGGGAACGCCCACCCCCACTCCCACACCACCTCCAGTGCCTAATGCCAATATCCAGGGAGTGGTGTGGAATGACCGCGATCTGGACCGGGTGCCTGATGAGGGGGAGGAACGCCTGGCAGGTGTTACTGTCGAGTTGTGGCGCAAGCATTTGCTCATTCGGGTGGCTACCACACTATCCGACGGATCGTATCGCTTCTCCCGCCTGTTACCGGGAACTTACCGGGTGGTGGAACACGATCCGAACGGTTACGTTTCTCGAACCCCCAACGAGATCGTGATTACTCTGCTCAGTCGGCAAACCGTGACCGTCAACTTTGCCGATGTACCTGAAGGCGCCGTACACTTCATTCACGTGCCAGTTGTTGCTCGGTAAGTACATGTTGGCACGGGGAAAGGCGGGGTCGTGTATCCCTGGGGGGGAGCAGGGCACGGCCCCTTCTTGTTGAACCTTACATTCAGAGGGAGGATAGATAGAGAACGATGTCTCGACAGCGCTGGCTTGTTGGCCCTATTGTGGTGTTGTTTGTCGTGTGGCTGGTTCGTTCCGTGGCCGGAGGGGCAATGGCTTCTGAAACGTCACGGATGGTGGAAAAACACGTTGTTGCGGCTGATGCCGACAAAGGGTGGTTTGAAGGGACAGGCTGGACGCCCTTGTGGTTGGCTCCGGGGTTACCTGATGGGCCCCGTGGGGATCTGTACGATATTAGCGTTATCGACGCGGACACCATTGTAGTTGTTGGGGCCTCGGGACTGGTGTACAAAACCGAGGATGGTGGAGAATTCTGGAAGTTGTACTTCACAGGCAGCAAGGAGGATGTGCGCGCGGTGCACTTCTTCGACGCCGACCACGGTATCGCGGTCGGCGCGGGAGGCTGGGTGTACTCGACGGACAATGGAGGACAGTCCTGGCACCGCACTGCGTCCCCAACGGATCGTGAGTTACTGGCCATGACGTTTGTGGATGAGGAGAACGGGTGGGTGGTCGGAAAGTCAGGGACTATCCTCCGCACCACCGATGGGGGCAAGACATGGTCTGTGGTCCCGGTGGCCGTGGATGTGGACCTGTTTGGGCTTTCCTTTGTGTCCCCCGAGAACGGCTGGATTGTCGGAGGGAACGGGGTCATCTTACACACGGAAAACGGGGGGGAATCCTGGTCCCGTTATTACGCGGGCACGGTGGATGAGTTGCGTGGCGTTTTGGCCCTCACCCCCGAGAATGTGTGGGTGGTGGGACGTGGTGGTGTGGTACGTCACACCACGGATGGCGGCGCTACCTGGGCTCCCATCAGCGTTGGGGACAAGGTCATCCTGTACGATGTTGTCCAGTCCCCGGATGGCAGCCTCTGGATCACGGGCAATGGCGGCCATCTCTATCACACCACTGACGGCGTAACCTTCACCCGGCTGCCGGAGGGAGAGGACGCGCAAATTTCCGACCAACCCGTGTATCACCTCGCGTTTGTGGATGCCCAGACCCTATTTGTGGTCGGTGGGGCGAACACCAAGGGCATTGCCCCACGGGGAATGCTCTTGGCCAAGAGTACTGACGGGGGCGCGACGTGGCGCCGCTTGATGAAAAGCATTTGCCAAATCGAAAACATGGCGTTGCCCACAGAAGACCACATTTGGGCTGTGGGTGAGGCCTGTGATCGGGATTCTGAGTTCGGGTACATCGTGCTGGAAAGTCGGGATGGGGGCGAAACGTGGCGCATGCAGGACATCCCCGAAGCCGTACGTCGCTTCCGTGACATCGCGTTCGCGGATGAGAACCGGGGCGTCATTGTGGGCCGGGAGACAAACCTCAACATCGTGCGCCACACTGAACCCGTCATCCAGGTCGTCCTTACCAGCGACGCGGGTCAACACTGGAACTTCCTCAATCTGGTGGACGTGTATCCCGACTGGACCGCGGTGTACGGCCATGAGGCCAATGGCTTGAACCGCGTGAAGTACTTGCCCGATGGCCATATCTGGGCAGTGGGAGACTACGGACTTATTCACATGTCCCCTGATGACGGGCGCACCTGGACCCGCATTGAGTTGAATCCCAACGGCGCGGGGATCACTGAAGCGCCCTGGTTTGACTTCGAAGTCCTCCCCGACGGTCACCTCTGGACCTTGGGGAAAGTCGGTATGGTGGCCGTGAGCCCGGACAGCGGTCATTCGTGGTCGTCCTATTACTTGCTGCACCCCTTGGGTGGAGCCCCGCAGTTAATGGCCGTCCAGTTCCTGAACGCCAATCAGGGGTGGATGGCCGGTTACCGGAACGTCCTCTGGACGACGAACAAGGGCGGGCAACGGCCAGACGATTGGGAATTCCACACTGTGCCCGGCGCGCCCGAGCGAATGGCCTGGTACGGCATGCACTTCTTCGACACCCAGACAGGCATTATGGTTGGCGGCGTGTGTGAGGAGGTGCTGTGTGAGTTTACCACCCTGTTCAAGGGCGCGGGCGTGGCGTACACCACGGATGGAGGGCACACCTGGACATATACCCCGGTGTCCGACATTCCTATACTTTATAATGTCGTCGCCACCTCGCCCAATAACGTGTACGCGGTGGGCGGTAACGGAGCCATCTTGCGATTCAGTGGCTTCCCCGCGCACCTGGACGCGTTCAAGATGAGCGAGCCATTGACTGTGGACGGCAACCTCCTGGATTGGCCTACCAGCGTCACCGCTACTGTGGACGCGTTCACCGCGTCTGTGGTGGATTCCGATGTGCCGCCCGAACCATCAGACATCAGTGGTGTGGTCCAGGCGTTTTGGGACACTTCTGCCCTCTACCTTGGCCTGGAGATCGCGGACGACAGGGCTGGGGAGGATGACGGTGTACTCATCGGCCTGGACAGCGATCATAGCCGCAGCCTCACCGATGGGGACCTGACCATTCACGTGTCCCGGTCCGGGAGTGTGGTGGTCTCGGGAACAGTCGCGAGTTACGTGAACGCGGCCGTGATGGAAACGGCTTACGGGTACAGTGTGGAGATTGCAGTGGGGGCGGACGCGCTGGCAGGATATTTGGCTGAGGGGCATGTGCTGGGCTTCAGCGTCGCGTTGGAAGATGACGACGGGCAAGGGGTGGAGCACGTGTTGGTGAGCGATGGCACGGATCCCGCGCATCCCACAGGTGAGTTTGGAACCATCACCCTGTTCGGGGATACGCTCACTCTGCAGCGGAACGCGAATCCGTACAGCGTGGTAGCCGACGCGTACATTCGACGTGACGCGCCCACGGCCAATTACGGTGAGTACGATGAAATATGGCCGAACCGGCGCCTGCGCGTGGGTTGGGATCGGGCACACTCGCAGGAGACCCGCTCCACGTTGCTGGATTTCGACCTCTCCTTCCTTCCACCCGAAGCCGAGGTCGAGCGGGCCACCTTGTCCGCGTACGCGGTCTTCCGCGTTCCCTCTTCCTTGCACATGGATGTGGCAGCCTACGGGGTGCTCAAACCCTGGAGTGAGCCGGATGTGACCTGGGTCACCGCGACAGTGGGGTTGCCCTGGGATGTGCCCGGGGCGAACGGGGCAGGAGGGGATCGGGACGCGTCTCCTGTGGATGTGCAGACGCTAGACGCGGTGAGCGTGCGCACGCCGTACACCTGGGATGTGACAGATGTGGTACAGCGGATGAAGGCAGGAAGTGCGTACGGCATTCTCTTGCGTCCTGTGGCCGGAAACGCTACGGGCGTGTTTACCCTTATTTCCTCAGAGGAAGAGACACACTCGGACAAGCGGCCGGCCCTAACACTCACCTATCGCCTGCACCCGCAGCCGTTGCCCACCCCGACACCCACACCTAGCCCCACCTTTACCCCCTCACCCACGTGGACGCCTACACCCACGCCAACGCCGACCGCGACACCAACGCCCTTGCCGTCGCAGAACATGTTCATTCCTTACATGGTGCACGAAAGACCATAAGAACGGTGAGGTGCATGTGGGACAGGCCTAAGCCTGTCCCACATGCATGAGCATACGTTGATGAAGGAGATGAAATGCATGGTCTGTAAACGCAGTAGAGGATGCTTTGTGGCTTTTCTGTCCCTGTGGTTGGGGATCCTCCTCCTGGTGGGGATGGGAGGGACCATAGCCGCGCGGGCGGCCCACCCTCCCGCGGCTTCCCAGACGCTTCTTCGTCCCACGCTGACCGGTACCTGGAAGCGCATGTCCTTGAACACTACAGCCACGTTGCACGACATTTCCTGGTACCGACCGGGCATGGGGTACGTGGTTGGCAGCAATGGCACCCTTATCTTGGTGGACAAACAAACTCCCGGTGATGTGTACGTTGAGCCCATCTCCCTGGGGACTTCGGCGACCCTCTACGGGGTGAGCGTGGTCAAGCAGGAATGGGGATGTGCTGTGGGCTCGAACGGGACCGTGTTCTGTTTGACAGGTAAGAAGACCTGGGCCGAGCGCAATGCAGGCACCACGGCCACGCTTTACGATGTGAGTTTAGTGTGGGCCGAGATCAACGGCTCCCCCCATGCAGTGGGCTGGGCTGTGGGCGAGCAGGGAACAATTCGACGCACTCTGGACGAGGGGACTTCGTGGACGGTGCAGGATCAGAGCGGGTACGTGTTTTACAGTGTACACGCTCAATCAGCCGAAGAAGCGTGGGTAGGAGGGTATCGGACCACGGATGGAATGCCTGTGGTTTTACACACCCATGATGGGGGAACAACCTGGACGCTCTCTTACGTTGGCACCTCTACTGCGGCTGTGCGAGGGGTATACGCGCGCGGCGATGATGTGTGGGCCGTGGGAACGGGTGGACTGATCCTGCACAGCACGGACCGGGGCACTACGTGGGCTCGCGTGTCCACAGGCACCATGTCCACGCTGATGGCCATTTGGCAGGGCGATGGCCCGACCGTGGGCAGTGTGGATGACGTGTGGATTGCCGGGACCGATGGCATCATCCTGCACAGCACAGACCAGGGCGCGACCTTTTCCCTGGACTCCACCGGGGTAACATTGGATTTGTTGGGCATCGGTTTTTACAACGCGTATCACGGCGCGGCCGCTGTGGGCATTGGTGGCACCTTTCTCTGGCTTGAAGTTCCCAACCGAACGTGGAACGCGTACCAGGCCCTTTCCCCGCCTACAATCGATGGGGACGTCAGTGAATGGGTGGGGATGGAGGGCATTCGCCTGAACGGGTACACCGCGAATTTTGTTGAACGCTCGGATGAGTTTACCCAGGTCTTCCGGAACACGTCGGACATGGATATGCAGGTGTGGGCAGCCTGGGATGAGGATTATCTTTACATCGCGTTGAACGTGGTGGACGATGCCGTCGTGGAGGAACCCGGGTCCCAACCCTGGCACGACGATGAGTTGGAATTCGCCATTGACGGCGATCCCCGATACGACTGTTGCTTGGATTGGCCTAACGGGCCCGACCACCAGTACACCCTGAACCCTTCCGGCCGCATGACCGACTGGGCGAGTCCAGCCGCGGTCATTACAGGCATCATCAGCGCGACCACTTACACCGCGAACGGTTGGGCCGCGGAAATTGCCATTCCCCGGGAGGAGTTGAACAACGGCCCCCACACGGTGGGCAAACAAGTGGGAGTAACCGTGGGATATCACGATGACGACAACGGCGGCGGGTATGACATGTACTTCGTCTGGGAAGGGTATTTGGCCCGCCCCGCGGCCCGCTTCACCCCACCTCCCCTTGCCGATTGGCTGAAGGAATTTGGTACCCTAATTTTCAGCGCTACCCCTGTGCCCTGGGCAACGCCCCCCACAGCCACTCCCACACCCACCCCCACCTCCACGCCCACCCCTGCAACCAGCACCATCGAAGGCCACGTATTCCAGGACCTTGACCGGGATCGAGTGTGGGACGCGGATGAACCCGGTTTGGCCGGGGCTCGTGTACAGGTCCTCTACGCGGCCAGCGTGCTCATTGGTGAACAGGTCACTGGAGACGATGGATCCTTCCTGTTCACAAACCTGAACCCAGGTCTTTACCTGGTTCGGGTTGTGGACCTTCCCCCCGGATATGAGATGACCACTCCCGCCCAAGAATCCCGTGTCCTGGGCGCGGGGGCAACCATGACCGTGTTGTTTGGTGCTGCTCCGGTACCCACGGCCACTCCCACGCCCACCCCTTCCCCGAGTCCCACAGCCACTCCCACCCTCACCCCGACCCCTACCCCCACACCAGAGCCGTGGCGCCAATATCACTTCCCTTACCTGGTGAAACGAGGGAAGGCCCGCGGCACGGTGCCCCTTCAAAGTCACCACCGGATCGCGGCAGGGCTGGCGCGTGTCGTCACTGACGACACCTGTGAGAACGACTCGTTCGAGCCCAATGACTCCATGGCCCAGGCTTCGAATATTACCCCGGGAACGTATCCCGGGTTGGTAGTGTGTCCCGGGGATAAGGATTGGTATCACATCAGCGCGGACGCTGATACGCGCATTGACGTGCGCATTGAATTTTCCCACGCCGCGGGCGATTTGGACCTGTACTTAACGGGATCTGATGGGCACCCGGTGGCGTCCAGCACATCACAAACGGACAACGAAACCCTCACGTACACCACCACGGCCCCCTTCGAGGGCTACATTTACGTTACAGGGTATGGCACAGTGTCCAACACCTACGATATGATCTACGCCCAACAAAAAGTAGATGATGACTTCGAGCCCAACGACGATATTGCCCACGCGCCCCTGGTGTCGCCGGGCACCTATCCCGATTTAATCCTTCAAGCCGGCGATTACGATGTCTTTCGTGTGAACCTGCCCGCGCAATCTGTTATCCGCGTGTCCATCCTGTTCTCCCACGCCCAAGGCGACCTGGACCTCTACCTTATCAACGCCAACGGCACTCGAACCCTGCGCTCCAGCACCTCTTCCACGGACAATGAGAGCGTAGCGTATGCGACCGTGCAACCCACCTGGGTGTACGTTTTTGTCAAGGGGGCCGATCCTCACGTCTCCAACACTTACACCATGATTGTGCAGGTGGAAAGACAGGGCGCATGTCAGGAGGATGATTTCGCCCCTAACCAGACCCCGGCCCAAGCCCCGGACCTGCTGCCAGGCGTGTACTCGTTCATCCTGTGCCCGAACACGAGCGATTGGTTCCGGGTGACCACCGGAGAGGAAGGTGTTCTGGGCGTGCGTGTGGATTATGAGTACATGTTGGGGGATTTGGACGTGCGCCTGTGGGATGAGGACGCGGACACCGTACTCGAACAGAGCACAAACGTGACGAACACGGATCAAATATCCTACACCATCACCACAACGACGACGGCCCTTATCCAAGTGTACGGTCACGAAGACCTGGTTTTGGGGAATCCGTATACCCTGACCTACCTCTTTGCCACGTTCACACCTACCCCATCCCCCACCCCCACGTTCACCCCTACCCCCACGTTCACACCCTCACCCACTCCCACAGCAACGCCTACTCGGACCCCTACACCCACCCCGACGCCTACCCCTACCCTTACCCCCACCCCGACGCCTGCGCCCGCAGGGCGAACCTATGTCCCCTTTGTGCTTAACGGGCATATACCGTAAAATATACAAACAGTCCTTTCCCCAAACCGGGTGTGTACGGTCATGTACTTACTGGGGAGGCTCATGTGAATGTTCTTGATTCGGCCTTTCGGCGCCAATTGGAACGTCTGAACGACCAACACGTTGATGCCATTGTACGGGTGACCATTCCCCTGGACCAGGCCCAAACCATGCTGGCATCCCGCGGCTTTCGCGTGCAGCGGGTGTTACGGCTCATCCAGGGCGTGGCCGTGTCCGCGCCGGCTCACCTCCTCCTGGCGTTATCCCACGAGCCGTGGGTACGGCGCATTGAACCGGATCGTCCTGTACACACGCACACGTCGTAAAGTGAGGAAGAACCCATGACCACCCATGAAAAGATCCATCCGGCTTTGCTGGCCCGCATGAAGAGTTTACCCGTCCCGCGCACTGTGCCCGTCATCGTCCAGTATCAACCGGATGTGGTGTTAGCCCACACCGCGGCTCGGCGCTGGCAGGCTCGATACGTGGGAAAGCGATTGCCCTTTATGGCCATGGATATCCCTGTGGACCGGGTGCACGCATTGGCCGACGAGCATTACGTGGTCCGCGTGTGGGAGGATTTGCCCGTCCACGCGCTGCTGGACGTGTCCGTACCCAAGATCGGTGCCCGGCAAGTGTGGGAACTGGGGTGGACCGGCGAGGGGATTCACGTGGCTGTGGTGGATACAGGTGTGGACTTCCACCATCCCGACCTGGTCGACCGCATTGTAGCAGCCCAGGATTTCAGCGGTAAAGGTGTTGCCAGCGATGGCAGTGGACACGGGACGCACGTCGCGTCCATCATCGCGGGATCGGGGCAAGCATCAAACGGTCGGTATCGCGGTGTGGCCCCCGGCGCCCTCCTCCACATCGCCAAAGTCCTGGACGACCGCGGGGAAGGCCGGATGAGCCAGGTGATCGCGGGGCTCGATTGGGCTTTAGAGCAAAATGTCCACATTGTGAACCTGAGTCTCGGATCCGATGTGGCCTGTGATGGCACGGACGCGTTGAGCACGGCCTGTGATTCCCTGGTCGCGGAAGGCATTGTGGTCTGTGTGGCCGCGGGGAATGCCGGCCCCGGCCGGGGTACAGTGGGATCTCCTGGCTGCGCTCACCACGTCATCACCGTGGGCGCCACAACGGATAATGACCAGATCGCCCTTTTCAGCAGCCGCGGGCCTACTGCAGACGGACGCACGAAGCCGGACATCTGTTTCCCCGGTGAGGGTATTGTGGCAGCCCGCGCCGCAGGTACATATATGGGAACGCCCGTGAACGAGTACTACACCGCAGCATCGGGCACCAGCATGGCCACGCCTCACTGCTCCGGCGCCGCAGCCTTAATCCTGCAGGCAGAACCACACCTCACCCCTCATCAGGTGAAGGCTCGCTTAATGGAGACCGCGCGGGATCTGGGGTTGGCCCCCAATATCCAGGGATCCGGTCGCGGGGATGTGTGGGCTGCCATCCGGCAGAGTACACCCGAGCCCCAACCCACACCACCGCCGGAACCTCCAGAACCCACCCCGCCGCCCGAACCTCCACCCACGCCACCGCCAGAACCCACGCCACCACCGGAACCCACACCGCCTCCAGAGCCTACCCCCACACCAGAACCCGCGCCCGCCCCACCGGGCTGTCTGCCAGGGCTTTTTCTGGCTTTGAAGAAGTTGTTTCAAAAATAGGGGGCAGATTCACGGGCCGATGGATTGGGGTTCAGAATGTCCGTGAGGCGTTCCACGGTGAGTCGAATGTGAAAGGCACGGGCTACGCGCTCTCGCGCTCGACGCCCCATGCGTTCCCGCGCGGCTTTGTTCTCAAGAAGGGCAATGATGGCTCGGGCCAACGCCTCTTCGTTGTAGGGTTCGACGAGGAGGCCGGTCTGGTGGGGAATGACGATTTCCGGGAGCGCGCCGTGGGCAAAGGCGACTACAGGCCGCTCCATGGCCATGGCCTCGATGACAACTCGGCCAAATGGCTCAGGATCCCCCGAGTGGACAAAGATGTCCATCGCGGCCAGGGCCGGACGTACATCAGGCATGTGACCGGTGAACACGACCCGCTCTCCCAATCCTAATGTGCGCACTAGCGTGCGCAGGTATTGTTCGTAGTTTCCCCCGTCCCCAAAGGGCGTGCCTCCCACCAGGAGGAAACGAGCGGTGGGGAATTGTTCGACGACATGTTTGGCTCCCCGCAAGAATCGGTCCTGTCCCTTCCAGGTTCGGAGACGCCCTACCATACCCACTACAGGAACATCCGCGGGAATGCGATGTTCGCGTCGGAACGCGGCCCGCCCTTCTCCAGGATGAAACTGTTCCACCTCAATGCCGTTGTAAACCACCACGGTCTTGGAGGCACAGGGCAAATGTTCGGCAACCGCGCGGGAGTTCGCAATGACCTGTTGAGTGACCGCGCAGATCGCGCGCTTTCCCCAACGGTCTAATAGGGGATGGCGAGGCCGCGTTTCTGACAGCCAGAAATCACGCATGTGCCACACCAGGGGGATTCTGGTGAGGAGATGCGCGGCCACGCTGTATACCTGCGCCCGCACGGTGTTCGTGTAGAGGAGATGGGCCCGGAACGCGCGGGCTTGTCGGGCAATATCGCGCGCGATGCGCCATCCGTCCAGGGGAAAGGTGGGG
>Ga0256914_1003496_pt1 | contig 12343 bp, 12 predicted proteins | sample HulkmetaG_FD_191571 | JGI IMG/M metagenome (GOLD analysis project Ga0256914, IMG submission 191571) | Hydrothermal chimney microbial communities from Main Endeavour vent field at the Juan de Fuca Ridge, Pacific Ocean - Hulk | ecosystem: Environmental > Aquatic > Marine > Hydrothermal vents ...
TGGGCCACGACATGGGCGGCATGAAAGGGATGGACCATTCCAAGATGGGCCACGACATGGGTGGCATGAACGGGATGGACCATTCCAAGATGGGCCACGACATGGGTGGCATGAAAGGGATGGATCATTCCAAGATGGGCCACGACATGGGTGGCATGAAAGGGATGGATCATTCCAAGATGGGCCATGACATGGGCGGCATGAACGGGATGGACCATTCCAAGATGGGCCACGACATGGGCGGCATGAAAGGCGCCGGAACCATTGGCAGTGGCGCAACCGGCTATGGGAGTGCTCAACCGGTGGTCCACGCCAAATCGGAATACGGTCCACAGGTCGATATGCGCGCCGATGCGCCCCAATACCGGCTCGATGATCCGGGGGTCGGTCTGCGCGGCAATGGCCGCCGGGTGCTGACCTATGCCGATCTGCGCAACCTTGGCAAAACCCCCGATCCACGCGATCCCGAACGGGAGATCAATCTCCATCTGACCGGAAATATGAGCCGGTACATGTGGTCGATGAACGGAATCAAGTTTGCCGACGCCGAACCGCTCCGGCTGAAATTCGGTGAACGGGTGCGGATCAATCTGCTCAACGACACGATGATGAATCATCCGATTCACCTTCACGGGATGTGGAGCGATCTGGAGACCGGTGATCCCGACCATATACCGCGAAAACACACCGTCATCGTCCAGCCAGGCGCGCGCATCAGCTATTTGGTGACGGCCGATGCGATGGGCGGTTGGGCCTATCACTGCCACCTGCTGTATCACATGGCGGGCATGTTTCGTCACGTCATCGTTGCCTGAGGAGGAAGAAGATGAAAAAGAGATTGATTGCACTGGCAACGCTCGTGGCCGTTTCGGCCCCCCTGCATGCCGGGATGGAAGACGATCCGCTGTTGGTCAAGCTGATGATCGACCAGTTCGAGCAACGCAGCGGCGACGACGAGGATCCGGTGGTGTTGGAGGCGGATGCGTGGCTCGGAAAAGACCTGCACAAGCTGTGGATCAAGACCGATGTCGAACGCGTCGATGGCGAGACGGAGCAGGCCGAGGTCCAGCTTCGCTACAGCCGGGCCGTGGCGCCGTACTGGGATTTCCAGATCGGTGCGCGCAGTGACCTGGAGCCATCCGATGAAAAACGGAACTGGCTGGCCCTCGGCTTTCGCGGTCTGGCGCCCTACTTTTTCGATATCGATGCCGCGCTCTATATCGGCGAGGAGGGGCGTACCCAGCTGAGTTTCGATACCGAATACGAGGTGATGTTCACGCAGAAACTGGTGCTTTCTCCGGAGCTTCAGGTCGTCGTCAACGGCAAGAAGGATGATGCACTGGGGCAGGGCGCGGGTCTCTCGTCGGTCGAGGCCGGGTTGCGTCTTCGCTATGAAATCGTCCGTGAATTCGCGCCCTATGTCGGCATCAACTGGGAAGGCGTTTTCGGCGATACGGCCGATTATGTCGAAGCCGCTGGCGGAGAAACCAGTGATACCCAGTTCGTCGTCGGCATTCGTGCCTGGTACTGAGCGGGAACCTCACCAGCCCGCCGCGCCATCCCCGTCTGCGGGGCGCGCGGCGGGCGACGTGGTGGTACCGGAGGAACCGGTTCAGCCGTCAGGGCTCGAGCCCTGGCAACGACTGAAAACGAAGGAGGCAACGGATGAACAACCGCAAAACAGTATGGCTGGCGTTGGCCGCATCCGCTCTGCTGGCGGCCTGCGATGGCAGCGCGCAACAGAGTGCGGCGCCGGATGCCGGCAAGACTTTGCTGCAGCAGATGCGCTGGTACAGCGAGGCGCAGGTGGCGCGCGGTGAAAAGGTCTATCGGGAAAACTGTGCTGGCTGCCACGGCTCGGACGCCAGTGGTGATCCCAACTGGCGCCAGCCGAACAGCGATGGAAAATTTCCGCCACCGCCGCTCAATGGCACGGCCCACACCTGGCATCACCCGAAAAACATGCTGCGCATGACCATTCGCCGGGGAGGGGTGCCACTGGGGGGCAGCATGCCGCCGTTTGGCGACAAATTGAGCCGTGAGGAAATCGATGCGGTCATCGCCTGGGTGCAGTCGCACTGGAGCGATGAAATCTATTCCGCCTGGGCGCGCCGCAATGCCCAGGCCGCCATAACCACTGGAGGCAACCAATGAAGAAAAAGGATCGCACCGAAAACCGCGGCCGTGCCGTCTGGCCCTGGTTGCTGGGCATCGTCCTGGCTTTGGCTGGCGGCTTTGCCTTCTACCAGAGCCGCGTGGCCGTGGCCGATGTCGATATCGTCGTCTACAAGAGCCCGACCTGCGGCTGTTGCAGCAAATGGATCGGGCATCTGGAGAAAAACGGCTTTACCGTCGAGAGCCACGACCGCCAGGACATGCCCCGGGTCAAGGAGGCCATGGGCGTACCTTCGAGTCTGCAATCCTGTCATACGGCCCGCATCGGCGGCTATCTGATCGAAGGGCACGTGCCGGCCGAGGTCATTGCCCGGCTGTTGTGGGAAAAGCCCCGGATCAAGGGGTTGGCCGTCCCCGGCATGCCGATGGGGTCGCCCGGGATGGAAGGTCCGAGGAAAGACCGGTACGACATTGTGGCCTTCGGGGACGATGGCCGTACCAGCGTCTATGAGAGTCGATAGTGGATGAATATTGGAGGATGGAAAAAATGAAGCAATATGCACGATTCAAGGCGTCGGCACTGACCCTGCTGCTGATGCTGGTGTCGGCTGGCGCGGCGGTGGAGGCACACTCGCCGGGAGCGCATGCCAAGGTCTATTTCGAGAACATCAGCGATGGCGCGGTCGTCACCAGCCCTGTCCATTTGCGCTTTGGTATCCGTGGGTTTGGAATCACGCCCGCCGGAACCAAGGGAAAAATCCGCCATACGGCGGGGCATCACCACCTGCTGATCGATGTCGACCGGCTGCCCGACCTGGATGAGCCGATTCCCCGTGATGCGCGCCATCTCCATTTCGATGATGGAGAAACCGAAACGGTTCTGGAATTACCGCCTGGCAAACACAGTTTGCAGCTATTGCTGGGTGATGAGAATCATGAGCCCCAGGATCCGCCACTGATCTCGGAGAAAATCACCATCACGGTGGTGAAGGATTCGCCGTGATACGAGGAGGGATACTGAGCCACGGATATTCCAGGATCGCTGATGGAGCCATCGGCCGGGCCGGCCCGTGATGGATTCGATTTCGAATGGATGGAAATAAATGCTTGACCTGTGCGTAGCGCACACCCGGTAGGCTGAATTCAGTTCCTGAAAGCAGAGACCGGACAACCCGAAACAGAAGGAGAACGACCATGAAAATGAGCAAGACGACTCTACTGGCTGGATTGATGGCTGCAACTCTGTCGGCCCCGGTTCTTGCCGACAGCGAAGGCACCCACGACGACACGATGACAAATGGGGGTAACGCCATGCCGATGGGAGGGCCGCAAGCGGGCATGCCGATGATGGGCGGTCCCGGCGGTGGCGGGATGATGGGGCCTCCCCAGGGCGGGATGCCGATGATGGGCGGCCCGCGAGGTGGCGGCATGCCGATGATGATGCAGCGCAGACAAATGATGATGCAGCACATGCAGACGATGGAGCAGCGCCTGGGCAATATCGAGAAGCTGTTGCGGGAGTTGGTCGAGCTGCAGAAAAAGCAATAGCCGCCACGGTTGGGGCGTCGGGCCACCCGCCGGCCGCGGATTGGTACCGGTGGCTGGCTGGTGTCTCAGCCGGCGTGCCCGCATTCGCGGGACGGATGGCCGCGTGCCGAAGAAAAAGCCATCCCTGAAGGCGAGGAGGAAAATATGTTGACAGTCAATGAACTTGCGAGCGCTGCTGCGGTACCCGCGCATGTCGTTCGATACTACGCGCGGATCGGATTGATCGCGCCGGCGCGCCATCGGGAAAATGGTTACCGGCTGTTTTCCCGTCGTGAAGTGGAGCGAGTCCGTTTTATCCGCATGGCGAAGCGGTTGGGTTTCACTCTGAACGAGATTCGCCACATCCTCGCCCAGGCGGCCAGTGGCCAGTTGCCTTGTGACGATGTTCGCCAGATGCTCGCCGCCCATATCGAAGAGAACCGCCGCAAGATTGCGGAACTGGAAGCATTGCAGCGCCGGATGGAGAGCGCCAATGCGTTGTGGCAGTGGATGCCCGAGCCGTTAGTGGAAGAAGGCGCCATCTGTCCTTTGATCGAGTCGGTTGCGTCGGGGCAGGATGGAGTGGCCGTTTCGGCACCGCAGGAGATCGGCCATGTCCCGTGTTGAGGAGAGGTCGTCGCCCGATGCCCTGAAGGATCCCGTCTGCGAGATGGATGTGACGCCACGGAGCGATCATCATCTCGAATACCAGGGGCGGGACTACTATTTTTGCAGCGCTCACTGCAAGACGAAATTTGCGGCCGAGCCGTCGTCGTATCTCGATGATCCTGCCGCGCCGGGCGAAAAAGACGATGCCGCGCACCGGCATGGCGACCACGAGGCCGGCTGCGGTGATCACGGTTGCTCTACGTCGCCGGCCGATCTTCAGGCCGCACCGCCGGGCGCGAAATACACCTGCCCGATGCACCCCGAGATCGTCGAGGAGGGGCCGGGCACTTGTCCCAAATGCGGGATGGCGCTGGAACCGATGGGCGTGCCGGCGAGCCGCCGGGTGGAATACACCTGCCCGATGCATCCCGAGATCGTTCAGGACCACCCCGGCACCTGCCCGAAGTGTGGCATGGCGCTGGAGCCGCGAACGGTCATGCTGGAGGAGGACAATAGCGAACTCGACGACATGCGCCGACGCTTCCGGGTGGGTGTCCTGCTCTCTCTCCCCGTATTTTTTCTTGCCATGGTGGCCGACCTCGCCCCGGGGTGGTTACCCGCCGGGTTGTCGATGCGCACGGTTCAGTGGGTCGAATTCGTGCTGGCGACACCCGTCGTGCTCTGGGGCGGTTGGCCCTTTTTCGTTCGGGGCTGGCAGTCGCTCGTCAGCCGCAACCTCAATATGTTCACGCTGATCGCTCTCGGTGTCGGTGTGGCGTGGTCCTACAGCGTGGTCGCGCTGCTGTTTCCGCAATGGTTTCCGCCGGCAATGCGCCACGAGGGGGGCACCGTGCCGGTCTATTTCGAGGCGGCGGCCGTCATCACCACGCTGGTGCTGCTGGGACAGGTGCTGGAGCTGCGTGCGCGCAGCCGCACCAACGAAGCCATCAAGATGCTGCTGGGGCTGGCGCCCAATACCGCCCGCCGTGTCACCTCGGACGGCAATGAAGAGGAGGTGCCGGTGGAACAGGTCATGCCGGGCGATCTGCTGCGCATCCGTCCCGGCGAAAAGATTCCTGTCGATGGCGTGGTGGTTTCGGGACGCAGCACGGTCGATGAATCGATGGTCACCGGCGAACCCATTCCGGTGGAAAAAAACGAAGGGGACCCGCTGATCGGGGCCACGGTCAATGGCACCGGCAGCCTGGTGATGCGTGCCGAAAAAGTGGGGGCCGAGACGCTGCTCTCGCAGATCGTCCACATGGTGGCCGAGGCGCAGCGTTCGCGCGCGCCGATTCAGAAACTGGCCGACACCGTCTCGGGATATTTCGTGCCCGCGGTCGTGGCGGTGGCCGTGGTGACATTGATCATCTGGGGATTCTGGGGGCCGGAGCCGCGCCTGGCCCACGCCATCGTCAATGCGGTGGCGGTGTTGATCATTGCCTGTCCCTGTGCGCTCGGGCTGGCCACGCCGGTGTCGATCATGGTCGGTACCGGCAAGGGCGCGACCGCTGGCGTACTGATCAAGAACGCCGAGGCGCTGGAGGTGATGGAGAAGGTCGATACCCTGGTCGTCGACAAGACCGGAACACTGACCGAGGGCAAACCATCGCTGGTGGCGGTGAACCACACGGCCGATTTCGATGAAGCGACGGTACTGCGCCTGGCCGCCAGCCTGGAGCGCGCCAGCGAGCACCCGTTGGCCGAGGCGATCGTGCGTGGGGCCGAATCGCGGGGTATGGCGCTGGCCGAAGTCTCGGCTTTCCAGTCGGTGACCGGCAAAGGGGTGACGGGCAGGGTTGAAGGGCACGAGGTGGCGTTGGGCAACAGCAAGCTGATGCGGGATCTCGACATCGATTGCGACCCGCTGGCGGCTGCGGCCGACAAGGGCCGTGCCGACGGTCAGACGGTGATGTTCATCGCCATCGACGGCCGCGCCGCCGGCACGATTGCCGTCGCCGATCCGATCAAGCCATCGACGGCCGAGGCGATTGGTGATCTCCATGCCGAGGGGCTGACCGTCGTCATGCTCACCGGTGATAACGCCACCACCGCTCGGGCGGTGGCCTCGAAACTCGGTATCGACCGCGTCGAGGCCGAGGTGCTGCCGGATCAGAAGGCCCGGATCGTGCAGGTGCTACAGCGGGAGGGTCGCGTGGTGGCGATGGCGGGCGACGGCATCAACGATGCGCCGGCGCTGGCCCAGGCCGACGTCGGTATCGCCATGGGAACCGGTACCGATGTGGCGATGGAGAGTGCGGGGGTGACGCTGGTCAAGGGGGATCTGCGCGGTATCGTCCGGGCGCGGCGGCTCAGCCGGGCCACCATGCGCAATATCCGTCAGAACCTCTTTTTCGCCTTTGTCTACAACTCGCTCGGCGTGCCGATTGCGGCCGGCGTGCTCTATCCGTTCTTCGGCCTGCTGCTCTCGCCCATTATTGCCGCGGCGGCGATGAGCTTCAGCTCCGTATCGGTGATTGCCAACGCACTGCGCCTGCGGCGAATCGAAATTTGAATTGCCCACCCCCTCCCTGGCGGGCCGTCTCCTGTGGCGGAGGGCCCGGGCGGGATCAAGAGAATATCGACTGGAGAAGAAAATGGTATCGAGACGTTTCGTTCTGAAAGCCGGGGTGGCCGCTGCCGCCGGATTGGCCATCCCGCTGTACCGGGGCGGTGAACTGTTGGCACGGCCAGCGGTTGGAAAATTTCAGCAGGCACTGCCGATTCCGCCATTGCTCGAAGGTGTCATGCGTGATGGCAAGCGGGTCTTCGATCTTTCCTTGCAGCGTGGCCGGCATGTGTTTTTCCCTGGTGTGAGAACGCCGAGCGCGGGCATCAATGGCGATTACCTTGGCCCCATCATCCGGGTCCGCAACGGCGAGGCGGTGCGGCTGAACGTGACCAACAACATGAGCGAGGATTCAACGTTGCATTGGCATGGTGTCCATCTGCCGGCCAAAATGGATGGCGGCCCTCATCAGGTCATCGGAGTCGGTGAAACCTGGTCTCCCGAATTCACCATCCGCCAGCCGGCCTCGACGCAGTGGTATCACTCACACAGGTATCACCGCACTGCTATTCAGGTCTACTACGGTCTGGCGGGGCTTTTCTATATCGACGACGATGCGGCGGACGATCTGGGGTTGCCCTCCACCCATGGTGTCGATGATATTCCGTTGGTGTTGCAGGATCGTGCCTTCAACGCCGATGGCACGTTCAGCTATCGACAGTCGATGCACGACCGGATGAACGGGATGCGTGGCGATGTCATGCTGGTCAATGGCGCGCCGTTTCCGGTCCATGAAGTGCTGCGTCGCCGCCTTCGCCTGCGGATACTCAATGGTTCCAACGCGAGAATCTACAACCTGGAATTCTCCGACGGGCGCGCGATGCGGCAGATTGCCACCGACGGTGGCCTGCTGGCGGCGCCGGTGACCCTGCGCTCACTGCGCCTGGCGCCGGGAGAGCGTGCCGAAGTCGTTGTCGAATTCGAACCCGGTGATGAGGTGGTGCTGCGTCACAAGCCGTTGCCGCAAACCGGGCGCCGGGGTGGTGGAATGAGGATGGGCATGATGGGCCGCATGATGGGTGGCGGTGACGACCGGCCATTCGACATCATGCAATTCAGGGCCGACAGCCCCGAGGCGGCCGGAGGGGTGTTGCCGGACCGGTTGATTGCTCCTCGGCAATGGGCGCCGGAGCAGGCGGCACGAACCCGGAAAATGGTGCTCGACATGCGCATGGGGCCGGCAATGATGCGCGGTGGCGGGTTCACCATCAACGGCAAGGCGATGGACATCGATCGGATCGACGAAAGGATTCCTCTGGGGGATGTGGAGATCTGGGAGATACGCAACGATTCGCCGATGCCCCATCCGTTCCATATTCACGATATCCAGTTTCGCATTCTCAGCCGGGACGGCCAGCCCCCGCCATTGAACGAGCGTGGGCTGAAAGACACGGTGCTGGTCGAGTCGGGTGAGACGGTGAAAATCATTACCCGGTTCGAGAACTACGCCGATCCCAATAACCCCTATATGTTCCATTGCCATATTCTGGAGCATGAAGATGCGGGGATGATGGGACAGTTTGTCGTGGTGTGACGGTCGATCGGGGGTGTGCGATGTGGGAAGGTCATGGTTTTGTCGGTGGGGGATTCATGTGGTTGTTCTGGATCGTCTTGATCGTCATCGCCGTTTGGGCGGTATCGGCCGCGACCGGTGGTGGCCGGTCGCATCGAGTCGATGAAAGCCCGCTCGATATTCTCAAGGCGCGCTATGCGCGCGGCGAGATCGACCGGGAAGAGTTCGAGCAGAAAAAGCGGGATATAACCTGAATATTTCCCGGGGACGCTGGAAAAGCGCAGCGCCATGATTGATATCACCGGAATCTTGGTAAGGCACAAGCTGTCACCGGCGCACTGCTCTGCCGTGTATTGAAGAATCTCAGCGGCCATTTTTCCCGAATCACTAGGTGACCATGGCTGCGGCCATGCTTTTCGGTGAATCGAACAAACAGCCTCGCTGAGATTCCCCCAAAATCCTGTAGGTTCGTGAAGTATCCGGGTTGACGTGGCGCGTGCCGGTCAGTGACACCAGCCGGTTACGGTGCCGGGTCGGGGTAGTCGGCATGGATTCGGTCGATTTCGGCAAGCAGCTCCGCCGACAGCTCGATATTGGCGCTGGCGATGTTTTCCCGCAGTTGTGCCATCGTCGTCGCCCCGATGATCGTACTGGTAACGAAGGCGCGAGTGTTGACGAAGGCCAGCGCCATTTGCGCCGGTGAAAGGCCGTGATCGCGCGCCAGCGCCACATAGGCGCGGGTTGCCTTCTCGGCGTTGTCGCCACTGTAGCGCCGGTACTCGGAAAAGAGGTGGAGGCGGGATCGGGGTGTGGCGCTGCCATCGAGGTATTTGCCGGAGAGCACGCCGAAACCCAATGGTGAGTAGGCCAGCAGACCGACGTTTTCCCGCAGGGAGATCTCCGAAAGACCCACCTCGAACAGCCGGTTGAGCAGGTTGTAGGGGTTTTGGATCGAGACGATCCGGGCCCAGCCGTGTTTCTCCGCAAGGCAGAGGTACTGCATCATGCCCCATGGCGTTTCATTGGAGACGCCGATCTGGCGCACCTTGCCGTCACGGACGAAGCCGTCGAGCACTTCGAGCGTTTCGCCAATGGATTCGACCGATTCGTCCTCGATCTCGCTCAGGCCGCGCTCCCCGAAATAGTTGGTGGTGCGGGCCGGCCAGTGGATCTGGTAGAGATCGAGGTAGTCGGTTTGCAGGCGGCGCAACGAGGCTTCGAGTGCCGCCGTCATCTGCTGCCGGTTCAGTCGGGGGCCACCCCGGATGTGGCTCACCCAACCGCTGGTGTTGCCGGCGACCTTGCTCGCCAGGACGATTCGCTCCCGCCCGCCGCGGGAAGCCAGCCAGCGGCCGATGATCGTCTCGGTGGCGCCGTAGGTGTCGGCCCGTGGAGGGATGGAATAGAGCTCGGCGGTGTCGATGAAATTGACGCCTTCGGCGATGGCATGGTCGAGCTGCGCGAAGGCGTCGGCCTCGCTGTTCTGTTCGCCCCAGGTCATGCTGCCGAGACAGATGACGCTGACCTCGATGGAGGAGTGGCCAAGGGTTCGGTACTGCATGGTGGCCTCGTCGGTGGATGCTGAAGAGTGGTTGGCGAGAGCCTATACCACGATGAGGCAGCGAGGGAAATGGTGTCTGCTATGCTCGAAGTGCAAGCGTGGAGGAGAGGATGGATGAAGAACAGGATTGCGATCTGTGATTTCGATTCGCTGAAACCGCTCGAACCCGCCTACGCACTGGTCGCCAATGTCGATCTGGTCGTCATTCGCTGGCCGGACGAGCAAAAGGTCTCGGTACTCTATGGCCGCTGCCTGCACCGGGGCGCGTTGATGGCCGACGGATACATCGATGGAGACAATCTGGTTTGCGGCCTCCACAATTGGGACTATGCCTACCGTACCGGGGTCAGCAGCTACGATCCGTCGGAGCGTTTGCAGCGTTTTTCCGCCTGGGTCGAGGAGGGGAAGGTTTGGGTCGATGAGTCCGAAATCGCGGCCTGGGAGGCGGCGCATCCACAGCCCTACGACCGGGCGCGCTATCAAGGGCTCTACAAGGATATTCATGGCGCGCCGGAAGAGCCCCACGTGGGCTATATCCAGCATCTGGCTGAGCATGGTTTGTCCAGAACGGGCAAGCATGGCCGCACGGCCGCGATGGGGGTTCCATGGGATCGGCTGCCGAAATGGGAAGACATCCAGATTCTGACGGCGCAACTCCATCGTCTGCCGCTGCTCGACGACGAGCCGGTTGGCACCGATGTGGTGATTGGGCCCAACGCGAAAAAACCGCTGCGGTTGGAACGGCCGCTGCTGGTTTCCGACATGAGTTTTGGCGCATTGTCGGCGGAAGCGAAGATAGCGCTTGCCAAGGGTGCGGAACTGGCGGGCACCGCGATCTGTTCGGGCGAGGGGGGCATGCTGGCGGAGGAACAGGCTGCCAGCTCACGCTATATCTATGAGCTGGGCTCGGCACGTTTCGGTTTTTCGATGGATCGGGTGATCCGCTGCCAGGCCTTTCATTTCAAGGGTGGGCAGGCGGCCAAGACCGGTACCGGCGGGTACCTGCCCGGATCGAAGGTCGTGGGGAAGATCGCCGAGGTACGCGGGCTGCCTGAAGGCGAGGATGCCATTTCGCCGGCACGTTTCCCGGACTGGAACCATCTCGACGACTATCGCCGCTTTGCCGATCGGGTACGGGAAGCGACCGGCGGCATCCCGATTGGATTCAAACTGTCCGCCCAGCATATCGAGCGTGATATCGAGGCAGCCCTTCGGATCGGTGTCGATTACATCATTCTCGATGGTCGGGGGGGTGGGACCGGTGCGGCGCCACTGCTGTTCCGCGACAATATCTCCGTGCCAACGATTCCGGCGCTGGCGCGTGCCCGGCGCTACCTCGACCGGCAGAAGCGTGCCGATATTACGCTGATCGTCACCGGGGGGCTTCGGGTGCCCGCTGACTTTATCAAGGCGATGGCGCTTGGTGCCGATGCGATCGCCTTGTCCAACGCCGCGATGCAGGCCATTGGGTGTCTGGGAATGCGGGCCTGTCATACCGACAACTGCCCTGTCGGTATTGCGACGCAGAAGCCGCACCTCCGGCGCCGGCTACGGGTGAAAGAAGGGGCGCGTCAGCTCGACAACTTTTTCCGGGCCGCCACGGAATTGATGCAGGTGATGGCACGGGCCTGTGGACACGATCATCTGAACAAGTTTTCCGTCGATGATCTCACGACCTGGCACCGTGAGATGGCGGCGTTGGCGGGAATCGAATACGGCGGGATGGGGTGCCCATGAAGGGTGAGGGGGCTATGGCACCGACGCTTTCGATGCTTGTCGGCCGCTTGGGTCACGGCGTGAGAGCGGAAGGAGGCTCTCACGCCGGTATTGCGCTACAGCAGGATGGCGTAGATTTTGTCCACCGTTTCCCACTCTGCGGTGGCCGGGTTTTTCAGCTTTGGTGCGATGGCCTTGAAGACCTTGGCCAGGCTGACGGTGATTCCGCCGGTGATTTCCGGTATTTTCTCCTCCAGCTCGCTGCTGTAGGGGAGGTCCATCGGTGGCAATTTCGACAGGCCATCGAGAATTTCCGTTATCGATAGCGCCTCATCCATTTTGTTGAATGCGTGAATATTCTCCTGCAGACCCTTGGTGATCGGCACATCGATCCACTCGATCGACGCCCGACCATTGGCCTTGGCCTTGGTTTGGGCGAGCAGTAGAAGGTCGTGCAGTCGCGCATTGACGAAATCGTCCAGGCGCTTGACGTCGCTTTTGTCGATATCCAGGGATGCCGCCTGACGAAACAGCGACTCGAATTGTTTGATTCCCATTACCATGATGATTTTTCTCCAATATTGTGTCGATGGGCCGTGCGGGCGAGACACGCCCGCCGGCGAGCGTTATTTCGGCGAGGTTTATTTCGATGCGTCGATCTTGCGTGATGCCCAGGCCACCAGAACCAGGTACCAGCCATTCATCAACAGTTCTATGGCGAACAGCAGTCCTG
>Ga0256914_1003497_pt1 | contig 12341 bp, 11 predicted proteins | sample HulkmetaG_FD_191571 | JGI IMG/M metagenome (GOLD analysis project Ga0256914, IMG submission 191571) | Hydrothermal chimney microbial communities from Main Endeavour vent field at the Juan de Fuca Ridge, Pacific Ocean - Hulk | ecosystem: Environmental > Aquatic > Marine > Hydrothermal vents ...
TACCGGTTCACACCGTCGACAAAAGTGTCCCTGAAATCAGACGGAAGAGGCTGAACGGTTCGAAAGCGGCGGAAGCTCAGGCTTCCGGACAGGAGTCCCATGGATACCTCGCAACATCGAGAAAGTGATGGCCCTCGAGCCCTGAATGACATGTCCCTCGCCGGGCCGGAGGAATGGCGACCGGCGCCGCGGCGTCGGGAGCGTCACGAAGCTGCCCGAGCCTGGCATTTCCGTGCCGACACGCCCGAGCAGCCGGGACAACATACCAGGTTCGAGACGAAAATCAAGCCTGGAGCAACGGATGGGTGCAAAGGAGGGTGAAGGGAGGATGAGCGTGGTTTGACCCGCCTGCTCATGGGACGAGGCAAGAGAGCATGAAGGTCCTTACCGACCTGGCAGCAAGGGGCTGTCCGCCCCGGCGATGGCGCTCCCAATGTTCCTGCTGAGCTGCTTCATCGCTGTCTGGAACGGCCCGTGCTCGCCGACAAACGGCCGCGTCGCGCCCACTGCGGCCACGACCATGACCGAAATGACGAGGACGTACTCGGTTGCAGCCTGCCCGCGCTCGCTCCTCACCAGTGTTCGAATCCATTTTCGCAGCCGTCTCATGGGTCCTCCCGGTCCCTACGGATTGTTGTTCACGTACCCACGGTTGATCTGCCTCGGGATGTTATACTCGGAACTCCCGCCCGTGGCGAGCACCGAGTTGATTCCCTGGGCAATGTCACCCTGCTTGTTGAAAAAGATACTGTAGGAAACGCCGGCCAGCGCGATCACGAGCACAGCAATCACCATCATGTACTCGGTGGTCGTCTGCCCTCTTTGCCCGGAGACGCCCCTCCTGTGCGTTCGTGGCACACGCCGCATGTCTGCCTCCTGGTAGGGGTTCGATCGCAGTACATACACGATCGCAGTTAGTGTACCCGTGCCAGCGAGTCCGTGTCAATTGGAATTCGGGGTCAGGCGAAACCACTTGACACCCCGGGCTCCCTGCGGCTAACTGTACCTACTCGAACGAGGACTTGCCTTCACGATGAACCTGGAACAGCGACTCGACTGGAAGATCCGAAAGCTCGAGCTGGCCCGCGAGAAGGATCGACTCAACCCCCAATTGTCTCTCAGACTCGCCGAAGTCTATTTCCAGAAAGGCTATTATCTGGGCAAGGGTGAGGAGTGGTTCGAGCGAGCGATCGAACGGGTGTCGGAGGCCATTGACAACGGCCATGCCACATCCGAGGCGTGCACACTCCTTGCGAATGCGTTGTACGGGCGCAAGGAGTATGAAGCGGCGGGGGAAGCCTACCGACGCGCACTGGAACTGGACCCCGGCAACGCACTCGCCATGGTGGGTTTGGGGAATCTGGAGAAGCGCCGAGGAGACTACCAGAAGGCCCGGGACTGCTTTCAGCGGGCTGCGGAGCTGAAACCGAACCTCTGGCAGGCCCACTACAATCTGGGGGGCGCCTACTACCTCGAGGCCAAGGCCAACGGACTGCACCGGTCTCAACCTCTGCTGGAAAAGGCCATCTATCACCTCGTGATGGCTCTCCGGCTCGACCCGTTCGAAAACTTCGTCGGAAACATCCAAAAAGACCTGGGGGAGCTGTTCCTCCACACCCGCCAGTTCGGTCATGCACGGAAGTTCTTCACCCGGCTCACGCGCAACGAGCGCTACGCTCCGCTCGCCCACTACTATCTGGGCCTGACCCACTACGCCCTTGGAAAGTACCACCTGGCGATCCAGAACTATCGCAACTACCTGAAGCACGAGCCCAACAGCGCCCTGGCCCACGCCAAGATCGGGCTGGCACACCTCGAGCTCCGCAACTACGCCAAGGCCCGGGAAGCCTGCGAACAGGCCCTCCAGCTCGAACCCGACAACGTCCTGGCCCTGTTCACGATTGGGTGCACCTATCTGGACGAACGGGATCCCCAGAAGGCTCGCGAGTACTTTGAACGTGTGATCGAGATCAGCCCCGACTATGTGCCCGCCTATGTGGAACTGGTCAAGGCCCACCACATGAGCAACGATCACACCTGGCTTCTCGAGCAACTCCGCGCCGCGACCGAGGCGTTCGAGAAATGCGAGGGGTATGACGGTGGCCGATTCTACTACCAGGGAAAGAAAGGGGCGCACCGCCGCCGGATCGACGTGCTGGTCGCCCAGTTGCGGGAAGTGGGACCTCGAGCCTTCGCCACCCTGCTGGATCTCCTGCGGGAGGTGAAGACCGACTCACTCCGGTTTCAACTCTGGGAGGAACTCGTCTACCTCGGACGTACCGCCAAGGTGGAAGAGGTGACCCGACAACTCCAGGAACCGGAGCTTCATTTCTCCCGCGAACTGGGCCGCACCATTCTGCTCCTCAGCCGCTACTTGCCCGACGACTTGCTCATGCGCGCGTTCGAGGCCGAGGACGAGCGTCTCAAGCGGGCGGCCCTGAGCCGGCTCGAGGTCAAAGACGACATCGGGGCGTACAAGCACGCGATAGAGCAGATCCGGGCCGAGTACAGCGAGTTTCAGGGGTACCTGTTACGAGCCATCGCGGTCAAGGGCAACCCCGAGGCCGAAAACTTCCTCCTGGAGGCGCTGCACCGGCCGGAGCGCCCGGTCCGGCTTTCCGCCGCCGTGGCGCTCATCAACTACGGAAACGAACGGGCGATTGACCTGCTCGAACGGGAATGTGCGGAGTTGCGTGGTGAGGAGCGCAAGCGGGTCGAGGAACTCATCCGGATCGGCAAGGAAAAGCATGCCAGCCTCCACAAGATCATCCACCTGAGCGAACTACACGAGCGGGCCCGGACCCAGGTGCCCGGCGCCGGAGAGGCCCCCAAGCCTTCCAGGACCCCCCCCACCCATTGTTCGGTCTGCGGCCGAGGGCAGCGGGAGGTGGGGCGCATGCTCGCCGGGAGTCGGCTCATGATCTGCACGGACTGCGTCCAGGAGATCTGGCGTGACCGCAACCGGTTGCGGGCGCCCGTGGAACGGGACATCCAGTGCAGCTTCTGTCTCAGGTCCGTGTTCGAGGTGGACACGTTCTATGCGCAGGGAGACATTCACATCTGCAACCTGTGTCTGGACCTGAGCATGGGGGTCATCGAAAAGGAGGAAGTGGAGCGGTTTATGCGCGAAATCCCCTGACCAGACCAATCACCGGCTGCTCTCCGCGCTTGCCCTTCCCTTCTCGTACGCATTGATGCGACGCGCCACACGCGCGTCGGACGGCACGTGTTCGTCCAGCACGATCTCCTGGTAGGCAAACACACTCCCGGTCAAGCCTCCCCCTCGAACCTGACCCTCCAACGCCTCCAGCTTGCCTCGCAGGAACGCCCCCTCCCGCTCGAACCGCTCCGGGTTGGGCCGCCCCTCCTCCTCCAGGATGAGCGCCTTGAGCGTGTCCAACTCCGCCCGCAACCCGGTGATTTCCCGAAACGCCTGCTCCAACTCCAGGGATCGGGCAGGAATGCCGCCGTCCGGTCGGACCACGCGCAAATCCACTCGAGCCACGGTTCGCCCCAGGCCGTGCACCCGCACCACGCACGGAAGCCGGTCGTCTGAAATCAACGGCACCTCCGCCTCGGGCGACCCGGCAATCACCAGGTCCACACCGGGCACGGTCTGCAACTGTTCCTGCGTCTCGTAAGGCACGTTGCACAGCAGAACCACCAGGTCCGCTCGACCCCGCAGGGCAGGCACCAGGTCCCGGGCCGCCTGGACCGGGTCGGAAAACTTGAGCCCACTTCCTGAAATCACCGCAGGCTGAGGCTGTGTGAGGCCGACCACCGCCAACGTCACCCCCCCGGCACGGGTGATCCAGTGAGACGGAAACACCGGTGCCCCCCCGGCACCGACCACGTTGGCGCTCAGCCAAACCACGCCGGTGGAAGTCGCCAGGCCCTTGATACCGTCTGCCCCCAGCGCCCACAGGTCCCGCGGTCCCACCGCCACCGCCTGCGTACCGACCGCAGCGAGCATTCGGCCCATGAACCGAGCGTGGCGCCTCGTTTCCGGACCCACCTCCTCACGAACCAGCGAACCCCTGAGCAACACGTTCCCGGAATCCAGCACCACCACCGGGTGCCCCTCGGACTGCACCTGGTCAATCAAGGACGCACGTCGCGCAAATCCACCCAGAGGGCTGCCAGGACACCCACACGGTTGATACTCACCCTCCGTGTCCCCCGTGAACAGCACCGTGAGCGGAGCCGGCAGTCCGGATTCGCCTGCACCCACTGCACCGGCCGCCAGAAACAAGACCCCCGCCAACCATGGCAACCACAACCGTCGCATCCCTCTCCGTTCCTTCCCGTCGTTCACCGCCACCCGCAACGACCCGCTCGAAGACTCCGAGGTCCTCAGACGGTCGGTGCTCCTTTCCAGTTTGGCCGAAACCGATTCCGGTGTAAACTCTCGAACGCGGCCGCGGCGACCCACGCCCCGCCATGATCCATGGGAGGAAGAAAGCGTGCATCCCACTTCCCGCACCCTCTTGTGCCTGGTCCTGCTGACCCTGGCACGTCCGCACCCGGGATCCGCCGAGACGAACCTGCCGCCGATCTCCAGCTACCAGGCCCGCGTGTATGAACGGCACGGACAGGACTGCCTGACCCGCTTCGGCCCTTCCGACGCCTGTATCCTGCTCCTCGAGACTGCCACACGATTCGACCCGAACCGGGCCATGGCGCGATACACGTTGGGGTGGGCCTACTACCGTGCCGGGCGAGAAGCCCAGGCCCTGGCCGAACTCGCCAGCGCCTATCGAATCGACCCGGCCCTGTCCCGGGCTCTGCTGGTGATGGGAGCGATCTACCTGGACCAGGGGAAACTGACCCTTGCAGAGAAGAAGTTCGAGCAATACGAGGAAGCGGTCGGGGCGGATCCGCTCGCAGACTTCGGTGTGGCCACAGTGGCCGTGTCGCGCGGTGATTTCGAAAAGGCCGCAGCCCATCTTCGACTGGCCTGTGACCGCGACCCCGGGGTGACGGCCTGGGTACAGGCCGATCCCCGTTGGCGCACCGCGCTGCAAGATCCATCGATCCAGGCCATTCTGGCTCAGCCCGCCCGGAACGGCGCCGGTGAGTAGTCGTTGGAAAGGAAAAAAGGCCCTGGCCGCTCGGAAACGGTCCAGGACCTCTGTCATGCAGCCTTCGAGATGGGCACGGACTACATCATGGGCATGCCGCCCATGCCGCCCATGCCACCCATGCCTCCCATGCCTCCGGCAGCCGCCGCACCGCCGGCGCCCTCGTCTTCCTTGGGCTTTTCGGCGATCATGGCCTCGGTGGTGAGCATGAGGCCCGCGATGCTGGCTGCGTTCTGCAGGGCGCTGCGGGTGACCTTGGTCGGATCGATGATTCCGGCCTTGAACAGGTCGGTGTACTCACCAGTGGCCGCGTTGAAGCCGTAGGCGCCGGTGCCGCCCTTGCGGACCTCGTTGACCACCACGGTCCCCTCTTCGCCCGCATTCTCCGCAATCTGCCGCAACGGCTCCTCGAGCGCCCGGCGAACGATGGCCACACCGAACTTCTGAACGCCCTCGGCCACATCGTCGGTGAGCTTGTCGACGGCCCGGAGGAGGGCGATGCCTCCACCAGGGAGAATCCCCTCTTCCACGGCCGCCTTGGTCGCGTTGAGGGCATCTTCCACTCGAGCCTTCTTCTCCTTCATTTCCACCTCGGTGGCCGCGCCCACGCGAATCACCGCCACACCGCCGGCGAGCTTGGCCAGCCGTTCCTGGAGCTTCTCGCGATCATAGTCGGAGGTCGTCTCCTCGATCTGGGTCCGGATGGTCTGGATCCGGGCCTTGATGGCAGCCTCGGTGCCCGCACCGTCGATGATCGTGGTGTTCTCCTTGGTCACGACCACGCGCTTGGCCGTCCCGAGGTCACTGAGCTGCAGCGTCTCGAGCTTGAGCCCCAGCTCCTCGGCGATCATCCGGCCGCCGGTGAGGATGGCGATGTCCTCGAGCATGGCCTTGCGACGGTCGCCGAAGCCGGGGGCCTTGACCGCAGCGACGTTCAAGGTGCCCCGCAGCTTGTTCACGACGAGCGTGGCCAGGGCCTCGCCCTCCACGTCCTCGGCGATGATGAGCAACGGCTTGCCCGCCTGTGCAACCCGCTCGAGCAGTGGGAGCATGTCCCGCATATTGCTGATCTTCTTTTCGTGGACCAGGATGTAGGGGTCCTCGAGCACCGCTTCCATCCGGTCGGAGTCGGTCACGAAGTAGGCTGAGAGGTAGCCGCGGTCGAACTGCATCCCCTCGACCACCTCGAGGGTGGTGTCGAGGCTCTTGGCCTCCTCGACGGTGATGACGCCTTCCTTGCCCACCTTCTCCATGGCCTCGGAGATGATGTTCCCGATGGTCACGTCGTTGTTGGCCGAGATCGTGCCGACCTGGGCAATCTCCCGTTGTTCCTGAATGGCACGGGATTGATTCCGGAGGTCCTCCACGACGATCTCGGTCGCCTTGTCGATGCCGCGCTTCAGTTCCATGGAGTTGTGGCCGGCAGCCACCAGCTTGACGCCTTCACGGAAGATGGCCTGCGCGAGCACCGTGGCGGTCGTGGTTCCGTCGCCGGCCACGTCACTGGTCTTGCTCGCCACCTCCTTGACCATCTGGGCGCCCATGTTCTCGAACTTGTCCTTCAGCTCGATCTCCTTGGCCACCGTGACCCCGTCCTTCGTGATGGTCGGGGCGCCCCAGGACTTCTCCAGCAGGACGTTCCGCCCCTTGGGACCCAGGGTGACCTTGACCGCGTTGGCCAGCAGGTTGACCCCCTTCAGAATACGGGCTCGAGCCGCCTGATTGTACAGAATCTCCTTTCCCATCTTTGCCAACTCCTCGAAACGACCTGTGTCGCCACTATTGATCTGGATGTTCCACGCGACGCGGACTCAGACCCGCACCGCATTGAGGCTCCGGCCGGTCACTTCTCGACCACGCCAAGAATGTCGTCCTCGCGCAGAATGAGGTGCTCCACTCCGTCCACCTTGATATCCGTCCCGGCGTACTTGCCGAAGAGGACCGTGTCACCCACCTTGATCTGGAGTGGAATCCGTTCACCGTTCTCGTCGAGCTTCCCGGGTCCCACGGCGACGACTTCCCCCTGGGCCGGCTTTTCCTTGGCGGTGGTCGGAATGTACAACCCGCCCTTGGTCTTCTCCTCGCCCTCGGATCGCTTTACCAGCACCCGGTCGTGAAGCGGACGAATCTTCATGGACTACCTCCTTGCTACGAGTATTGCCAAGTCTGGCACGAACGTCTGTGAGCCGTGCACGTATCGTTGGGATGGACGTGCCCGGAGCCGCCGTCACCCCCCAAAAGGCGCCCGGGACGCGCCGGACGCGGTGGTGCCGGCCACGGGCCTCCCTCAAGCGAATCAAGTGTAAGTTCGGCCAGGTGAAAGTCAACCCCCGCTCCTGCGTTTTTTTTGCCTCCCCTTTCGCACCTCACCGCCCCGCAATTTTCTTGACAACCGCCTCCGAGTGAATACACTTCTTTCCTTTGGGTCGACAGAAATCTCCAGCGTTTCCCGGAGGATGAATGGCTCGCATAACCGTCGAAGACTGCTTGAGAAATGTGGAAAACCGCTTCTCGCTCGTCCTGATAGCAGCAGAGCGCACCAAGCAGATCATGAAAGGCGCCAAGCCACTGCTCGACGCTTCCGTCGACAACAAGGAAGTCGTGACCGCGCTTCGGGAGATTGCCGCCGGCAAGATCAAGTACTACGAACGCGATCCCGAGGAGGTGCCCTCGGAAGCGGCCCAGGAGGAGATGAAAAAAGCCGTCGCCGCCCGGCGTCAGCAAGAGGAGGCCGAATCCGGAACCCCGCCGGCGCTCTCCCTGGACCCGGACGACGGGATCGACGACGCGGAACTCGAGAAATTCCGCGCCGACTACCCCGACGCTTTCGACGGGTAACGGCTCCCTCGGCCGCCTTCCGTTACGCCTCGCGTCCAGCACGACCAGAACGCCCGTCACCCGGCGGCTCCTCCGAAAGTAGAATAGTTTTCGCCTCGAGTACGTCAAAACCAGGTGGAGACATTGGCGAGCCGGTGTGGTACGATCCGAGGCCGCCGGGAGGTCTGTGGAGCAAGGACCGGCCGTCTGGGTGCACATGGCGGCTCATGCCTGGAGCGAAACAATGGGTGCCTCCATGAACGAACCAGCCAAACGCGATCCCTGTTGCCAGGGCGTGGAGCGCGAATCCCCCACCGACGCGGAGATCAAATCCGTTGCCAGGCAGGATCGACGCCGCGCCTTCGACATGCTGGTCCGCACCTACCGGGATCGTCTGTTTCGCCACGCCCTCTACATGCTCAAGGATCCGGAAGAGGCTTTCGAGGCCACGCAGGACACGCTCATGAAGGCATACGTCGAACCGGCCCTGTTCGAACCGGCATTCAAGATCAAGCCCTGGCTGTTCCGGGTGATCACCAACCTGTGCTACAATATGAGCCGGGACAAACGTCGCCGGAAGGGCATCCTGAGGACGCTGGCCAGGCCCCGTAGCGAACCGAGTCTGGCCCTGGACGAGATCATCCGGGCGGAAACCCGCGCGTCCGTGGAGTCCGCACTCGGCCGCGTGCCGGAGAAGTACCGCTCGATCCTTCTCCTCAAGTACTACGACGACCTGAGCTACGTCGAGATATCCCAGGTGCTGGGCTGCAAGCTCGGAACCGTGATGTCCCGGCTGTCTCGAGCCAGAGACAAGCTCCAGGCCTGCATGAAGGCGGAGTAGTCCGACCATGCGTTGTGGCCGCGCCCGAACCCTGCTTCCCTTGCTCCTGGACGGTCGCCTCCCGCCAAAAGACGAGAAGGCCATGCAGCGCCATTTGCGCTCCTGCGACCGTTGCGCCCACATGGTCCACTCGATCACATCCCCGCTCCCCCCCCTCCCGCCCGTCCCGGACGCACTCTACGACTCCATGCACACTCGCCTCCAGGCTTCGCTCGACGCCCGCATCCAGGCCAACGCCACCATCCACAGACGCCATCACTTCCCCTTCCGTCCGATCGAGCCCTCTCTGCGGCCCTGGGCACGAATGTCCGCACTGATCGCCGGCGCCATGGCAACCGGTATCCTCCTCGCCCTCACCATCCATCCCCTTTGGAACGACACACAACCGTCCACTGAAATCACTTCCGAGCATCCACCCGCTCGGCCTCCAGTGGCCGACAGGGCACCAGACGCCCCGTCAACAAGCCTCCACCCCGCACCGTTCCCCGCCACCTTCGCCTGGTCTCCCTCCAGGTCCCACTCCGCCGCCCCAGCCGTCTTCTTCGCTTCCTATCCGGAAACCACCATGCTCGGCCTTCGCCACCCACGCTCCCCCTGGTCCACCACCGTACTCCACGACTCCAACAACACAACCCCACCGTGGATGGACACCTCATCCGCACCTCCCAACCCCTTCCCTGTGTCAGAATGAGCCGCGCCGAACCGCACCCCATCCCAGTCACAAGCCCGCTCACCGTTCCACATCCATCCAACTTCACCACGGCCCGCACACCTCACCCACGCTCCATCTTCACCCCCTCGATTCGGCTGTCATTCCCATCGGATAACCCACCACCGGGCTGCCTCAAAGAGCATGGACATTCGAGAAGCCAGCCGCTATAATGGCATAGTCCATACGTGTGCGCCCGAAGCGAGGGGGCAAGAAGGGCGTGCCGGCGGTACCCACGACGCGGTCCCCGGGGCGATTCCCTTGACAATGACTGCGATTTCCAGCTCCAGCGACAGAGCCGGGCAGACGCTGCGATCGTGTCACCCGCATGGCTGAAGCGGCTCGTCTCGTGTCCAACCGCCGTTCGCACGCCATGCGAAGGGCCGTGGGGAGTAACGACGCTTGCGCTCTCTGACTTCCACTGTGACCAACAGCCAGGTGTCTCCGTCGGCACCCGACCGGGGACGACTGGCCGAGGTGGGCGTCGCCCGGCTCCTCCGAGCCCATCGCGAGCGCAAGCATACTGGCATACTCACCTTCCGCTGTTCCAATGCGGTCCACTACACCGTCTACTTTCTCGAGGGTGACATCATCGCAGCGAGCACCGACGTGGAGGACCTTCGACTCGGGTCGTTCCTGTACCGGCTGAACAAGATCACGCTGGAGCAGCTCGAGGAGTCTCTTGCGGCGGCGCAGGCGGAGCAACAACTGGGCGAGATCCTGGTGGAACGCGGTCTGCTATCGGCCGAGGAGCGACAGGACTTTCTGACTGCGCAATTCCAGGAAATCCTGAAGGCCGTGTTCCTGCTCCCCGACGCCGAGTACACATTTACCCCGCAGGAAACGATTTTCGCGGAAAACCTTCAGCTTTTCCTCGACACCGACGAACTCATCGAGGAAGGTACCCGCTTGCTCGAGGCAGTGACCCACCTGTCCGCCGAACTGGAGGCAGCCGACCCGGTCTACGAGGTGGCCGAGTCGAGTGAGTTGCCCGAGCGGAGAGACGAGCAGGAGTTGCTGCGCTATGTGGATGGTGCCCGCAGCGCCCGCGAGATCCTGGCCATCAGCCCCTTCGACCACAACACCACCGTCCACCTCTTCCATGTGTTGCTGGCTCGAGGCATACTCCGACCGGTTGCACCTCGAAAGAAGCCCCGGAAGCAGGCCCCCCCTCCACCGACTTCTCCGCCGACACCTCCGCCCGAAAACGACGGCGTCTCCAGAGCGCGTACCGTGGTCCGCGTGGGCCGCTCCGGTTCCGAAGATCCAGACGCCGGCCTCTTCTTTTCCGATCAGTCCGTCCTTGACCGCGTGGACCTGAGCCATGTCAACCAGTACTCCATCGCCCACGACATCCCGCTCGACGGCGTGGTCGAGACCGTCCCTGCCGATGAAGAGCACGAACCGGTCGAGGCGCATGAGGTGGTTGAGACTCACGAGGCGGTCGAGGCGCATGAAGAAGGGGAGCAGGAGGTCAACCGGGGCGCCGATGATGGGATCGAGCTGGACGGCGAGGAGACGAGTCTGAGCGGGATCTTTGCCGAGGAGGAAGCCGGAGAGGACACGGGCGAGGGCCTGGTCGCTGCGGACGATGCGGAGGCGCTCCTGCACATCGCCACAGACGACATCGAGTTTCAGGAGACGCAGGTGGATACACCCCTCCCCGAGGGGGCGACCGGGCCGGAGGCACCTACCGGCGGAACCCGGGGGGAAGAAGGGGAGGCCCAGCGCGCATTGCTTCGGTACGGGTTCCCGGAGCACCCGGAAGGGGCGGAGGTCACGATCGAGGAAGAGTTCGATGAGGAGGAACTCGATCTGCTCGCCGAGCACATCACCGCGCTCGAGGGCTCTTCCACGGTGGAGGAGATCGGGCAGGAAGCAGCGGGCCGGATCGAGCCCGACGAGGGCGAATCGGTGTCCGGCCGACTCGAGGAAGCCCTCCCGCTTTCCGCCGACGATCAGCCTCTGTTCACGGAACCTCCGATCCTGAACGACCTCTCCGACGACGAAATCGTTATCGAGAACGGCCTGGACGAGCTCGAAGACACGCCCCTGATGACCACTCCCACGGTGCTCCAGGGTACCCGCTCCCGCCATGACCAGGAGACTCAGGTCCGTATCAGCGAGGAGCAGCAGGCCATACTGAACAGCATCACGGACATTTTCAAGAAGCCCGGGGCCCGGGCCGCGCTGGCGGGCGGCCCGGAGAGCGCTTTCACCTCTCGAGCGACCACAGGGAAGCCGCTTCGGGTCGATGCTTCCGACAGTCTGGACGCCCAGGAGCAACGGAGATTGATCCACCGGGGCGTCCTCTACAGCGACATCTTTGCGCTCATTTTTTCGCACTACCGGAAGAAGCTGGGTGACACCCAAACCCGGCAGGTGTTCGACTCGTTCTTCACCCCGGGAAACAGCAGCTATCCCGAACTGTTCATCGATGTGGAATTCGGCCCGGACGGTCGCCTGGACTCACACAAGATGGTCCAAAACCTGGTGTCCTATGCGGCGCCACGGTCAGCCAACATGTTCGATGCGTGCCTGAATGAGGTCTTCTACTTCCTCATCAAGGACATCCACCTCGTGCTCGAGCCCGACGAACAGGACGCCATGATGAGCGCGATCATGCCCCTCCGCGACCGACTTTTCCAGCAGCGGCCCGAGGAGCCATGAACGACGAACGGGACACCGGCAGCACGCACGCCGTTCCAGGCCCCTCTCCGGTCCGGACAGACGGCGCTCTTCACCGTCGCCCGGTGGAGGGCCTGCTGTTCGACCTCGACGGGACGCTGGTCCATTCCCTCCCGGACATCACCGACGCCATCAACGCGGCACTCCGGTCGCAAGGGGCCCAGGAGATGAGCATGGACCAGGTACGCGCAAGACTGGGACGCGG
>Ga0256914_1003498_pt1 | contig 12337 bp, 4 predicted proteins | sample HulkmetaG_FD_191571 | JGI IMG/M metagenome (GOLD analysis project Ga0256914, IMG submission 191571) | Hydrothermal chimney microbial communities from Main Endeavour vent field at the Juan de Fuca Ridge, Pacific Ocean - Hulk | ecosystem: Environmental > Aquatic > Marine > Hydrothermal vents ...
ATCCTCTCTACCTATTCCCAAAAGTGTCTGTACTCTTTGTATCATATCTCCTTTTGAAAAATCAAACATCATATCTCCGCCAACAAGACCACTTAATATTCCATCCCTATCATGTAAAATATTAGAAAAATCAGCATCATACCCCAAAATATCCTTGGCATGAGAAGTTGCATTTCTAAATCCACCACTAAAAACAACTACTTTATAATCTCTCTTTTTTAACTCATTAATAGTCTCTTTTGCTCCGTTCATAAACGGGAGATTATGGCAAATTTCATCTACTTTACTCATCTCCAATCCCTCCAAAAGAGAAACTCTCCTAGTCAAACTACTAAAAAAATCAAGCTCCCCAGCCATTGCTCTCTCTGTAATAGTTGCAACTTTCTCCTCTATTCCCAAAGCCGCAGCCAAAAAATCAATTGTCTCCCCATCCATAAGTGTAGAATCAAAATCAAATACACATAATTTCATCTATTTCCTCTTTAAATTAAAATTTTATTTAATTGTAGCACAATGATATTTCCATTATATTATGAAATTATTTCATAACTGTTTACTAAATTAGTTTATTATTCAAATAGCTTTTCTTTGTCCATTTTTTATTTTAAATATTAAGTTAAATATAAAAGAGCCGATTTAGAAAAGTAACAATTAAAAAAAAGGTGGAAAGTATGCTAAGAAGAGATAAGAGACTATTGCAAACAGTGGGTGTTGTGGCTTTAGGTGCATTTTTGAGTTTGGGTTGTGGAGATAAAGATGGTATCAATACAGGTGAAGTGATTAGTCCAAAGGCAATGACAAATCAGAGTTCATCAGATTATAATGAAAATCAACATGGATTAGTAACAGCTACAAATGTTGAAAAGTGGATTAGCGATTGGGAAAGTAATAAACCAGAAGGAATTAACGGTAAGCTGATTATTTTACAAATAGGTCAAATTAGTGTAGATGGTAACTATACAGCTCTAAAACATGATGATGTAAATATATTTACTTATGAATTAGGTGATGTATGTAATACATACTATTCAAGATTTGATGGTGTTTCTAAAGTTGCAAAAGCTGTAAATTCAGGAGAAAATATTGATAATATGATGATGGCTTATGGAATTGATCCTCAAAATGACATGCTTCTATTTGTTCAAGGAAATGGATTGAATAAGGGTGCAAATATGTCAGGTGCAGCAAGAATGTGGTATACCTTCTCTTATTGGGGAATTAAGCAAGAGCATATGGCTCTTCTAAATGGTAATGCCTCTTTTGTACTAAATCCAGATGCAAATGGTGAGTTGGTAAGTAGTAGCAAAGATGATCTATTTGATCTAAATGTATCTTCTTTACCTATGAGTGGCACAGTAAGCATTAAAGAGATTAGACGAAATGCAACGGCTCTGCAAGCAACTATGAAAGATATGAGAGAGCTAATTGATAACTGTCTATATGATTCAGTGATAGTGGATGCTAGAAGTGAAGCAGAGTACAATGGTACTAAAAGAGCCAAAACAGAGTTAAAAACTTGTGGTGAAAATAGAGATGAACAGTGTTATACACCATTTGATGGACATATAGCAGGGGCAAAACATCTTTTATATACAAATGTTTTAGATTTAAATGAGACAGCAGACTTAAATGGAGATGGTAATATTACAGCTACAGAAGCTTCATATACTTTTAAATCTGTTGATGAAATTCAACAGCTATTTAATGATGTAGGTTATGAAGATGGAAAGACTCTTTATACATATTGTAGAACAGGAACAAAAAGTTCACTTCTTGCATTTAGTGCATCTCAAATAGCAGGATATACAACAAGAATGTATGATGGAAGTTGGATTCAATGGGGAAGAATGGCACATAGAGAAGATGCAAATGGTTCAACATTAATCTCAGAAAATAGCTATTGGAGAAATGATGTTGATAAATATTCTGAAAATATCACCTACAATGGAGATAGCTCTTCTGTGATTCCACAAGATCCAGCAGATTTAAATCTATGCTCTTGTAGAACAGACAAAATAGTTAATGAAGATAAAGAGTATAAAAGCCTACAATAGAGGGCTAAATTATCTTATGATCTCTCCTTTTATGGAGAGATTATAGGAGTCTAATATCGACTAAAGAAAATATTATTTTAGTCGATACTACAAATAGTAAATTTTTTTGTAGGTTGATCCTCATGTTTAGAAATATAATTATCTTAATAACTCTTTTTACAAATATGCTATTAGCTACACCAACACTTGAAATGTTTAATCGTTTATCAAGCTCAGATGGTGGTCCTGATAGTAGGGGTGCTATTTGGTACGATGATACAAACAATAATATTTTTGTTGCAGATTACCATGAAGGACTGTGGAAAATTAATGAGTGTAGTAATAGTTATGGAGATACAACAAGTAAAGATAATGGTATTTGGGATATTGGATATAGCAGAGATCATATTTTTGCTGTGGGAAAAAGTGGACTTTTTATTTATGATGAAGATGGTAATTATATAAATTCACTAAATACCATTCATGGAGAAGGTCTCTATGTTAAGGGTGATTATGCCTATATTATCAATGCCAAAGATGGTATTACGATTGTCAATGTTGAAGATATAAATAATCCTTTTATTGTCGATACTGTAATGAAAGATAAGAAGTTTTCACAAATTCGTGGAGGACAAATAAAACAAAAAGTTTATTTTTTACATAAAGAGGTAACAATTAATTTGCTGTATGTCTCCTCCTTGGATGGAAAATTATATCTTATTGAAAGATCTGGTAGTAGATTATATTATAAAGATGATGTTGACCTTTTTCCTGACTCTGAAGCAAGAAAAATATTTGCAGGCAAAGATGAGCTAATCTATGTCAATAGTAACTTTGGTGAATTGGCTGTTGTAAAAATTGATAAAGATAATTTAAAACTAAACAAAGTGGGTAGTTGGAGTAGTAGTGATAATCATGGTAGTGGACAACAAGCTCCTGCTGCTGGTGGTGTTTTTGTTCAAGAGATTAAAGATGGAGATAGTAAAAAACTTTATGCTCTTATCACTGCAGCCAATGGTAACTCTGATGGATATCTCTATTGGTTAGATGTTACAGACCCATCTTCTATTAAACAGGTTGATGCACTTCATGATAGTGAGGAGAGTTATGGTTTTAATGATATTTGGGTAAATGATACAAAAATATATCTTGCCGCTCATGATGGTTTCTGTTTTATGGGAATGAATGATGCAAGAAATATACCTAGAATATCAATACAAGATAGTGATGGTACTTTTAAAGAGGATATTAATATCACTCAAAATGCAGATGATGTTAATGATACAAAAACTTTTTATGTCAAAATAGAAAATAAAGATGATGCTAACAAGTTGAATCTAAAATTAAAAGCTCCTGCTAGTATTAGTACATGGAGATATAACTATTTTGATGGTGATGTTGAGATTACAGATGAGATTACTGAAGATCAAGGATATGAAAAAGAGGATGTAGAGCCTCATGATGTGATAGAAATTAAAATAGAGATTACTCCTATAAGTGAGAGTGCAACTGACACTATAGTTACAATTGTAGCATCAAATAAAGAGAGTAAAGATATTTGTGGAAAGGCTTATGATAGTGATGAGGTAAGTGCAAAAGTTACATTTAAAGATAAAAGTGGTGAAGCTTTTTCATGTGATGGTAATGCTTATATTTTTACAAGCCACTCAAGTAAAAATAATCCAACAGATGTGTATGTTACTGATTTAATCTCTGGTAATTTTGATAAGGTTGCCGAAGATATCAACCCTACAAACATAAATGCTATCGGATACAATACTATAGATAACTATATTTGGGGTTATGACAAGGTTACCGAGGAGGTAAAAAGGGTTGATAAAAATTACAATATAATATCTTTTGAAATTGATAAATTACCTAAACATGGTTATCATGCTGGTGATGTATCAACAGATGGTATTCTTTATCTATATAGCAAATTTTTTGATGATGGTATAAAGATATATAAAGTTGATGTCAATCCTAAATCTTCAACCTATTTGAAAATGGTAGGAGAGATTCAATTAAGTAAAAAAATTTATACATCTGATTTTGCTTTTCATCCTAAAGATAACAAAATTTATTATGCAGGAAATACTAATCTTTTTAGAATTGATCCTGAAAGTGCAAAAATTGAGGATTTAGGTAGTTTAGGCTTAGAAGATAAGAAAATTTTTGTTGGAGCATTTTTTGATAATAATGGATATTTTTATGCTCAAGAAAATAGTGGAATTGTTTATAAAATTGATATTACAGATCCATCACACCCTAATTCAAAGGCTGAAAAATTTTCAAGTTTTGATGTAACAAGCTATTCTGATGGTGCAAGATGTTTTAAATCCCCCTTGTCCCCTTTATCCTCTCTATCCCCTTTAAAATTTAATGTTTGGGATAAAGATGAATCTATAGATAATCAGATAATCAAAACTAAAATTGTAGGGGAGGATATAAATCTTACATTTGCTTCACTAAATAAAAATGGCACAGATTTTAAATCTACGGATGCCAAAAATATTAAAATAGCACTTTTTGCAAATAGTGACCAATTAACTATTTGGCATGGTCTAGTATTAGAGACAGCTACTCACATGGATACAACATTTTCAAATGGAGATTTTGCATATTATCATCATCAACATGAAGCTTTTAAAGATGTAAAAGTTGTAATTAAATATGAAGATAATGATGGTATAACACATAATATTGATGCTTTAGATCATTTTGCAATTAGACCAGAATCTTATAATCTATCTTTAGCGCCTAAAGCAGGGGATACTATCTTAAAGGCGGGTAAAGATTTTGATCTTATTATTAAGGCTTTGGATAAAGATGGTAATTTGGTAGCAAACTATCAAGAGGATGCAATCGTATATCAAATATCTTCCAAAGAGGTAGATTCAAAATGTAAAAATGGAGTTTTACAAGTTAGTAATGTCAATTTTGTATCGGGTAAAGCTTCACTTATTGGTAAATATTCTGAAGTGGGTAAAATTGATCTAAATGTCAGTGAAATATCCTCCAAAGAGTATGCTTTGATAGATAATAGTGATGGATCAGATAGATTTATCTCAATAGGAGAGTCCAAAAATAATAGCTTTGCTCCAACTAAAATCAGTGTTGTTTGGAGTTTAAAAGATGCCAATGTATTGGAAAATATGACATATTATAGCCATGATGCTATGAAAATAGGTGCTCCACTTTATATTAAAGTAACTGCTACAGATGGCTCTTCCCTTATGGAAAATTTTAGTAATGAATGTTATGCAGAAGATATTCATGTAAAAACACACTTTAAAACTCAAGGAGTTGGAACAGCTACGCTTAGTTCATCTTCAAAAATTGTAGATGGTAATCAATCAGGTAAATTTGTAGATTTTACCAGCTCTTTTGTTGCTGGAGATAGTGGAAATTTCTCTTATGATATTAATAGAACCAATTTTATAAAGGGCAAGGCAACTCAGACAGCCAATATCAATTTTGATAGAGATCAAAGAGAGGTCTTAGAGCCTATGAAATTTATTATTGATGATTTAAATATAACAACAGATAAATCAGCCATTGTCTATAATAGTGGGTTAGTTGATAAGAGAGCAAACTTTTTTTATGCAAGAGCAAATGCTCCTACTCAAACATCTAAAAATAAAGTTTTTAATGCAAAAGTTTTTTATGAGGTATATTGTAAAAACTCTGCAAAATCAGATTTTGGATTAGAAGATAATGAGGAGAGTAAAGATTCAATTTATTGGTATATTGTTGATGATAATATCTTTTTTGATTTTGATGATCCAGAAATTGTTTATAAAAAGAGTGGTGTAACTCTAAGTAAACTCTCTAGTAGTAAAATTGAAATTTCAGCAACCAAACTACCTCACCAAAATATTATTACTTATGCACCAAAAAGTTATTTGATATATAACATGTTTAATGCTTCAGCCACAACACATAAATTTAAAGTAGAACAATTTATTTCAGGAAAAGAGTGGGCAGGAAAAGGAGAAGTTGGTTTGACAGTTGATACAAAAGCCTCTCCTATGGGATATCAAAAAATGGATTGGTAGTTATTTTAGCAATTTAGCTAGGAATTTTAATTATAAATTTAGCACCACGATATTGCTCATCTTCATATTGATATGAGATATTTTTTACCGATATTTCACCTTGCATATGTTTTTGGATGATCTCTTGGGACATGTATAGACCGATTCCTGTACCTTGTGTTTGGTGTTTTGTAGTAAAATATGGTTCAAAAATTTTATCTATTATATCTTTGTCTACTCCTCCTGCATTATCTCTTATAGCAATTTCTGCAAAATCTCCATTTTTATGGGCATCTATGAATATTACTCTCTTTTTTAATTCACTATTTTGCAGTAGTGCATCTTGAGCATTATTGAGTATATTTATGAGTACTTGTGCAAACTCATTTTCTATCCCTAATATTTCGACATTTTCGATTTTAGTTATAATTTTAATACCACTATTTTTAAAATTTGCCATGAGTAATTTTAAACTCTGTTGTATACAATTTTCAAGAGTAAATAGAGTTAAATTTATTTGTGGTTTAAAAAAGTTTCTAAAGTTATCAATAGTAGAAGAGAGTGTTAAAACATAATTTTCAATATCACTAAGTTTTATATCAATATATTTTTTACATTGATCTACTCCTTGAGTTGTATCAAAATTAAATTTATCTATAGCAAATTTTGTTTTTATTACAGAAGTAGTTGCTGAAATTGCATTCAATGGTTGTCTCCACTGATGAGCAATATTTGCAATCATCTCTCCCATAGATGCCATTTTAGCTTGTTGGAAAAGTAGTTGATCTTTGAGGCGAATATTTTGAACTTGTTCTTTTACCTGTTGTTCCAAATTTTCATTGAGGTTTTTTAACTCTTTTGTTGTTTGAAATAGAGATAGATGAGTCTCTACTCTCTTTAAAAGTACAGTTGTATAAAAAGGTTTGGTTACATAGTCAACTCCACCACATTCAAAACCTTTGATAATATCTTTTTCATCATCTTTGACTGTTAAAAATATTATAGGAATATCTTTTGTTTTTATATCAGATTTTAGTTTTTTACACACATCATACCCATTCATATGTGGCATTAATATATCCAATAAAATTAGATCAAAACTATTTTTTTGAGCTAATTCAATCCCTTTTATACCCTCTTTTGCATAGATAAGATCATACCCATCTTTATTAAGTATATTCATGGCGACTTGTAAATTTTTTGGGTTGTCATCTATTAATAATATCTTTGAATTATTAGTTCTCATCTTGACTCCTTTTACTATTTTTAAAGTTTTGAGTTTCAAGTCTCTCTATTATTTTGTCAAAGTGGTTCATCATAAAATCGACTTGATCTATATCAAAACTATTACAATTTATTTTTAGCTCTTTAGCATAATTTACAAGTGAATTAATACTATTTTCATCTCCTAGTCTCTCTAGTGACTCTGCAAAATTATAGATAAGTTTAAAATCTCCCATATCTTTGATCTCATTCCAACTATTTTTATAATCTGTTTTTAACTCTTCTATCACATTTATGAGATTTTGAGGTTTATCTATCTTAATATTTTTGTCACTAACTATTTGATTCTCAAGAGATTTATGTTTTAAAAAGATACTTAACTGCTCTAAAATATCATTGGTTGAAACAGGCTTTCTCAGGTATCCATCAAATTTATGTTCTTTGATTTTTTGTAGATCTTCTCCCATAATTGAGGCTGTCAAAGCAATAATAGGGATATCTTTAAGTTTTTTACTATTTCTAATGATTTTAGTTGCTTCATATCCATCCATGATAGGCATTTTTATATCCATAAAGATTAAATCAACTTTAATATTTTCTAGATTTTCTATGGCATCTTTTCCATTTTTAGCCTCTATAGAGTCTAAATTATAATTACTTAGTGTTGATACAACAAGTTTTCTATTATCTTTAATATCATCTACTATCAAGATAGTTGCTTTTTTAAAATGAATATTTTCATAAGATTTTTTTCTATTTGTAGGTTCTGCTCCAATAGAGCTTATAGATATATTTGGTAAATTGATAGTAAATTTTGCTCCCTTATTTAATTCACTTTTGGCATATATTGTTCCTCCCATTATCTGTGTAAGTTTTTTACAGATTGCAAGCCCTAATCCTGTACCTCCATATTTTTGACGATCTTGTCCTAGCTGTTGTTCAAAAGAATCAAAAATATGTTCCAAATTCTCTTTGGTTATTCCAATACCACTATCTTCTACATCTATTTGTAAATCTACTTTATTTTTTTGTTTATTTGTATGATTTTTTTTTATTGAGAGTTTAATAGTGCCATGATCTGTAAATTTTATAGCATTTCCTATAAGATTAAAAAGTATCTGTCGTATTCTAATACTATCAAGTAGGAGATATTTTGGTATATTTTGGTCAACATATAGTTCAAAATGGAGATCTTTTTGGATTAATTTTACAGAAAAAATTAGTTCTATCTCTGTGGCTAACTGTTTGATATCTACACTCTCTAGTGATATTTCAATTTTTCCAGCTTCAATTTTTGAAAGATCAAGAATATCATTTATGATATCAAGAAGAGCATTTCCTCCTCTGATAATAGAGTCAAGATAATCTTTTTGTATGGGATCTGTTATCTGTTTTTCCAAAAGTTCTGAAAAACCTAACACTGAATTCATTGGGGTTCTTATCTCATGACTCATGTTTGCTAAAAATTCACTTTTGGCTAGACTTGCCTCCTCTGCCTGTTTTTTTGCTTGTGCTAATTGTATCTCTATCTTTTTTCTAGCTTTTATTTCATTAGATAGTTTACGATTCCAATAAAGTGATCCTATAAGAAAAAAGCCCAGTAAACTTACTATCTCAAAAAGAAGTTGATAATCAATTTTTTTAGCAAATTTTACCTCTTGCCATTTTCCAAGAATTTGTGAATGTCTATTAAATTGTATATTTTTCATTGCTTTTTCAATAGCACTCTTTAATAGTGGTCTGTTTTTATCAATAAAAAGTGTTGGACTTATCTGTATAGTTGTTTTTCCTGCAATTTTTAGTTTATTTAACCCTTTTGTTTTGATTATGTATGAGGCAACAGGAAGAGAGAGAAGTATAGCTTCTACTTGGTTATTTAATAGATTGTTAAACGCTCTATCTATATTTTCTACTTCTATAAATTTATTATGAGGATACTTTTTATAAATCTCTTTTATATAGCTATGATTTTTAATTATTGCAATATTTTTATCTTTTATATCCTTAAGATCATTTATAAATTGATGTTTGTTTTTTGTAATTATAACTATAGGAGTTGTAAAATATGGTTTGATTGGGTCATAGTTTTTTGCTAAAAAAATATCATTTATACTAGAAGATATAATATTAACATCTCTATTTGATGCAAGTTTTAGGCTATCTTCCCACTTTTTAACGATAATAGGTTTAAAAGATACTTCAAGTTGACTCTCTAACTCTTTTAGATAATCAGCTACAATACCTGTATAGTTTCCATTTTCATCAAAAGCCTCAAATGGAAGATAGTTAGGATTACCTGCAAAAGTAATAGTAGGATTTGTTAAAAGGTATTTGGTCTCATCTTTTGTGAGTAATGTTTTTGTAGATTTTGTTTTACCCACCCATTTATTATAAATTTTCTCCTTTTCACTCTCTGTTATTGCCAAAAGTCCCTTATCTATTATGCTTTTTAGTAGTGGATTATTTTTAGTTGTTGACATATATAGTTTTTTATTACCATTAGAATGATATGACTTAAAGGGAATAATAGTTGAGATAGAGTTTTTTTTCAATACATATGATAGTGATACATAAGTATCAAATAGAGCATCTGCCCGATTCTCCAAAACTGCCTCAATAGCTTCAAAAAAAGTATCAACTGTTATAATTTTGACTTTTGGAAACTCCTTTTTGATTATATCCTCATGAGCATACCCTTTTGGTATAGCCACTCTTTTATTATTTAAATCTTTTAGTGTTGATGCATTTAAATCATCTCGTATAAAAAAATAATCAAGCATCTCAAAATATGGTTTTGTATAGCTCATATAATTTGCTCTTTCATCTGTATAATATACAGCATTCAAAAGATCAATTTTACCATCTCTTATTTTTTGAAGATTATTACTCCATTTGTCTATTTGAATATCAAACTTTAGTCCAGTTTTTTTAGAGATTAAATTTAAATAGTCATGAGCAATTCCATCATATTTTCCTTCAGAATTAATAAAATCAAAAGGTGCCCAGTCGGGACCACCTCCAACAATAGCTATAGGATGTTCTTTAATCCAAGTTTTTTCCTCTTTTGTTAAAACTACTTTGTTTAAATTTTTTTCATTATAAAAAAAATCGTCATCTATAGTCTGTTTTTCTATAAATCCCAATTGATAATATGTTTTTACTACTTGTGTATATCTATCTCTATCTATATTTCCAAGTTTTGTAAGATCAGGCATTATCATTTGATAAATACCACGAGCCTCAAATTCTAATGTATCTTTTGTTTTTGATGGAGCATATTTTTTTAAAATTATATCTATCATCTCATTTTGATGTGAGAGAGCATATTGCCACCCTTTTAATGTGGCTCTTTTCATCTTTTCAACACGCATGGGGTGCTCTTTTAGCTCTTTTCTGCTCGTAAAAAAGTTGTCTCCATAAAAATCTATCCCATAACTTTTTGGATCTATAATATTTACTTCAATGCCCCTTTTTTTGAGCCAGTAAGGTTGAGATGTGGAGTATGCTGAAGTGATATCTACTTTTTTATTAATAAAGTCATCATAAGATGTAAAATCGGATATATTGACTTTATCAAAATTTCCTATAGTTTTTAAAATAAGTGCTTTAAATGGTATACCACCAGTTGATTTGAAAGAGTACATGATTTTTTTGTCAATCATGTCATAAGGTGTTGTAATATTTGAATCTCTATGAGAGAGAAGTACAAGAGGTGAGTGTTGAAAAATTTGAACGACAAGTACAACGGGGGATTTTTGTATGTGATGGACTACAAGAGAACTATCACTTACTCCATATTGAGCATATCCATCTGTTACCTCTTTAATAAAATTACGATTAAAATCTATCTCTTTTAAGTTGACTTTTAGTCCTTCATCTTTATAGAAGCCCTTTTCAATAGCTGCATAATAACCTGCAAATTGAAATGAGTGTTTCCACTTTAGTTGAATAGTAATATTTTCACTGTTCTTGGCATTTATGATAGTGGTAAAGAAAAACATGATGAATATAAGAAAAATACTTTTCATTAGTAGACTTTTTATCTTTTATTATGACTCAATTATAGTAGAGTAATTATTATAGGGTACTTGTCTCTTTGATTAATTCAAGGGATGGTTCATAAAAGTAATAGCCTTGAAATTGATCAATATCATAATGTTTTAATGTCTCAAATACCTCTTTGGAGTGAACAAATTCAGCAATTACTTTGACTCCTAACTCTTTAGCTATCTGTGTTATTGCTTTGACCATAACTTGAGTTTGAATATCTGTATCTATGTTTTTTATTAATGATCCATCTATTTTGATGTAATGAGGTTTAGTTTGTATAATATTTCTAAAGTTTGAAAAACCACTTCCAAAATCATCTATTGCAACTTGTACTCCATATTTTTTAAACCTTGTTATAAAACTATGTAATATTTTATAATCTTTGATATCTTCACTCTCTACTATTTCAAATATTAATCTATTGCCTATATCATGTTGTTCAAGTGTATCTGTTAATAATTTTATGATATTTTCATCAGTAAAGTCACTATACGCAAGATTTATAGAGAGGGTATGTTGAGTTGTTATAAGAGTCTCTAAAGATTTTTTAATAACTTTCATTGAGAGCTTATTGTACTGTTTTGTAGCAATGGCAATATCTAAAAAAAAGTATGGGGATATGAGTTTTTCTCGATTACTTTCTAACTCTTTTAGCCTCATTAGTGTTTCAAATTTGACTATTTTCCCACTTTTATCTACAATTGGTTGAAATACGGGAATAATATTATCATTTTCAAGTGCATATTGAATCCTCTTTTTCCAAAAAATTGTGTTTTGCATTTTTGGTAATGTATTCATTGACTCATTATATATAACTAATGGCTTTTGAGTACTTTTTGCATGTTTTAGTGCTATATCTGCTTGAGTTAAGAGATTGTTTTTTTCAAGTGATACACCTATAGTTGCATCTACATATATCTCTTCTGCAAGTTTTTCAATGTATATTGGAAGATGTATAACAAATTCACTAAGATTTTGAATAAAATTTTTAAA
>Ga0256914_1003499_pt1 | contig 12336 bp, 10 predicted proteins | sample HulkmetaG_FD_191571 | JGI IMG/M metagenome (GOLD analysis project Ga0256914, IMG submission 191571) | Hydrothermal chimney microbial communities from Main Endeavour vent field at the Juan de Fuca Ridge, Pacific Ocean - Hulk | ecosystem: Environmental > Aquatic > Marine > Hydrothermal vents ...
TCTCAAGTGTGCGAAACTCCTTTAGCTCCTCTTGCATCTTTTTCAACTCTTTATAGTGCGGATCATCTTTGTCGTCGCAACTTACATATGCGATGGTATTAGGATCGATAAATCTTGCCAGAGTATCGATATGAGCGTCGGTATCGTCTCCTTCCAGTTCCCCATGATTTAACCAAAGTATTTGTCTCAATCCGAAGCGTTCGATCAATCTGTTTTCTATCACAGTTTGCGTCAAGTGCGGATTTCTATTTTGATTTAAAAGACATCTTTTTGTCGTCAAAAGAGTGCCCGCTCCGTCACTTTCGATCGAGCCGCCCTCCAAAACCATATCTTCATGCAGTAGATTCGAGAGTCCGAAATACCCGTTTTTATGAAGAAAGGATGTTACCGAGTCATCTTTTTTCGCTACGAACTTCCCTCCCCAGCCGTTGAAACGAAAATCTATAAGTTCTCTACTTTTTTCGTTATAGACGCTGATGGGACCGAAATCTCTTATCCAAGTATCGTCCGTTTCAAACTCGACGAAAGAGATCATGTCGTGATAGCAAAACATCTCTTTCACTTTTTCTTTATCCTCGCAGATCAAAATGAGTTTTTGTTTGTAGCAGATCGAACAGGCCATCCTTAAAAAGACCGATTGAGCACTTTTTAGATCGTTCGCCCAGTCGCTTTTTGTGTGCGGGAAAACCATCAAAACGGACTCTTGTTTTTCCCACTCCGCAGGTAATCTTTTCATTGGTTGTGAAGTTGCACCGTAATATCTATAAGAGCGGTCAAATCCTTGATGCGATCGCCTCTATACATCAAAACCTCATTTTGCTTTACGATTGATCGGTGAAAAGTTTCGATTGCTTCGGCGCTTGGGCATTTGTTCGCTCCGCCGTATGAGGTACAAGCGTAAACAGCCCAGCTTCTAGCGGTTTGCATCGCCTCTTTGAACTCGTTTTGAGTAAAATCTTTTTTACCGTTTAAAATCGAAACCATTCCGGCACAAAAAGCGTCTCCCGCACCTGTCGAGTCGATGAGTTTTTCTCCCAATTCAACCGGTCTTGCCATAAATATAGTCTCTTTGTGATCTTTCAAGATACCTAGCGCGCCGAACTTGTCGAGCGTTATGATAGCGGATATATTTAACTCTCGAAGTATCTCTATCACCTCGTCCAGGGTGGGATTGTCGATTGTCGATTTGAAAAATCTTTTTATTTCACAGATATTCAATTGAAGTATATCTATCGATTTCAAGTACTGCTTCCAAAACAAAAAACCATGATCTAGTTGGGAAGCGCCGAAATTCGCGTATATGAGAATATCTTTGTTTGAAAAGTATTTTATAGCAAAGAGAGTGCTTAAATTTTCGGCTTTAGCGCTAAGTATGGGTTTGTCGTTGTGAATGTGCCCTATGATCAAAGCGCCGGCGTTTTCTATGTTTTTTAATCTTTTCGCAACGAACGCTCTAAATAGATTTTTTTCGTTTTTGTCATGAGTTAGGATCGTTCTTTGTACTCCTTCGACTATTATCGTCGATTTGGGAGTTTGAACAGAGGGGATGAAAAATTCGTCTTCTTCGATGAAGTAGCGGATTTTCGGATCGTTGGCGATAAGAGCTTTGGAGATCTCTTTTTGGATTTGAACTCCCGCATAATCGTTTCCGAGAAAAAGGATGGGATATACGCTCTCTCCGGTATGAAGGAGTCTTAGAGTATAGTTTACGCCGCTTCCGCCGTAAAGCTCTTTGATTTCGACGGAATTTTTCGCACCTTTTGAGATCTTTTTTTCACTGGTGACGACATACTCAATATTTGCACCGCCAATTACGACGATATTTTTACTATCTTCCATAATATCGATTATACTCCCTAAGCGATATATTTTCCCTTGACGATATATCGTCAATATGTTAAAATCTCTTAAAAAGCAGGAGTTTTTATGGAAGCCAAGATTTTTTTCGGAGATGTCGAGGTCGGCAAGACGAAAACACAAGAGATAAAAAATCCCTACAACGACAAAGTGGTCTCAATCTATCCCGTATGTGACGCTTTTGATGCGAAGGAGGCTTTGAAAATAGCCGATAAAGCTTTTGCTCAAAATAGAAAAATCCCCCTTAGCCGAAGAGTGGCTTGGATAGAAGATGTCATAGAGGCTCTTAAAGAGAACAAAGAGGATATCGCAAAAACCATTACCGACGAAGTCGCAAAACCGATCACATTTTCCAGAATCGAAGTGGATCGATGTATCGAAACGCTTCGCTTGAGTGTTTCGGCGGCTATCCAAATGCATGGCGAGACATTTAACACCGACGCTATGCCAAGCGGTAGGGAGACTATCGGTTTTTTCAAAAGAGTTCCGGTAGGCGTCGCCGTTTTGATAACTCCCTTTAACTTTCCGCTAAATCTCATAGCTCATAAACTAGGCCCCGCCCTCATAAGCGGTAACGCCGTAGTTTTGAAGCCGACTCCCGAGGCTCCTTTGACGGCCTACAAATTCGCAAAGCTTTTTGTAGAGAGTAAAAACAGATCTCCAAATGCCCTGAGTCTGGTTTACGGAGACGCGGAAGTCGGAAGTACGCTAGTCAAAAGTTCCGTTGCGAGGGTTATAAGTTTTACCGGAAGTGTGCCGGTAGGCAAAATTATAACTTCACAAGCGGGTATAAAAAAGGTCTCTTTGGAACTTGGCGGAAATGCTGCGACATTCATTGACGACAGCGCGGATCTTGAGAGTGCGGCTAAGAAGTGCGCGATAGGAGCTTTTGCGAATTCGGGACAAGTTTGTATATCTTTGCAGAGAATTTATGTCTCAAAAAGCGTTGCAAAGGAGTTTTCACAGCTTTTGGCAAGAGAGACGAAAGAGCTTGTCGTCGGAAATCCTTACGATGAAGAGACCTTCATGGGACCGCTTATAAACGAAGAGGCGGCAAAAAGAGCTCAAAACTGGGTTCAAAGCGCCGTAAGCGAGGGTGCTGAGCTTTTATGCGGAGGCCAAAGAGAGGGAAGAGTTTTTTCTCCGACGGTTCTATCTAAAGTAACGGATGATATGAATATAGTCTGCGAAGAGGTTTTTGCGCCCATAGTCAGCATAGTCGAAGTGGAGGATTTTGACGAAGCGCTTTCAAAAATCAACGACTCGCCGTACGGACTTCAATACTCCATCTTTACAAACGATCTTCAAAATACCAAAAGAGCGATAGAGGAGTTTGATTGCGGGGGAGTGGTTATAAACGATATACCGACTATTCGTTTCGATATCCAGCCTTATGGCGGAGTGAAACTCAGCGGCATAGGAAAAGAGGGGCCAAAGTACGCACTAGAGGAGTTTACTCAGATAAAATCGGTAGTTATTTGTTAAGGCGCCTATTTTACGACCTCGACTCTGTTTCGGCCGTTTTTTTTCGCTTTGTATAAAGCGATATCGGCTCTTTTTAAGATAGTTTTGGCGCTATCTCCGGCTTTTAATTGCGTGACTCCGAAACTTGCCGTAACGTACGGGATATTCTCGGCCTTGAAATTTTCTAAGATTTTTCTTAGACTTTCTGCTTTTTTAACGGTATCTTCAAGATCGGAGTGGCGAATGATGAGGAGGAACTCCTCTCCGCCCCAGCGTCCGAAACTATCTTCTTCTCGAATGTTCGATTGAATCAATTTCGCGATATTTTTCAAGACTTCGTCTCCGATATCATGGCCGTATCGATCGTTTATGATTTTGAAATGGTCTATATCGAACATGATCAACCCTATCTTCTCTTTTCTTCTATTTGAGTATTTGCAGATATTTAGTAGCACTTCATCGGTTTTTTGGCGGTTATAGATGTTAGTGAGTTGGTCATGTTGGGCTTTGTATTCTAAAAGTTTCTGTTTTAACAGTATGTCGGTGATATCGTTAAAAGTTATGATAGAGCTACCGTTTTTATCATAATTGTCTATATTGATCTGAAAAGATCTTACTTCTAAATCTTTTGAGATCATATTTACGATTCTATGTTTTTTCTTCAAGGATTTCAGATGATTGACACAGCCGCTATTTTCGGGGATCTGATCGATATGGAAACACTCTTTACATTTTATGAAGAAACTACATATGCATCTATTTATTTTTATCATTTCGTCAAACGAGTCGAACCCGAAAAAGTCGAGTACTTTTTGATTTACTTCGATCATTTGATCGTTATCGGCGATGACGATTAGACTGTTTTGCGAATCGATGATGGTTTTTAATCTTTTATTTGCAAGTGAGAGTTCTCTGTTTTGCTGTTGTATCTTTTTTCGAAACTCTTTTCTTTTTGCATATCTCATAAAAAGAAGAGTAATGATCATGCTAAGGCTGATGAATGCTATGTTGAAACTGTTTTTCATCTGTTTGAGATATTTACCGTCCATAACCGTTACGATGTAAGCGGCGGTTTTTGAAGTGACCGGATCTTGAATCGGTACGAAAGTTTGTATATATGTATGATTATCGAAATTTTTCGTTAGAGAGAAAGATTTTTTCGGATTGTTTTGAAAACGTTCGCGAAAATCACCGTTGCATGGAAGTTTAGGTTTATCGTCGCTGTAATTTTTATCGACGACGAAATCCGAATCGATGGAAGAAGTTTTATATATGCTTTTTGAACCTTTATAGTGGCTTGAAAGAAGAGCCTCTTTCGATATTATTAATTTTGCACTCAATATATCGTCGTCGTTATGATTTACGATAGTATATAAGGAAAACGACAATTCCACGCTTCCAAGATAGATATTTTGATCCGATAACGGAAAAACGAAACGATAACCGTTGTTTGAGATACCGTCTTCGAAACCGCTAATTTTTTTATGCGTTTTATTTACATACACTACCGTTTTTCTAAAATCCGAGAGATCGTCGCCGTATTTTTCCGGATCATGCATTCGTAAAAAGCTGTGGTTGTCGATTTGGTGAAAATGTATCTGTCTGAAGCTGAATCTTTTTAAGGATTCGTATTTCGGTGAGAGTAGCTTGTATAACTCTTTTCTGTAATGATCTTTTTGTTGTGGATTTTGCGATTGTACGGCTTTTTTGAAAATCGATTTTACTTTATCGGTATTTATGAGCGTCTCGAAAGCGATAAAAGCTTTATCTTCAAACGATTTTATTATGATTCGATATTTGGACTCTACGGAGTTAGTCGTATCGACAAGATACTCATGCGTGTGATTTTCCTGCGACCAGGTGATGACGCCGTAGAGCAGCAGTTCAATAAGAACAAATGAGAAAATAAACATTTTATAATGCTGGATATTTTTCACCCTTATCATGACATAAAATATCGACATAAATAGTTTTTGTTTTAGAAGTGAGCTTGTGTTAAAATAAAAAAAATCTATATACAAAGGAGAAGAGATGCTCGAAATCGGTACCAAAGCGCCGGAATTTTGCCTTGCGAATCAGGATGAAACGGAGATTTGCTTAAGAGATTTGAAGGGGAAGTGGATAGTGCTCTATTTTTATCCCAAAGACAATACTCCGGGATGTACGACCGAAGCTTGTGATTTTACCGCCGCTATGCCCGAATTTGAAGATCTTGATGCGGTTATATTGGGCGTTAGTCCCGATAGTCCCAAAAAGCATAGAAATTTCATAGAAAAAAAGGATTTAAAAATCACTTTGTTGTCCGACGAAGAGAAAGAGGTTTTGAATCTTTACGATGTGTGGCAGCTTAAAAAGATGTGCGGAAGAGAATATATGGGAGTCGTAAGAACGACATATATCATCGATCCGGATGGAAATATAGCGGCAAGCTGGGGAAATGTACGGGTAAAAGGACATGTTCAAAAAGTCGGTGAAAAGTTAAAAGAGCTTCAGAGCTGATGCTCGTTCATATTTGTTGTGCGGTTGACAGTCACTTTTTTTTACAAAAATTAAGAGAGATCTATCCGAAAAGGAAGCTTGTAGGTTTTTTTTACGATCCCAATATTCATCCTTATAGCGAGTACAGACTCAGACTTTTGGATGTGAGAAGATCATGTAAAAAACTGGACATAGAGCTTATTGAGGGAGAGTATGACTACTTAAAGTGGATAGAAACGGTCAAAGGATATGAAAACGAACCTGAAAAAGGGGCAAGATGCGATCTATGTTTTGACAGACGACTGGAGGTTAGCGCGAAAAAGGCCGTTGAGCTTGGATTTGACTCTTTGACGACCACGCTTCTTACAAGTCCGAAAAAATCTCTCGATCAACTCAAAAGAAGAGGCGAAGAGGTTTGTAAAAAGTTGGGAATAGAGTTTGTCGCACCCGACTTCAGACAAAAAGGAGGTACGCAAGAGCAGTTTGCGATGGCAAAAGAGCAAAAACTTTATCATCAAGATTATTGCGGCTGTATTTACGCTCTTTTGTCGCAAAGAGATAGTCAAGAAAGGATCGCGGACGAGCTTTTTTCTCCCGTTAGCGGGCAGATTCAACCCGAATCGATCGAAGATAGACTACTTCTTTATGAAAAGAGAGTCGAGTTGGAAGAGAAAAAGATCCGATACAAAATAGTACGCGAGAAGTTTTTGAATTACAGACAGCTTCGCGCATATGTGAAACTGAACGCTCGAGTGGTCGAGTCGTATATACTTGCTTATTCAACCTTAAAGAGAAAATTTACAAAATTTAGAATCGTTGATAATATTGAAAATATTTATTTTACCAATCGTGAAGAGATAGTGGTAATATCGCTGGAATATTTTAATAAAATTATTGGATCTGATTATAAAGAGATTAAAAATATTATAAAATCACCTCCCTTATTTGAAACTGAACTTAAAGCAAGAAGTAAAATAATTTATAATTTTTTATCCCTTTCTCCCGTAATCATACTTAAAGATATTGACTTAAAAGGAGCATATCAACTTCACTTGGATGCCCGTATTTACGAGGATGTTAGAGAACATTTAGTAACTTTCAGCTAGAATAAGGAAATTTTAAGAGCAGGAGTTGCTTAGATGCTTGATGTTATAGAAATTCAAAAAATTCTTCCCCATAGGTTTCCTTTTTTGCTTATTGACAGAGTGCTTGAGCTTGAAGAGGGAGAGTTCATAGACGCTTATAAAAATGTTTCGATAAGCGAAAATGTTTTTCAAGGACATTTCCCCGGTCATCCGATCTATCCGGGAGTTATGATTGTAGAAGGGATGGCGCAAGCCGGCGGAATACTTGCCTTTAAGAGCCTTAGCGAAGAGGATCAAGAAGATATAGAAAACAAAGTCGTCTATTTTATGAGCATAGACAAATGCAAGTTTAGATCACCTGTGCGTCCCGGAGACCGTCTGGAGTATAAAGTTTCTGTTATTAAACATAGGGGAAATATCTGGATGCTAAAAGGCGAAGCTTTTGTTGACGGCAAACTTACTACCGAAGCCGAATTAAAAGCGATGATTATGGATAAATAGATGCGAAATATCCATCCGTCCGCCATTGTAGAAGAGGGTGCGAAGATTTCCAAATCTGCAATGGTTGGAGCTTATAGTTTTATCTCAAAAAATGCGATTTTGCATGACGGCGTCGTGATAGCTCAGGGTGCTCAGATTCACGGACATACCGAAATCGGCGAAAATACGAAGATTTTTCAAAATGCCGCCATAGGTTCTATTCCTCAGGATTTAAAATTTCGCGGTGGAGATGTGAAACTCGTCATTGGTAAAAATAACACAATTAGAGAGTTTGCGTTTTTTAATCCCGGAACCGAGGATGATAAAGGTGAAACACGCATAGGTGACAATAACCTTTTTATGGCATATACTCATGTTGCACATGACTGCGTAATAGGCGATCACAACATTTTGGCGAACAATGCCGCTTTGGCGGGTCATGTAGAGATTGGAAATTATGTCGTCATAGGCGGTCATACGCCCGTGCATCAGTTCGTAAAAATAGGAGACTACGCGATGCTCGGCGGGGCGAGCGCCGTTGTTCAGGATATTCCTCCCTTTTGTCTGGCAGAAGGCAATCGAGCGGTTATCAAGAGCTTAAATATCGTAGGACTTAGAAGGCGCTTCGAAAAAGACGATATAAACGCTCTTAGTGATGCTTATAAAAAGATATTTAGAGGAAACGCACCGCTGAAGGAAGCGGCACGAAGTTTATTTGAAAATAGTGAAAACGAAAAAGTGAAACGGTTGTGTGAATTCATACTTAACACACAAAGGGGAATACCATATGAGAGGAAATAGATAATGTCGAAAAAAATTTGTAGTTTTTGCAATACTCCCGAGAGTGTTGACAACAGACTTTTAGCAGGGGAGGGGATCTATATCTGCGAGAACTGTGTCGTTTCGGCATATAAGATCTTTTTTGGTGATGACAGCGAAGAGGAGACTCAAGCAGATTTGGATATGGAACTTTTTACTCCAAAAGAGCTTAAAAAAGTACTTGATGAGTATGTCATAGGACAGGATGAAGCAAAAAAAGTTTTTGCGGTAAGTGTTTATAACCATTACAAGAGGATATTTAAACAGCATAAAGTCACCAACGACGATACCGAAATTCAAAAATCCAATGTTCTTTTCATCGGACCTACGGGTAGCGGAAAGACACTTATGGCTCAGACTCTCGCTAAATTTTTGGATGTACCCATTGCCATCGCCGACGCTACGAGTTTGACCGAAGCCGGATATGTCGGTGAAGATGTTGAAAACATACTAACAAGACTTCTTCAAGTCGCTGACAACGACATAAAAAAGGCGGAACAAGGAATCGTTTTCATAGATGAGATAGATAAGATAGCAAGACTTGGTGAAAATCGCTCTATCACCAGAGATGTCTCGGGAGAGGGGGTACAACAGGCGTTACTGAAGATCATAGAAGGCGCGCAGGTGAATATCTCTCCAAAAGGGGGTAGAAAACACCCGAATCAAGAGTTCGCTCAGATGGATACTTCAAATATCATGTTTATTTGCGGCGGAGCGTTCGATGGATTGAATGAAATCATTAAAAAAAGACTCGGTAACAATGTATTGGGCTTCGGACAGGATAAAAGAGGTAAAAAAGAGGAAGATGATATCCTCTCGCTTGTCGAGCCTGACGATCTTGTCTCTTACGGACTCATTCCCGAACTTATAGGTCGTCTTCACTCGATAGCCACTTTGAAAAATCTAAGCAAAGATGATATGGTCAAAATCTTGAACGAACCGAAAAATTCGATAGTTAAACAGTATAAAAAACTTTTTGCAATTGACGATGTAGTGTTAACGTTTGAAGATGAAGCACTTTATGCCATCGCAGAGTTGGCGTTAAAGCGAAAAACGGGAGCCAGAGGACTTAGAACGATCATGGAAGAGATCATGATCGATATTATGTATGAGCTTCCCGAGCTTGCGGGGTATGAAGTGATTATCACCAAAGGTGTTATAAATAAAGAGGCGAAGCCGATTTATAAGAAACCACATAAAAAGAGTGCATAATGTTATTGAGTAAGATTTTGGGGCTGTTTTCCAACGACTTGAGTATAGATCTTGGAACCGCAAACACTATCGTGCTGGTAAAAGGCAAGGGAATCGTCATAAACGAACCTTCGGTAGTTGCCGTACAGGTGGGAAAAAGCGGTAAGAAAAAACTTTTGGCGGTTGGAAAAGAAGCGAAAGAGATGCTTGGTAAAACTCCGGGTGGCATCGAAGCGATCAGGCCGCTAAAAGAGGGTGTGATAGCGGATTTTGAAGTCACCGAGAGAATGATCAAGTATTTTATCCAAAAATCTCACTCAAGAAATAGTTTTATCCGCCCTAGAGTTCTTATCTGTATTCCTTACGGTTTGACGCAGGTTGAGAGAAAAGCGGTAAAAGAGTCCGCTATGAATGCGGGAGCTAGAGATGTCATACTTGTCGAAGAGCCAAAAGCCGCCGCCATTGGAGCCGGGCTTCCCATCCAAGATCCTAAAGGAAATATGGTCGTTGATATAGGAGGCGGTACTACCGAGATAGGCGTTATCTCACTCGGAGGACTTGTAAGAAGCAAGTCGATTCGTGTCGGCGGAGATAAATTCGATACGGCGATAGTCGATTATGTGAAAAAAAAGTTCAACCTTCTCATAGGTGAGAGAACCGCCGAAGAGATAAAGATAGAGATAGGTACGGCGATAGTTCCCGAAAAAGAGATGAAGATGTCCGTGAAAGGACGCGATCAGGTAACGGGACTATTAAAAAAGATCGAAATAAGCAGTAAAGAGATCAGAGAAGCCATAGCCGAACCTCTAAGAGAGATAGCGGGCGCGGTAAAAGAGATACTGGAAGTTATGCCGCCGGATCTTGCCGGTGATATCGTTGAAAACGGTATCGTGCTTACCGGGGGAGGATCTTTGATAAGAGGTCTTGACAGTTATCTTAGTAAAATCGTAAAACTCCCTGTTTTTGTCTCGGAAGAGCCTCTTTTGGCGGTTGCAAAGGGTACGGGACGAATGCTCGAGGAGATAGAGCTCTTACAGACTATGTCGCTTTATGACTAAAAACAAAACTATTGTCGTTTTGGTTGCCGGAACTTTGCTCTTTGTTTCGGTTAACTACTCCTCTTATATAAGAGAAAAGTTTATCGTTTTTCCTTTGGCCGTGAAATCGACGATCGTTTCTATCGCGGATAAGTTTTCAAAAGAGTACAAAGCTTTTTTCGATCAAAAAAAAAAGATACTTCAACTTGAAAAAGAGCTTTTAAACTGTAAAAAAACGGCGCTTTTATCGACCGCTTTCGCTTCGAAATTGAATCATCTGTTAGAAGAGAGTAAACTAAGAAAATATGATCCCGATCTCCACTTCGTCAGAGCCGTATCATATGTGAAACTCGGTGATTTTTCGAAAATGTGGATCGATTTTCCGAATTTCGATTCTTCGTTGGTTTACGGATTGATCTATAAAGGTTTTGCGGCGGGTATCGTGGAGGAGCAAGATGCCAAGCCGATAGCGCGCCTTCTAACGAATGAAAAAACTATGTTTTCGGTAGCTATCGGTGAGAAAAAACATCTAGGTGTACTTTTTGGAGGAAAATATTATCTTGAGGTCAAGTATATTCCGACATATGCGCAGATCAATAGAGGCGACGAGGTTGTTACAAGCGGAAACGACAGTCTGTTTTACGAAGGGATAAAAGTAGGCAAAGTTATAGATGTACAAACGAACAATCTCTATAAGATGGCGATTATCAAACCCTATATCGAGATAAAAAACCCCGATTTTTTTTATGTGGTGGATGTTAACACGAAGTAAAAAGAACCCTTGAAATTAACACTTTTGTAGCTTAAGACTAATTACTCTTTTGATATAATTGCAAAATTCACTTCCCAAGGAAACAGATGCCAAAAAGAGAAGATATTCAACGAATCCTGCTAATAGGTTCAGGGCCGATCGTAATAGGTCAGGCGTGTGAGTTTGACTACTCCGGAACTCAAGCGGCAAAAACACTCAAAGAGCTTGGATACACTGTAGTTTTGATCAACTCCAACCCCGCTACTATCATGACGGATCCAGAATTTGCCGATCGTACATATATTGAACCCATTCATGAAGATGTGATTTACGAAATCATCAAAAAAGAGAAGATAGATGCGATCTTGCCCACGATGGGCGGACAGACGGCTTTAAATGTAGCCATGAAGATGTATGAAAAAGGGATGCTTGAGGGTATAAAATTTTTGGGGGCGCATCCCGAAGCGATCCAAAAAGGGGAAGATAGACAAGCTTTCAAAGAAGCGATGATCGAAATAGGTATGGATCTTCCAAAAAGCAAATATGCCTACAATATGGATGAAGCGATGCAGGCGGCGGAGGAGATCGGTTTTCCTTTGATTATACGAGCGTCTTTTACGCTTGCTGGAGGCGGAAGCGGTGTCGCTTATAATATAGACGAATATAAACATTTGGCACAACTAGGGCTTGAGGCGAGTCCGATAAACGAGATATTGGTCGAAGAGTCTCTTTTGGGTTGGAAAGAGTACGAGATGGAAGTTATCCGTGATCGTGAAGATAACTGTATTATCGTATGTTCGATCGAAAACTTCGATCCTATGGGGGTTCATACGGGCGATAGCATAACCGTGGCACCGGCGTTGACGCTGACGGATAAAGAGTATCAACACATGAGAAACGCCTCTTTTTCGATACTTAGAAAAATAGGCGTCGATACCGGCGGAAGTAATGTTCAATTTGCCGTAAATCCGAAAAACGGGCGGATGACGGTAATAGAGATGAACCCGAGAGTCAGTCGGAGTTCGGCTCTGGCGTCAAAAGCTACAGGATATCCTATCGCCAAAGTCGCGACGCTTTTGGCTGTCGGATATACGCTTGATGAAATTCAAAACGACATAACTGGTACGGCCGCTAGTTTTGAGCCTGTTATAGACTATATAGTGACTAAAATTCC
>Ga0256914_1003500_pt1 | contig 12336 bp, 8 predicted proteins | sample HulkmetaG_FD_191571 | JGI IMG/M metagenome (GOLD analysis project Ga0256914, IMG submission 191571) | Hydrothermal chimney microbial communities from Main Endeavour vent field at the Juan de Fuca Ridge, Pacific Ocean - Hulk | ecosystem: Environmental > Aquatic > Marine > Hydrothermal vents ...
AGGTCCGCTTTTCGCACGTTCCCAATGGGTGCAAGAAAGTAACAGGCAAGCACGTCCCCCCGTGGATTGAACGAGATGTCACGGAATCCGGCCCGGCAACTCAGCCCATTCGGCTGCGTGGGCGCACGGAAATAGCCCCGAAACGCCTGAAGCTGAGCCTCCTCGTTGCACACCAGGTCCCCGCGCCGACGCATGGCCACCAACCGATCGATCGCCCGGTCCACCGCTTCCAGATCCCGCGGCAACAATGGATTCCCCTCATGCCACCCGGGATCGTACGCCTGCCCAAAAGGCTGGTACACCGGCTGGAACACCACTTGAAGCCCTCGAGACGCACACAACGCCAACAACTCCTCGACCTCGGGTACCAATTCGCGGTGCAGGATCGACGCCACCACTACCCGCGGTCGCGGCACTCGAGACAGCGCATCCAACGCGCCCATTACCCGATCGAACAAACCAGCCCGGTTCCGCAACCGATCGTGCGTGGCCGGTCTCGCACCGTCCAGCGACACATACAGGATGTCCAGACCCGCATGCTCGAGCCTCCGGGCCATTTCGTCGTCGATGAGCCACCCGTTCGTGTTCGCGCTGACGGTCATCCCCTCGGACACCGCAAATGCAATGAGGTCGACTAGGTCGTCCCGAAGAAACGGCTCTCCTCCCGAGAAATTTACCGACATCCCCGGCCCGCCCAATGCGGCCAACTGTACCAGCACGTCCTGCCACTCCTCGGTCGTCAACTCCTCTGCCGCAGGACGACGCCAGATGTCACACTGCCGACACGAGAGGTTGCACCGGTCCGTGGGACAAATGTGCGCCTGCACCGGCCGGCCGGGATCGCCGTACAGACGCACCTGGGCTCGAGCCCGCAGTCTCCATTCGGCCAGTCGACTCCACGCGCGCCTAGCCATCGGGTGCCCCCCTTGCAGAGGCGATCTCCTCGAGCGTGATCCCTGTGTAGTTGTGCGAGGCCGGAATAAAGCACGATCGGCACAACGGCAACGCACCATAATCCCCGTCCGCCACCTGCCGCCGCCACCGCGCAATTCGACCGTCCCCGAACCAGAGCACACTGAAAGGAGTCTCGAACACGTTGCCCAGCAAATTGTCGAAACGGCTGTCCCTGGTGCACGTGGTCAGGCTCCCTTCCCAACCAATCACCGGGCTTTTCCAGAAACCGGAACAGGGCTGCCGAACCCCCTCCATTCGCCTGTTCAGAACCGGCTCCCCGTCTCCTCGTCCAGGCGCTTCCGACAACAATCCCAGTCGAGAAACCACCCGCCGGTACACCCGGTCCTGACGCCGCTGCTCCTCCGCTGTCGGACAGTCCAGGCTGCGGAAAAATACGGCATCCCCTTCATATCCCCACGGAACATGATAGGCATGCGCTCGAGCGCCCAGACCGTATCGACCGAACATCGCCTGCCAGTGCGACAGGAAGGTGGCAGCCTCCGCCTCGTTCCGATCACTCACGATGAACTGAACCACCACCGCCGGCCGTGGGAAACCTCCCCGGGTCCGAAAACGCACCAGCCGCTCGATGTTCTCCTCCACCCGCGCAAGAAGAGGCCGCCCCTTGATCCTCGCGTAGGTCTCCCCTTCCACCGCGTCGACCGAAAAGTGCCACCGCTGCGGAATCCGGTAACGATTCACCAGCGCCGCAGCCACACGGCGATTCAACAGCGTCCCGTTGCTGTGAACCTCCACCTGCCCGAACAACGCCTCCACCCCAGGCCACGACACTATGGTCTCGTACACCTCGGAAAAGCCCGGGTGACAAAGGGGCTCCCCAAGCCAGAACAACACCAGATTGTCAAACCGCGCTCCTACCTCGCCCAGATCCTGAAGCAGCGCGCGAACCCCCTCTGCGGAAAAGTCCCCAACCTCCCGGTAGTGGGTATGAGCCAAATCCGACCGCGCACAGTGCCGACAGCGAAGGTTGCACCGGTTCGTCAACTCCAACACAAGGTAACTGCCCGCAAGATGAAACGGCCGAACACCCACACGCCCTCCCTACGGCACCAGAAAACTTTCGCCCGTCACACGCTCGAATTCGTGGAGCGAGTGGTTGTAGCAACCGTTCCGACACCCCTCCCGGACCAGCCGCTTTCGAAATGCGTCGGCCTCTGGACCGGTCCACAGGTCGATGAGCCCGTGTCGCCTCAAGTCTCCCACGGCCATCTCTTCGTGTTGCCACACACAACAGGGAAGCAATTTCCCGCTCACGGTGACCCCGAACTGCTGCACCAGGCCCAGGCAACGCACCGCACGATCCCACCCGGCATGATACTCGAGACCGGTCAGGTAGTATTGCTTGCGTTCCGCATGCCTGGGGTCGTGGCGAGCCAATGTGTCCACTGCTTCACGGTAGATTCGTCTCGAGTCGTCATCGCGGAGTTGATACCTGGGCATGCCGTTCACCGGCCAGAACTCGAACCCTGCGCCGAGGGACGTGGCGAGTTCGTGGACAGCCAGGAGCTGGTGCACGTTGCGGTTGGTGACCACGAAGTAGACCTGGACCGCCACGTTGCGATCCCTGAGCTGTTTCACCGCCTCCACCGCCCTGGAAAAGGTGCCCGGAACTCCTCGAAGGTTGTCATGCACGGCCTCGAGTCCGTCCAGGGAAACCGACACCGAGCCCACGCCGCTGTCCACGATCCGGTCGATCTGACGCGAGACGAGCAGTCCGTTCGTGGTGACATTGGTTCCCATGCCCGCCCGACTTGCCCGGTCTACCAGGTCCCAGAGGTCGGGATGGAGCAGGGGTTCTCCCCCGGTGAACACGACAGTTTCGGTGCCCAGGGCGGCTGCCTCGTCCAGGAGTCGGTGCGCGAGCACGGTGTCCATTCGAGACGAGCCTCCTCCCTGGTCACAAAAAACGCAGGACAGGTTGCACGCTTCCACCACATTCATGATCATGGTGGGACGAACACGCTGCACGACATTCCCGGGCAGGTGGGCCATTGCCACTTCCATCGGGTCGAGCGTCGCCCGGTCTCGTGCCCGGGTCCCGGTGGCCCTGGTGGGCACCCGCTCCGGTTCGGTGCGGCTATTGCAGCGAGCCTGCTCGTCGACGTTCGCCCCCGATGTCGCCCGCCCGGTTCCGTGGTCCAGGGGCTTGCCTGACGCCGAACCGCCCCGGTCCGTACCAGGAATCGGTTTCCGGTAGCAATCGAGGTAGGCGCGGCAGACGTGGTTCCAGTCCAGGGCCTGCACGAATGCCCGTCCTGATCGAGCCAGCATGGCGGAACGTTCGGGATCGTGGAAGAGCCTTGCCACAGAGCGGGCGAACGTGTCCCAGTCGGAGGCGATCTCGATCTCCTGGCCCGGGCGGACCGGGATGCCCTCGGCCCCCTTGGGCGTACTCACGACAGGCAGTCCGGCGGCAAAGTACTCGAGGATCTTCAACCGGGTTCCGCCCCCATCTTCGAGGGGCACCACGGCCAGGTCTGCGGCGGCGAGATGGGCGGGGAGGTCCTGAACCACATCGGTGAACACGATTCGCGGGTGTGCATAGTAGCGAGGTGGATTTGCACCACACACCAGCACATGCGCGGTTACGCCCAGCCGCTCCAGCCGAGGGAGCAGTTCCTCTGCAATACGCTTCACGGCGACCGTGTTCGGCCAGTAGTTCAGCGTGCCGTGGAACACGAGAAGGAAAGCGTCCTCCGGCACCCGGTACCGTGCGCGGATCCCCACCCCGGAGGCAAACTCGAACGCATTCAAGTCCACCCCGTGCGGAATCACCTGCACCCGCTCGAGCGGGACCCCCAGAGCATGTACCCGATCCCGGTCCGGTTCCGAGACCACGATCACATGGTCCATCAAGCGAGCCACGAAACGCTCCAGAAGGCGGAATCGCGCGATCACCTCCGAAGGAATCTCAGTGGTATCACGAAGCCGGAGATACTCGACGTTGTGCTCCACGAGGGCACACCGGCCTCCAAGGGTTCGGGCCGCGATCCAAGCCGGTACGGCGTATCCAGGGAACTCGGCCTGGTACACCTCGATTCGGTACCGCCACCCCACGTAGAGGACGCGAAGCCAGAAGTCGGGGTCCACCATGGCCTGGTAGAGAAACTGCTCGTCGAGCGGGTATCCGATTCGTGACAGAATCCAGCGCAAGCCATCCCAGTACCCTGGGAGTTGCAGGCGAGCGCCAACTTGTTTCACCAGCGGCGGAAGGTTCGTGGCACTCAGCAACGCCTGAGGATACCGACGGCGCGCGACCTTCCCTCTGACCACGTGGTAGTACCAAAGTCGATCGTTGGTCACGACCTCGACCGTGGCCCCAAGCCGGGACAATCCGCGGGCGGTTTCCATGATCTTGACCGCGGCCCCATGCACCGGGGGCTCCAGATCCGGCCGGGTGATGATACAAACTCGAGTCGGCATCGGCAGACACGCTCTGCTGTGTATCCGGTCGCGCTTCCTGACGCTGGAGACGCCCGGTCGGGCATTCCCCAGAGGTCTTATACGGACTGCCGCCAAAGACGTCAAGCCAGGCCACGCGGCCTGAGCACGGTGGTCAATTTCTTGGGAGGACGAGTTCGATACGGAGCCGGTTGGTATCGAGAGGGGACTGGGGGTCGAGCGTGCGAGCGAGCGCACGTGCAAATGCAGGAGCGTTGACTCCTTTCCAGGTTCCGGCCAATCGTCCCATGAAGTCGCGATGGGGGCGACCCTCCCGATACGCAGGTTCCCTGGGTGGATGACGCAGGTAACGCTCGGAGAGTTCGACGTCCGGGTCCACGAGCAGGGTGGTGGAGTAGTACACGAGGCCCAGGGGCCGGTAGATACAGGCTCCACCGACCTTTCGGTCCCCGATGGCCATGTCGGAAATGCCGCGCTGTACCACGCCCGAAATCCCCATACGCTTCAACGCGTCCACAAGCCATTCCGATATGCCGGCGAACTCAGCACGCCCGCCTCCGAACCCTGCCCGGGCAACCACCAAGGAGAGGACGACGTTGCCCGGATCGAGCACGACGGCACATCCTCCGCCTCGCCGACGCAACACGGGGACACCGTCCGCCACCACTCGATCCAGGTGCAACTCCTGTTCCGGCTTGCTCCCCCGGCCCAGCACGACCGACACGTCCAGCACCGGATAGATCCGAACCCTGGGCCGACCGTCCGCACGCACGGCACCGAGCAGGTCCTCGTCCCGGTCATAGTTTCCAATGGCCACAGAATCGACGGTCACGGTTCCTCCTCTCGCAGGGCTGCGGGGTCCAGATCCGCCGCCGTGGTTCCGTCCAGATACGGAATGAAGAAGAGGAGCAGCATCCCTGGCACAGCCGCCAGAAATGTGAAGCCGAAATAGAGGGTGTACCCCATCCACTCGGCGAGGAACCCGCTGGCAACCCCGGCGAGGGTGAAGCTTACGCTCATGAGTGCGGTCAAGATGGCCATATGCGCCGCCTTGTAACCGGGTCGGCAACAACGCATCATGTAGACCATGAAGACCGCGGTCCCCAGTCCCGCCCCAAAAGCCTCGACCGTGATGACCACCGTGAGCAGGGTGAAGTTCAACGTATCAGGGGTTGCATGGCCCAGGTCCACGTAGTAGTAGGCCACACCCATGTAGAGAAGCTGCAACACATTCTGCATCAGGACAAAAGGCCACAGCCATTTCTCGAGCCCGTCCCGGCCGATGAGGTATCCGCCGAGCATGGTGGCGGTGAGCGAAGCGATCACCCCCACGGTTCCCCCGGCCACCCCGAACTGTTCCATGGTCATGCCGATGTCACGGAGGAATGCATAACGCATCTTGAGGAGGAATGACTCGCCGGCCCGGAACAGGACCACGAAGGCCAGGATACGTCCGACATGTTTCTGTGCGAGGAAGTCGACAAACGCGGCCGCGTAGAAGGAGTCTCGAGCCTGTATCCAGCGTCGAATCGGCCCCTGTGCGGCCAGGATCGCGAGAAGCACGCCCAGGAAAGCCAGGGCGATCCACTCCGAGACCGAGATCTTGTGCAGAACCGGGATTGCCTCGAGAACCCGCGCCCGCATGGCCTGAACCGGGTCCAGAGACCAGGCCACCCAGCCTGCAAGGACCAGCACGGACAGGCCGACCAGGCCTGCTGCTGTCTGCCATCGACAGGCGGCTCGCACCAACTCAACCGGCGGCAGCCCGGGCTGCTCCACTCGAGGCAGCCATCTGGCATGGTACAGCAGGACCACGGCCATGACGCCGCCCACGAGCAAGAACCCGACCGGCCAGCCTGTCCAACCGATGAGCACGACCAACGGGCCACTCACCACCAGCATGGCCACGCGGTATGCGGTGACACGGTATCCCACGAAACGAGACTGCCCCTCCTTGTCCAACGCCTCCAGGTAGTACCCGTCGATGGCGATATCGTGCGTGGCGGATACGAACGCCAGGAGCAAGAAGGCGACGGAGGCGAGGAGCAGCACGTTGGGCAAGGAGACCGCGAGACCGAGGGTCAAGATGAGCGCCACGATCGCGACTTCCATCCACAGGAGCCAGGCTCGCTTGGTGGCGTATCGGTCCAGGAAAGGTCCCCAAAGGAACTTCAGGTTCCAGGGAAGGTGGAGCAGTGCAGTGAGGCCGATGGCCTTCAAGCTGGCGCCCAGTTCCTTGAACAGCACCTCAGCGAGGGTGTTCACCACCGTATAGGGATAGCCCTCGGCAAAATAGGTGGACGCCACCCAGACATGAGGGCTCGAGAGCTTCCTCTGCTCGCCACGTTCCATCCGGTTCGACCTCGCTGCTTGGACGACGGGTCTCAGGATAGTCCATTCTTCGGTGGGTAGGAAACAAAGTTCCTCTCGAGATAGAGCTTGATTCGGCTTTCTGGGCGTGCTATCAAGCCATGATTCGCCGCACACCGCCATGCCAGGTCCGCGAACGGCCTCCTGGACAACGGAGGTGCCATGAGCCGACCCATCATCCACACCGATATATTGCTCAAGTTCATCCGGACCGGTGCGCGGGCACGGGCCGAGAAACTGCTCGACCGCATCCATCCGGCGGACATCGCGACTCTTCTGGGCAAACTGCGCCCGGCCGAGGCCCGGGAACTCATTGACCTGTTGTTCTCTTCCCGGCAGGCAGGAAAGACCCTCTCCGAGCTTCCTTCGGAGATGATTCCGTCGTTCCTGGAACTGCTCAGCGACGAGCAACTGGCTCAAATCCTTGGGCGCGTCGCTCCGGACGACGCCATCTTGCTCCTCGACGCCCTGGACGTGACCCGGCAGGCCCGGGTCATTCCACTCATCGACCCCACGCGCCGGGCCGAACTCGACCGATTGCTCCGATATGAACCGGGCACCGCGGGGAACGTGATGACCCCGCGCTTTCTTGCCCTGGAGCGAACGGCGACAGCGCAGGAGGCGATCGATGCCATCCGGACGCTGGGCGAGCAGGTGGAAGCGGTTTTCTACCTCTACGTGGTGGACCAGAAGGGGCGGCTCGAAGGCGTGGTTCCGATTCGCCGCCTTGTCGCGTCGCCTCCGGATCGCTCTCTGGAAGAGATCATGATGCCCGACCCGGTGTCCGTTCCCCCGGACGCAAGCCAGGAGCAAGTGGCCAATGTCGTCGCCCGGTACAATCTACTGGCGGTCCCGGTGACCGATCCGGATGGACGCCTCCTGGGCATGATCACCGTGGACGACGTGATCGACGTGATCCAGGAAGAGGCCACCCAGGACATGTACCGCCTCGCAGGCCTGGACGAGGAAGACCGTGTATTCAGCCCGATTCGAACCTCGGTGAGGAAACGGATCCCCTGGACCGCCATCAATCTGGGTACGGCCTTCCTTTCTGCTTCCGTGGTCGGATTGTTCGAAGGAACCATCGCCCAGAATGCCACGCTGGCGGTGTTCATGCCTGTGGTGGCCGGGCTCGGGGGCAACGTGGGCTCCCAGACCCTCACCGTGATCACTCGAGGTATCGCCCTGGGCGAATTCGAGTTCGAGCGCACGTTCCGGGTCATCCTCAAGAACATGGTGATCGGCATGACGCTCGGCACCTGCGTGGGACTTCTCGCAGCGATCATCGCCTGGCTCTGGAAGTCCGACCCGTCCATCGGCCTGGTCCTCTTCCTGGCCATGATCGCCAATATGGCGATCGCCGGGATCGTGGGAGCTGCCGTCCCGGTCATCCTCAAGCGTCTCAAGAAAGACCCGGCTCTGGGCGGAAGCGTACTCATCACCGCCCTGACCGATTCCTTCGGCTTCCTTTGTTTCCTGGGCCTTGCCCACCTGATCCTCGGCATTTTCTGAGGCCCAGGTGGCCCGCATAGACGGGGTCGAACTCGATGGGAACGATCCTCCTCCTCACGCCACCTTTTACCCAGCTCAACGCCCCGTACCCGGCTGTACCGTGCCTGACCCGGACCCTCACCGCGCTCGGATACTCCGTCCGACAGGCCGACATCGGGCTCGAAACCACTCTCCGCCTGTTTTCGAGTGACGGGCTTCGACGCGTCCTCCACGCTGTCCCGGCGGGGTCGGCCGCCTCCCCTCGATTGTCCTGGGCCCTCGCCATGGCAGACCGACTCATCGACGCCATCGACCCCGTGGTGCGCTACCTGCAAGGCCTCGACCCGACGCTCGCCCATCAGATATGCCACCACCGCCTGCTCCCGGAAAGCCCCAGGCTCCAACGACTCGAGGAACTCGACTGGGCATTCGGGACCCTGGGCATCACTGACCAGGCCCGACACCGCTGCACACTCTTCCTGGAGGATCTCGCAGACCTGGTCACCGAGTTCCATGCGCCACTCTACCGGTTCAGTCGCTATGGTGAGACCCTCGCGACCGGCGCAACCCGGTTCGCCCCGATTGCCCGGGAGCTTGCCCGGCCCCCAGGACTGGTCGAGTCGTTTATCGGGGAGGTGGTCGAGAAGACGCTGAAGCAATACCGTCCGGATCTGATCGGGTTTTCCGTCCCGTTCCCAGGTACCCTGCTCGGCGCGCTCCGTGCGGCCCGGGTCATCAAGCACCACCACCCGGAGATCCCCATCGTTCTGGGCGGGGGCTTTGTCAATACCGAACTCCGGGAACTTCAGGCACCAGCCCTCTTCGACCTGGTCGACTTCGTCACCCTGGACGACGGAGAGGAACCGTTGGTCGCCATCCTCGAACACCTGGCGGGAGTCCGCTCTCGCGAAGACCTGTGTCGCACCTTCGTGCGCCATCGCGGGACGGTCCGCTTCCTCCGAGGCCCCACACCCGACCTGGGCACCGCGCCCAAAGGGTTCCCTTCGTTCGAAGGCCTCCCCACCCGGCGCTACCTCGCAATCCTGGACCTGCTGAATCCCACACACCGCCTCTGGTCGGACGGCCGATGGCACAAGCTGCCGTTGGCACACGGTTGTTATTGGAAACAATGTGCGTTTTGTGACACCACCCTCCCCCATGTCGCCGACTTCCGCCCCACCCCCGCACGCGAACTGGCAGACCGCATGGAACGCCTGGTTGCGGAAACCGGCCAGACCGGATTCCACTTCGTGGATGAAGCAGCCCCTCCCGCACTCCTCCGACACCTCGCCCTCGAGATCCTCCAACGAGGGCTCATCGTCTCCTGGTGGGGAAACGTTCGGTTCGAACGTGCCTACACCCCCGACCTCTGCCGTCTCCTCGCCGCATCGGGCTGCATCGCGGTCACCGGCGGACTCGAGGTCGCTTCAGACCGTCTGCTTCGCCTCATGAACAAGGGCGTCACCGTGGAACAGGTGGCCCGGGCTGCAGCCGCATTCACCGGGGCCTCCATCATGGTTCATGCCTACTTGATGTACGGGTTTCCCTCCCAGACACTCCAGGAAATCGTGGACGCTCTCGAACGTGTGCGGCAACTCTTCGACGAGGGCTTGATCCAATCCGCGTTCTGGCACCGGTTCTACGCGACCGCCCATTCTCCCGTCGGCCGGAACCCTGCAGCGTTCGGCATCACCCTCACCGGTCCACCCCGGGGAGACTTTGCCTGGAACGACCTCGAGTACCGGGATTCGACAGGGTGCGACGCCGATCTGTTCGGACCGGCCCTGGACACCGCACTGTACCACTACATGCTCGGGGAGGGGCTCGACCGAGACGTGCGCACCTGGTTCGACCGTCGTGTCCCCCGCCCTCGAGTTTCGAGGCACGCCATCCGACGGATGGTGACGCAATTGGGAGATCGAGACGAACGAACGGAGACGAAGCGGCACCTGGTCTGGTTGGGCGGACGAGTGGTGATTGAAGCGGACTCCTCCTCCAGATCCAGAAAAAACCACCGGGTGCACATCGCCGGTCCCGGGGGCACACGCACGTTTCGCCAAACGGGCCCGGTGGCTCGGTGGCTCCAGGCAATCCTGGACCAAAGCCGACCTCGAGGTCGCGGTACTCGGGCCTACCTCACCCTCGAGGAGGCTTCCCGGCGTTTTCCGGGTGGAGAGAAGGGGTTGACCGCTTTCGCCGACGGGCCGTGCTGGCGCTGGCTCCGGGAAGAGGGCTTGCTCCTGGTGTAGCCATGTCTCGGGAGCCGCAATCGCGACTCGACACGACCTCCTCCGGCGGGAACAGGCGCGACAGGTCCACCCGCCGCCACTGTCCGGGTGCCAGGTCACCCAATTCGATATTCATGATCCGCACTCGGCGTAGTCGGACCACCCGATACCCGCACGCCTCACACATGCGCCGAATCTGACGATTGCGCCCCTCGGTCAGCACCATCCGAAACGCCCTGGCGCCAAGACGCTCCACCCGGCACGGCCGTGTAGGACGCCCGTCCAGAACCACGCCCTGGGCGAGTGTCTTGAGCAAGCTATCGCCGAACGGCCTATCGACTCGAACCACGTACTCTTTCTCGTGATTCTCGGCCGGATCCAGGATTCGTCGACTGATACTGCCGTCGTTCGTGAGCAGGATGAGGCCACTTGAACTCTGGTCGAGCCGGCCCACCGGGAAAACGCGTCCCGGATAATCGATGTAAGACATGATGTTGTTGGGAACACGCTGATCCGTGGTCGTAACCACGCCAGCAGGCTTGTGGAACATCAGGACTACAGGTGGTGGCGCCGAACCCACCGGGACACCGGAAACGCACACCTGCGCACCCGGTTCGACCTGAGAACCAGGGGCGGCCACTTCGCCATTGATGGTCACCGCCCCAGCAGCCACCAGTGCGTCCGCCTGCCGGCGGGAGCAGTGCCCCACCCGTGCGAGGTACTTGTTGATCCGGACCGCCCTCGAAGCACGGGACGACGTGTCCAGGCCCTGCTCATGTTTCTTGCTCATGCAGCGCTTCTTCCCCTTGACACCGAAGTTTCCAGCCAAGCCACGAAGCACAGGGAATTGTCCCCAGCTCAAAAGAAGTTATATATTGTCGCGGCGTATCCCACGATGTCAACGCCGGGTGCAAGAACGAGCGCCGTTCCGATCCGGCGCCATGGCCCATAGAGGAGACGACCCCATGGACGCGCACAAGCTGCTCGAGATCACGTCGGAAACCATCCGAAGGACGGCGACCGACCGAGGGCTCAACCTGGTCGCCTACTCGGGCGGTGTGGATAGCACGCTTGCCACCGTCGTGGTCCACCGCCTGTTTCCCCTCCACACGATTGCCGTGCTCGGCGTCTCCGCTTCGGTCTCGCGCACCCAGTTGGAACAGGCCCGGAACCTGGCGAACAAGCTCGGTTTCCCGCTCGAGGAGGTCACGACCGAAGAAGGAACGCTCCCGGCCTACGTGGAGAATACCGGTCTGAGTTGCTACCACTGCAAACAGACGCTATACAAGGCGCTCGAGCAACTCGGCGCCACGCTGCTCCGTCGTCGCGACAGGACCCGGGCCCCGGTGGTCCTGTTCAACGGGACGAATCGGGACGACTTGGAGGACCCAACTCGAGTTGGCCTGGCTGCAGCCCGGGAACATGGCGTGATCAGCCCCCTTGCCCACTTGACCAAGGAGGAAGTGCGTATCCTTTCCCGGCACCTCGGGATCCCGAACTGGCATGTTGCTGCAAGTCCTTGCCTCCGATCCAGGCTCCAGTACGGCGTGGTCGCGACTCGAGAGAACCTGGCCCGGGTCGAAGCTGCGGAGGCCGAGGTACGGCGGCTGCTCGATCTGAACCCGGAAGACAACTTGCGTGTGCGCCACCTGGCCGGCGACGTGGCCCGCGTGGAACTCGACCCTCCTCGACTCCCGCGGCTCGAGCAACGCTTTCCGGACGTACAGGATGCCTTGGGGCGCCTTGGGTTCAAGGATGTTACTTCACGCCCGTTCCGTTCCGGAAGCCTCAGCTTCCTGGTGTAAAGAAGGTCGGTCACCAAGCTCCTTCCTGACCCAATACGATGACAGGAATCCGCTTGCTTCCGGCC
>Ga0256914_1003501_pt1 | contig 12334 bp, 7 predicted proteins | sample HulkmetaG_FD_191571 | JGI IMG/M metagenome (GOLD analysis project Ga0256914, IMG submission 191571) | Hydrothermal chimney microbial communities from Main Endeavour vent field at the Juan de Fuca Ridge, Pacific Ocean - Hulk | ecosystem: Environmental > Aquatic > Marine > Hydrothermal vents ...
TCAACCACTCGGACACCTCTCCAGAAAACCTGTTCGTTTACCGCTCCATTCGCAGCAGGGGATCTCCCCACCACGGAGCACGCGGCGTGCTCCTTGCTCGGGCTGTCCCTGCCCTCGCCCCTCCGGGGCCGGCTGGTTCCGTCCAAATTCACCCGGGTGTCCCAGAGAACAAGCGAGGTAGGATAAACCAGACGGGGTTTTGGTGCAATTCCGTCGAACCGGCTAGCTCAGGACGCCGCCCGGGCTGGACTGTCACTTTCATCCGGTGGGTGGAGGATGCGTCGTTCGAACTCTTTCGGAGGCAGCGGTTCGCCAATATAGTTCCCCTGCACCAGGTCACAACCTTGGGACTTGAGAAAATCGTATTGCTCCGGCGTTTCCACTCCTTCGGCTACGACCGTCAGATGAAGTTTCTGTGCCAGGGATATGATGCTGGTGATGACGGCGACATCTCCGGGGTGAGTGGTGCTGTCAGGGATGAAGGAGCGATCAATCTTGAGTACATCGATGGGAAAGTGGCGCAGGTAGCTAAGCGAGGAGTAGCCGGTGCCAAAATCATCGATGGCAAGAGTGACACCGAGTTCTCTGAGTCCCTCCAAGGTGGAAACCACACCACCTGCCTGTCTCATGATGATGCTCTCGGTAATCTCCAGCTCAAGCAGCTCAGCAGGCAGTCCGGTCTCTTCCAGAATGGCAGCCACCCGCGTGGTCAGCCCGTTCCTTTCCAGCTGAATGGCAGAGAGATTGACCGCCACGCGCAATGCCGACCCTCCTTCTTCCAGCCATTCTCTTGCCTGCTCACAAACGGTACGCAGTATAAAATCCCCCAGAGGTACGATGAGGCCGGTTTCTTCCGCCAGTGGGATAAACTCGGCAGGCGGGATCAATCCATGTTTGGCATGGGGCCAGCGGACCAGCGCTTCCATGCCAACAAAGCTTCCGGAATGGAGGTTGAGCTGGGGTTGGTAGTGGATCAGGAATTCACCATTTTCCAGCGAACGACGCAGATCGGTTTCCAACTCCAGTCGCTTGCTGACCACTGACCCCATTCCCGGGCGGTAGAAGCGATAACTTCCCCCTTCTTCCTTGGCCTGGAACATGGCGGTATCGGCCCGTTTCAGCAGTGTATGGACATCGGTGCCGTGATCCGGGCTGATGGCGATACCGATACTGGCTGATATGTGCATCTTCCGATTGTTGAAGACAAACGGCTGAGAAAGGGTCCGGCAAATCTTCTCTGCAACGGCGGCAACCTCATCGGTAGAGTAGATCCCCTCTAGAAGAATGGTGAACTCATCCCCACCCAGACGCGCCACCAGATCCTCACTGTGGACACAGCCGGAAATACGCCCGGAGGCCGCCCGTATCAACTGATCACCGATATCGTGCCCCAAGGTGTCGTTGATCAGTTTGAACCGATCCAGATCGAGAAACAGCAGTGCAACCAGTTCCCCCTTGGGCCGCTGTCGCTGCAACGCTGAGCTGAGATGTTCCATGAAATAGGTACGATTGGGCAGCTCGGTCAGAGAGTCGTGATAGGCGAGCTGGTGCACCCGTTTCTCCGCCTGGCTGGCCTGCAGCAGTCGAGTGATGCGCTGCCGAAGCAACCCGAAATGCACCGGTTTTGGGATATAGTCCGTCGCTCCTGCCTTGAACGCCTTCTCGATAGAGGCCTCGTCATCCAACGCCGTGATCATTAGCACCGGGATTCGTCGGCAATCCGCTTTTTCACGAATCTTCATGCATGCGACAAAGCCATCCATCCGGGGCATCAGCGCATCGATCAGGATGAGATCCGGGACCTGGTGCTCGCAAAAGGCGATGGCTTGCGTACCGTTGGCTGCCTCCTCTACATAGCAACCCGCGTTCTCCACTACCCTGCGCAGGGCAAAGCGCATTCCCCGGTCATCATCCACGATCAGCACACAGGGGGGATGGTCCTCCTTGACGGCAACGGGGGAGTGCCGATCGCCCGGCTCGCTGTCTGCCACCTTCCGCAGCGCACCCCTGACCTCCTCAAGCCCTGCCCGCAATGCAGCGACCTGTTGGCCGGCATCACCGATGGAGCCACTGCGCCCCTGCAGCTCCAGCTGCCGGGCTATCTCCGCCAGCCGTTTCGCCCCGATATTGCCACTGCTACCCTTGATCGCGTGGGCCGCTTCCACCAGCGCCCCGGGATCGTTCTCAGCAATGCTTTGCTCCACTGCGCGGATGTAGTCTGGAATATCCTCCAGAAAAACCTTGAAAAGCCCCTGAAGGTTATCTCCGATATTGTCGCGCAGCTCCTTGAGCATAGCGTAATCGAGTACCGGCAATCGGCTGTCCACTGTATCGGCTTGCCGCAGCCAGCGATCCAGTTTGGCTTTCAGTACATCCAGCTTGATGGGCTTGGGCAGGAAATCATCCATGCCTACCGCCATGCAACGCTGGATATCATCCTCCTGCACGTTTGCGGTCATCGCGATGATGGGAATAGGCCGATGCCCGCCTTCCCACTCACGAATGACGCTTGTGGCGGCAAAGCCATCCACCGTTGGCATCTGGCAATCCATCAGAATCAAGGCATAGCGATTCTGCTTCGCCTTCTCTATTACCTCCTCTCCGTTAACGGCAATATCCACCTGGTAGCCCAAGCGCTCCAGCATCCCCCGGATCACAAGCTGATTGGCACGGTTATCCTCCGCCACCAGAATGGTGCTCCCCATATGAACCGATGCTCCCCCCTGGTCAGGAGAGGCATCGGCCCCTTCCGGCCCCGATGAAGCATGAAGGATTGTGCTGACCGTATCATAGAGCAGGGGCTCCCGAACCGGTTTGACCAGATATTCCACAATTCCGAGAGCGGGGTCCCTGTTATGACGGCCGGATTGGAAGCCCAGCAGGATCAGTTTCAGCGGGGTAATCTTCTGATCTCCGGCGATATCGCGAACAAGCTGGAGCGCTTCCATCTCCGGCATGGAGTGGTCAATGATGGCAAGCTTGAACGGCCGCTTCGAAGCGCTAGCCTGACGCAGCTTCTCCTGCGCCTCCCAGCCGTTGGTAGCAAGATGGTACTCGATACCCCAGCTCTTTACCATCTGCCCCAGGTACTCCCGGCCGATACGGCTGTCATCAACAATCAGCAGGGGCCCTCCCGTGATTTCCAGGTGGTGCTGCGCGGCAACCCCTTGGCCCTCTGAGGCGTACTCCAGAGGAATGGTAAACCAGAAGGTGCTGCCTTCCTCCGGCACGCTGAGAAGGTCGATCTCCCCTCCCATGAAGTCCACCAGCTGCTTGCTGATGGTCAACCCAAGGCCGGCACCGCCCGCAGCACGGGCGGTGGAACCGTCGGCCTGGGTAAAAGGCTCGAAGATGGTCTGTTGCACTTCAAGTGGAATCCCGCAACCGGTATCACTGACGTCAAAACGCAGCAAGGTACGGCCTCCCTCTCCTTGCTGCGTGCGCACCTCCACGGCGACCTCCCCCTCGTTGGTGAACTTGATGGCATTACCCACCAGATTCAGCAACACCTGCCGGATACAGCGGGGATCTCCCCGCAAACAGGTAGGGACATCCGATGCAATGAGATAGCCCAGATCGAGCTCCTTGCATTGAGCCTGGGTGGCAAGCAGCTGAATCACATCCTCCAGCACCTCTTGCAATACAAACTCCACCGGCTCCAGCTCCAGTTTGCCAGCATCGATACGCGAAAAATCCAGGATACCGTCGATCAGAGCAAGCAAGGACTCTGCAGAATTGTGCGCCACCTCCACATATTCCCGCTGCCGGGGGGTCAATCCCATGTCACGCAACAACTCCAGCATCCCCAGCACTCCGTTGAGTGGTGTACGCAGCTCATGGCTGACGTTGGCAGCAAATTCGCTTTTCACGCTGGCCAGCTCCAGCGCCGCATCCCGAGCCACCTTCAGCTCGGCCTCGTGTTTTTCCTGGGCCTCCATCATGTTGTTGAAGGTCTCTCCCATGGCCACGATATCCCTTGCGCCATGGATATGGGCACGAACCCCTTTCTCTCCCGCCTGCGCCCGCTGCATGGCCCGCGCCAGCCCACTCAGCGGCTCGGTCACACGGCGGACAACGATCAGTAGAACCAGCAGCAAAACGCCGGCCAGCAGGAAGGAGACAAGGAGGTTACGGCCCAGGATATCCCGCTTCATCTCCCGCAAACTCTCCTTGCCCATCACCAAATGAACGTAGCCAATCAGTTTTCTGTCGCTGTTCGCCTCGGTGATAGCCGGCCCCTGGTTCAGCGTATTGACGGGAACGTAGACCGGCGCCACGAAATACCACGCATCCTTCGTCTCCCCCTGAAGCTCCAGCTTGCGGGGCCATTGATCTGTCTTGATGACGTTTTTGACACCCTCGGAATAGAGCAGATTATGTTCGGAATCGTAGAGTGCCAGGCCGTGAACACCAGGAAAATCGAGAATTGCCCGGATCGGAATCTTCGCCCCTTCCTTACTGCCGTACAAAAGGGCAAAGGTGCTCTGCTGCGCAAACATGGCGGTGATCTTGTATGCCTCGTCGATCATGATCTCCTGGACCTTCCAGCCGGATAGACTGGACATGGAGACCGAGAGCACGACCGCCAGACAGACACTGACCAGAGTAAAGGCCACGGCCAGCTGGCGGCGAAAACCTGCCGGTATCAACGCGCCGGACAAGGCATTGATAGGTAGAAACATCTGTCGTGATTCCCCCCGGATATGACAGGCCCGATGACCTGACAAGTCCTCCTTTCCCTGGCAGGAAGGAGAACAGTATTGTTATCGTTTAGATGCAGAATAATTTAACAGACGGAGCCGAAGTTGCAAGTTACGTGTGTAATGGGAAGATAAGTAGCACAAAAAAAATCCAGCATCACAAAGATGCTGGATTTTTCACTAATCCCCGCCCTTGGCGGGCGCAGAATCATATGGCCTTCGTGAAGAACCGATCACTCCATCCTGATCCGGACGTTGGCTGTGGTCAGAGTCGCCCGTGCATCATCATAGATACCGTGGGCAATCACCGACTCCACCGGTTCACTGTCGGCCAACCGCCGCTGCAGTTCATCACTGAAACGCTGGAATGAGGTATGCAGCACCAGCTCGCCCTTCCCAACAATCAGGAAGCGCCCTTTGCCATCACTCTCCGGTTTCAGGGCAGGTGAGCTTTCCATATTCTGCAGATCTGTCAGCACACCTGCCCGACTCAGATGATGTACATCTCCCGTTCCCACCATACTGAGCGTCATCCCTTCACCGGTGAGACTTTCGAACGGCGCCAGCGAGGCAGGCTGCCAATTCACCAGCATCTTGGCACGGACGGCAGAGACATCGATCAGCGTCCGGGCCCTGAAATCAGGCGGTGCCTCACCAAAATCCCGGGGAAAGCCACGCACCTTGAGCGGAGTCCCGGTGGTGATGGAAGAGAGGTCCAGTCCCCCGGTATCCACCTGGTAATTGTCGGGATCGGCATCAACAGCACCTGTGCTGCCGGTTCCGCTGAAGTCGAACAGCGTTACCGGATGACGACCGATAGCATTCAGGTCGAGCACCACTTCCTGCGCAGCCTGATCCGTTGTCACTACGGTGCCGAACAGGGTGGTAAGAACCATCCGTATCTGCCCTTCGGTGGCGTCCAGCACGCGTCCTTCTCCCTCCTCCCGGAATGAGCCAAACGCGATAACACGCTGCCCAACCGAGATGGCGTCGGTGTTGTACGCCGCAGTATCCAGCTGACGGGTCACCTTGGTAGCTTCACCCAGGAGGATGGTGATCTCATCGTTGAACACCACGCTGCCGGCCTTCCGGACTAACATGCCTCCTTTGATGGTCAGGCTACTATCATCCCGTCTGATGACATTTCCCGTCACCACATCCTGATCACCACCCTCTACACTGGAACCGGCATACACCTCACGGGCCTCGAAACGGCGGGGATTGAAGCGCAGGTCCCCCAGCACCACAACAGCGGTGAAATCTGGCATCTCCGCCAGTTGATCCAGCCCCTGCTGACCCTGGTAACCTTGGCCATCGATCTCATAAAGCGTCTGGTCGGTCGTAATCACCTCGAGCGCTCCGAAACGGCTGCTCGGCCCTGCCAGTGACTGCAGGAAGGGCCGGACGATCACCTCAAATGTCCCTTCTGCCGCATCTACCTCCTGTAATGGCCCGCGCAGACGGTGCACCTTGGGCGCCTCGGGATTCAGTTCCGCTACCAGAAACGGCTGCACGGTGACCACCGGTTGAGCCGGATTGGCCATATCCACCTGATTTGACGCTTCGAGATCGAAATCAAGGGTGAGATGCGCCGGCACACCGGGCACAATGGTAAGCTGGTTGCGATCGCTCAGTCGCACCTTCAGCTCCAGGGTATCGATTTCGTTACCCGCCTCATCCTTGATCTGCTCCACCCTGACAGCCTCGCCGCTTGCGTTTTCCACCTGGATATCGGCATTGGAGTAATCCAGGGTCAGCGTGGCGTGGGTATAGACACCAGCCGGAATCGTGGCGATGGTGAGGAACTCGGTCATCTCCGTGTACTGAGCGAAATCCACCTCCGTTGCCAATGGAAGCGTCTCTACCACTGCCCCGTTTCGCTTGGTCAAGGTGAGGGAGGTCACCGCCACCTTGTAGGAGACGAAATCCCCTTCGGCATCGGTCAGCCCGATACTGATCTCGCCGTTTTCCGCCTCGTTACCATCACCGCCGCTCCCCGCCAGGTTGCAACCAGCCAGCAGCGCCAGCATGACAACCATCGCCATTCCCCACATCCTGGAGAACAGCCGTTTCCACCTCACCCTCCTGTTTGAAATCTGCCTGTTTTTCATCTTGTCCACCTTTATGGTTCACGATTATCGAGATAGAAATTGACAGCCGTAAAAACACGGCCATCTACAGTGGACAACGCAGGACAAAGGGATCCGTTGACGAAAATGGTGGAAAATTTCTGCAAAGCAAAACCCAGGATTTTGACTCGTGAAGATCAGCGCCGGCATAACGGGCCCCAAAGACGACCCGCTGAACCTTGCCACCGCCAGCGCCGTTCTTGAAAAGCGACGGCCATCACCGAACGGTTTTGGCCGCCGCTGGGGGGAGATACTAGTCCGCCTGCCGGCGCAGGAAAGCGGGGATGTCGAGGTAGTCCATGGAACCCTCTTCAGCCGCCGCAACGCCATAGCGGGAACCGCCACTGGCTGCAGTCTTGTTGCGAATCACGGTGGGGCGTTCCAGTTTGCTGTAATCCATCTCTCCAGTCCTGGTGTTCTGGACCAGCTTCACCTTCTTGTCCAGCTCCTGCTCCACCGCAGGCTTACCAAGTCCGGTAGCCACCACGGTGACCCGCATCTCACCTTCCATCTCCGGCTCCAGCACGGTACCCACCACCACGGTAGCGTTGTCGGAGGCAAACTCCTTGACGGTGTTGCCCACCTCCTCAAACTCACCGATGGACATATCCATGCCTGCGGTCACATTGACCAGGATGCCCCGAGCACCCAGCAGATTGATATCCTCCAGCAACGGGCTGGAGACCGCCGCTTCCGCGGCCAGGCGGGCACGATCTTCACCGGATGCGATACCGGATCCCATCATCGCCATCCCCATTTCCGACATCACCGTGCGCACATCGGCGAAGTCCACGTTGATCAGACCGGGCCGGGTGATCAGTTCGGAGATCCCCTGAACCGCACCGAGCAGTACGTCATTGGCCGCCTTGAAGGCATCCAGCAGGGTCATGGTCTTGCCCAGTACCGGCACCAGCTTTTCGTTGGGGATGGTAATCAGTGAATCCACATAGCCTCTCAGCTCCTCGATGCCTGCCTCAGCGATCTCGGCACGCTTCTTCCCCTCGAAGGGAAACGGCTTGGTCACCACCGCCACGGTGAGAATTCCCATCTCCTTGGCGATTTGAGCCACTACCGGCGCACCACCGGTACCGGTTCCACCACCCATCCCAGCGGTGATGAACAGCATGTCGGCGCCGTTGATCACTTCGGTAATTCGCTCCCTGTCCTCCATCGCCGCTTCACGTCCGATATCGGGATTGGCACCAGCACCCAGTCCCTTGGTAATGTTGTTTCCGAGCTGCAGCACGGTGCGAGCCGATGAACCACGCAACGCCTGCGCATCAGTATTGGCGCAGATGAAATCCACTCCATCCAGATTCTGCTGCACCATATGTTCGACGGCATTACCACCACCGCCACCCACGCCGAGCACCTTGATCACTGCACTCTGGCTGAAAGAATCCATTAGTTCGAACATGATGTTTCTCCTCTTTTAAGATTTAAATTGAATCAGTAAATTCAGACGATTCGATCCCGATCAAAAGTTACCCGTAAACCATGCTTTCATCCGCTGCCATATCCCCTTTACCCCTGTATCGATTGGTTGTACCTCGCGGCTGCTGTTCCAGTGCTCGTGCCCGAACAGCAACAACCCGACACCGGTGGCGTAGATGGGATTCCGCACCACGTCGGCCAGACCCGTGGTAGCCTGCGGTACCCCAAGCCGCACCGGCATATGAAAAATTTCTTCCGCCAGTTCCACCGCTCCCTCTATCTTGGAACAGCCCCCGGTGAGCACGACACCGGAAGCACACAGCTCTTCGAAACCGCTGCGCCGGAGTTCCGCCTGAATGAGCATGAACAGCTCCTCATAACGCGGCTCCACTACCTCCGCCAGCACCTTGCGCGCCAGCCGCCTCGACTCCCGCTCACCGACACCGGGCACTTCGATGGTCTCTTCCGAAGTGGCGAGCTGGGTAAGGGCACAGGCGTACTTGAGTTTGATCTCCTCGGCGTTCTGGGTAGGGGTGCGCAAGGCCACCGCAATGTCGTTGGTGACCTGGTCCCCCGCAATAGGGATCACTGCGGTGTGGCGAATGGCACCATCGGTGAACACGGCGATGTCGGTGGTCCCCCCGCCAATGTCCACCAGGCACACGCCCAGCTCTTTCTCATCCTCGGTGAGCACTGCATAGCTGGAAGCGAGCTGTTCCAAAATGATGTCGTCCACCTCCAGCCCGCAGCGGCGCACACATTTGACAATGTTCTGTGCCGCACTGACCGCACCGGTCACCATGTGTACCTTGGCCTCCAGACGAACTCCCGACATTCCGATGGGCTCCTTGATCCCCTCCTGATTGTCGATGATGTACTCCTGCGGAAGGGTGTGCAGCACCTTCTGATCGGCTGGAATAGCCACTGCCCTCGCTGCATCCAGCACTCGGTCCACATCTCCCTGGGTCACTTCCTTGTCCCGGATGGCAACAATGCCGTGAGAATTGAGACTCCGAATATGGCTCCCCGCAATCCCCGCATACACCGAGTGGATCTGGCAGCCAGCCATCAGCTCCGCCTCCTCCACCGCCCTCTGAATGGATTGCACGGTAGATTCGATATTGACCACCGTTCCCTTTTTCAGCCCCCGGGAAGGGTGGGAGCCGATACCGATAATCTCGACGCCCCCTTCGGGATTGATCTCTCCCACGATGGCGACCACCTTGGAGGTACCGATATCCAGCCCAACGATCAGATTCTTTTCCGCTTTTTTAGACATTGTTCATTTCCTTGCTCACGTCCCCAACCGGTTTCCAGCGCACCGCAAATCCATTGGTGTAACGCAGATCCACCTGTTCAATCTGCTCCGCCCTGGCAGCCAGGGCCCCGTTGTAAGTGCGAACGAAACGCTGCAACCGTTCATGACTCTTCTCTTGGCGCCCCAGCACCAGAACCAGCCCGCTATCGAGCCCCAACCGCCACGCACCCCGTACATCCAGCTCCAGCCGCGTGACGGAGAAATTCAATGGCGCCAGGATGCGTTGCATCTGCCAGTAGCGCTGCAGCATCACTTTCTGCATCCTTGCGGGCCCCGCGAACAGTGGCAGTTCCTGCGGGTATGTGACGGGCGGAGGTAAAAACAGCTCCCCCTGCGGGTTGACCAGTCCGCCAGACCTCCAGCGCGCCACAGCTTGCTGTTCCCTGATCCGGATCCGCAGGCTGTCCGGCCACTGCCGGAACACTGTCGCGCTCTTGATCCAGGGAAGCGCCTCGATACGGCGTCTCACCTCTTCGGTATCCACATGGACAAACCCCTGTTCCGCAAACGGCTTCATCAAGGCGCGGATCTCAGCTGCTGTGACATTCACAAACTCCCCTTCCACCTCCGCCGAGCGCAAGGGGAGGAAGTCGGGCTCCAATACCCTCTCTCCACCCCACACCAATGCCCAGGCAACCATGCCGAACATGACCAATCCAGCCAGCGGGCGCGGATTGATCCGCAAGCTTCTCCCGCGGGTCTGCAGCCGGCTGGCTTGGCGCTTTTTACTGTCTCTGCCGAACATCCATTGCCTCTGCTGGTCGATACTCCACGCTATCGGCCAAGATCCGCCATACCAGCTCCTCGAACTCCATCCCTGCCGCCTTGGCCGCCATGGGTACCAGGCTGTGGTCGGTCATGCCCGGGAGGGTATTGTTTTCCATCAGCCAGGCCTTGCCCTGCCCATCCAGCAACAGGTCCACCCGGCCCCATCCCTCGGCACCCAACGCCTCGAAAGCGTGCAGCGCCAGGTGCTGCATCTCCCGCTCCTGCTCTGGCGGCAGGCCGCTGGGGCAGTAGTAGCGGGTATCCTCCGCGCGGTACTTGGCATGGAAGTCGTAAAACCCGTTCGTCACCTCGATCCGGACAACCGGCAACGCCACGCCGTTGAGGATACCCACCGTGTACTCACCCCCCTCAAGCCACGGTTCGGCGATCACCAGGGGATCGTGGCGTACCGCCTCCCGCCATGCGGGAAACAGCCCGCCGGCCTCGGTCACCTTGCTGATGCCGATACTGGAACCCTCCCTTGCAGGCTTGACCGCCAATGGCAGGCCCAGGGTTTCGATCACCTCGGCACCACTCGCGCCGCTCAGCTGCACCACCGGCAGGGTGGGCAACCCGACCGCCTTCCACACCTGTTTGCTGCGCAGTTTGTCCATGCTCAGTGCCGACCCCAACACCCCGCTGCCGGTATAGGGAATTCCCAACGACTCGAGGACCCCTTGGATCACTCCATCCTCTCCACCCCGGCCGTGCAGCATGACGAAGGCTCGCTGGTAACCGCCTTCCTGCAGCTGGCGCGTCACATCCTTACCCACGTCTATCCCCCGGGCATCGACACCCCGCCGTCGCAGTGCTTGCAACACGGCGGAACCGCTTTTCAGGGAGATCTCCCTCTCACTGGACCATCCTCCCATCAGGACGGCCACCCGCCCGAATTCACACCCTTTCACGGCAACCGCTCCCCAACGATGTGCACCTCTCGCCTCAGGCGGATGCCAAAGTGCCGCTCCACCACCGTTGCCGCCCGTTCGATCAACGCTTCGATATCGGCCGCTGTGGCTTCCCCACTATTGACGATGAAGTTGGCATGTTTTTCCGATATCACCGCCCCTCCGATACGACTTCCTTTCAAACCTGCTGCTTCGATCAGACGTGCTGCGTAATCTCCCGGCGGATTGCGGAATACTGAACCAGCATTGGCCTGTCCTATGGGTTGGCTGGCGTTGCGGCGCTCCAACAACTCCCGGATTCGCTGCTGACCCAGTTCCGGCTCTCCCTCCTGCAACTGCAGGATGGCGGCGGTGAACCACTCGCCCTCCGGTCCGCGGACCTGCCGATACCCCGCCTCGTACTCTTCAGCCGAACGTCTGCGCAACACCCCTTCCCGGTCCACCGTTTCCACCTCACGCACCAGGGGCCAGGTTTCACCTCCAAAGGCACCGGCGTTCATCCGCAGCGCACCGCCGAAGGTCCCCGGGATCCCGGCAAGAAACTCCGCTCCATTCAATCGTTCCCGCGCACAGAAACGGGCCACCTTGGCACAGGGCACGCCAGCCTCCACCCACACTTGATCACCACTCAATCGCTCCAGTCTGGCAAGCCGGTTGGTGGTGTGGATCACGGTGCCGCGAATACCGCCATCACGGACCAACAGGTTGCTGCCCATCCCGAGCCAGAAAACCGGCTCTGCGGGCGGCAGCCGTTTCAACAGGGCAGCCAGATCGGCAGTGTCGGCCGGTTCGTAGAAACGCTCAGCCGGACCGCCCACCCGCCAGGTGGTATGACGCGCCATTGGCTCATCCTTGCGCAGGATGCCGCGCAGCCGAACGGCTTCTCTCTGCACCATCATCCTTTCCCCTCCCGGAGCTGCTCCGGTAACCGGGCAGTGGCCGCGCCAATGCTGCCCGCTCCAAGGGTCAACAGGATGTCACCATCTCTGAGGATCTCCCGCAGTACCGGCGCCAACTGCTCCAGTTTCTCCACAAACACCGGTTCCACCTGTCCCCGACTGCGAATGGCACGGCAAA
>Ga0256914_1003502_pt1 | contig 12334 bp, 15 predicted proteins | sample HulkmetaG_FD_191571 | JGI IMG/M metagenome (GOLD analysis project Ga0256914, IMG submission 191571) | Hydrothermal chimney microbial communities from Main Endeavour vent field at the Juan de Fuca Ridge, Pacific Ocean - Hulk | ecosystem: Environmental > Aquatic > Marine > Hydrothermal vents ...
GGTGATGAAGTAACCGGCGCCATAGCCTTCGCGGTTGCCGAAGACGGCGCGATCCACCAGGTGGCCGATCACCCGCGAGAGGAAGAAGACGAAGGTGTTCACCACCCCCTGGATGAGGGTGAGGGTAACCATGTCACCGTTGGCCACGTGGGCGATCTCGTGCCCCAGAACCGCCTCCACCTCGTCGGCGTTCATGTTCTGCAGCAGCCCGGCGCTCACCGCCACCAGGGCGTCGTTGCGGTTCCAGCCGGTGGCGAAGGCGTTGGGCGAGGGGCTGGGAAAGATACCCACCTCGGGCATCTCGATACCCGCCTCCTGAGACAGCCGCGCCACGGTCTCCAGCAGCCAGCGCTCGGTGGCGCTGGACGGCCGGTCGATGATCTGCACGCCCATGCTCGCCTTGGCCATCCACTTGGACATGAAGAGGGAGATGAAGGAGCCGGTGAAGCCGATCACCGCCGACATCACCAGCAGGGCATCGAGGTTCAGCTCGCCGCTCTCCTCCAGCACCCGGTCCACGCCCAGGATGCGCATGGTGATGCTGAGCATGGCCAGGATGGCCACATTGGTCCCGAGAAACAACAGTATCCGCAGCATAAAGAGATCCTTCCGGTTGTGTTAGCCTATGGTCATCTGTTGATGATATCTCGCAACTTCAAGAGGATGCGACGTTGAGCAACAAGCCCAGGATCGCCGGCACCCGGCCCGCCGTGGTTCCCCTGGAGGCGGGCGAAAAGGTCCACTGGTGCAGTTGCGGCCGAAGTCAGACCCAACCCTTCTGCGATGGTTCCCACGAGGGCACCGGCTTCGAGCCCCTGGAGTTCATCGCCCCCCGGGACGACGACTACTGGTTCTGCACCTGCAAATACACCGAGAAGCCGCCCTTCTGCGACGGCGCCCACAAGAAGCTGGAGAAGGGATGAGCGAACCGTCACCACCCAGCTGTGTCCTGCCGGGCGAACCCGACTACTCGGGCGTCACCGTGGTGGAGCTGCACCCCGATCCCCCGCCCGGGGACTACCACGAGGCGATGGCCATCGCCAACGCCGAGGCGGAGAAACGGCTGGGTGACTACATGCTTCTCTCCTGGTACGACCGGGACCGCGACTTCGAATCCCCCCAGCACGCCAGCGAATGCCACAGCAACAGCGCGGTGCCGGGATACGTGGACTACGGTCTCTACCACGGGGCAAAGCTGAAGGTGGACATCGAGGACGGGCGCTTCGTCTTCTTCTACCTGCCGGTGGAGATGTAGGCCGTGTCGAGGTGGAAGCGCCAGTGGCGCCGCTGGTCCTCCTCGCTGGCGTAGCCGATGCCCACCCGGGGTGAAGTGAGGATCCACTCCGGCGGCACCTCGATGCCCTGTTCCAGCCACAGCGCTTCACTCTCCACCGACACCCCGTTCAATGCCCGGTCGATGGCCAGCGCCTGGCAGAGCTTGCCCGGCCCGTCGGCCACTCTCTTCAGCGGTGCGCCGCCGCGCAGCTCCCGCATGCGCTCCACCCCCTCCTGCGGCAGCAGCCCGCGAATCAGCACCGCCTCGGGTTCGCCCTCGGCGGCGGTGACGATGTTGAGCATGAAGTACATGCCGTATATGAAATAGACATAGTAGTGGCCGGGCGGCCCGTACATCACCCGGGTGCGCGGCGTGCAGCCGCGGCTGGCATGGCAGGCGGTGTCGGACTCGCCCACATAGGCCTCGGTCTCCACGATGAGGCCCGACAGCCGTTCCCCGTCGAGGTTGCGTACCAGCCGCCTGCCCAGCAGTTCGCGGGCCACGGTGACGGTGTCGCGGGCGAAGAAGTCGTGCGTCAGCCGCCGGTGCTCAGATGAGGCCACCGAGCCCATCGAACCCCTCCCGTTCGCACTTGGCCGCCGACAGGGCCACCGCCTTCTCCAGGATGCGCGGCGCGGGCCAACCCTGCAGGTGCCCGTGAACCACGGCGGCGTTGAAGACGTCACCGGCGCCCACGCTGTCCACCACTTCGACCCCGGGCGCCGGGCGGTGATGGATCCTGCCGCCGGGTTCACGGCACCAGCCGCCGCCCTCACCCCAGGCGAGCCAGGCCGTGCACCCCGCCGGCACCGCTTCCTCCAGGAAACGCTCGGCCTCTTCGTATCCCCGCGCCCGGGCGTAGGCCCGCGAGAAGAGCAGCACTCCGGCCAGCGAGAAGAGGGGCTCGATGCCGGGCCTGGGTTTCTCCACCTCGAGCGAGGTGGGAACACCATGACGCTCCGCCCGCTCGAGCATGGAGCCCAGTTCTTCCACCGCCCTGCCCTCGAAGTGGATCCAACGGAAAGGCGCCAGTTCCAGGGTCTCGAAGGCGCTGGCGGGGTACTCGGGCAGATCGCGGTAGTGAACGATGGTGCGGCTGCCGGTGGCACGGTTCAAGAGAATGCAGGAGAGGGGCAGACTGCCCCGGGCGGGGCGCAACACGGCGCTCGTATCGATACCGTAGCGGGCGAGATCCCGTTCCACCAGCTCGCTGTCCGCTCCCCTGGGCAACACACCGGCCCAAGCGCAGGCATGGCCGAGCTGGGCCAGCACCACCAGGGTGTTGGTGGCGTTGCCACCGCGCACGCGTCGCTGGGAGAGGGCGCGAAGTTCGTCGTCCTCGGCAGGGTAGCGCTCCACCAGGCTGATGATGTCCAGGGTGGCGATCCCCACCCCCAGCACCCGTGGCATGGACTCAGAGCAGGCTGGAGAGGAGTTCCCCGCGCCCGTTGATCAGCGAGATGATTTCCAGCGCCACCAGCAGCAGCCCCACGCCGCCCAGCACCCCCACCACCAGTCCCTTGATGAAGGGACCGCGGGTGACGTGGTCCACGCCCAGTACACCGCGCCTGCGGTGCATGCGCGCGTCGCGCAGGTCGGTGACCTTGGAGTCCTCCACACCCTCCTGAATCTGGTAGAGGGTGCTCTCCAGCTGCTTGCGCGCCTTCTCCGCCTCACGTCGCAGGTAGTCGGCCTCTTCCACCTCCACCACCGCCCGGTCAAGCTCGCGGCGCAGGCGGTCGATCTCGGTATTGGCGTCCTCGAGCTGGTCCTCGAGGAGCTGCTGGGCCTCCTCCAGCGCCTTGATCTCCTTCTGCCGGCCTTCCATGGACTCCCATAAATCATCCTGCTTCTGGCGTTCCGACTCCTCCAGGAGCGCCTGGAGCTCGGACTCGGTCAGTTGACTGCTGCTCTCGTCTTCTCTGGACTCCACGCTTCTCTCCCTGATTCAGTTCCCGCCCGACAGGTCTGCCTTGAGGCTCCGGGCCACGGACCTCTCGCCCAATCAACTGCCCGGCAAATCCCATGCAAAATCGTGCCCCGCATCCACGCCGCAGCCATCGATGGCCGCCTTCCCGCTCTCGCCGGGAAAATGGCCGAGCGGCCCCGCGACACCTCACTACAGCAGCACAAGCAGCAAGGGCCGACACGGAAGCAAGACCCTCGCTGCAAAAGGGTTCACTGCCATGCCCCCTTTATGCAGTAAAAGAACCCCCGCTTCAACAACAACCTCACCACTTTGAGAACCGGCTCTCCCTGGGCAGCCGCCTCAGCTCTCCAGCCAGAAGGTGACGGGGCCGTCGTTCACCAGCGCCACCTGCATGTCGGCGCCGAAGCGGCCGCTGGCCACGTCGGGGTACCGCGCCCGGGCCTGCACCAGCAGGTGTTCGAAGAGGCGCCGCCCCTCCTCCGGCGGCGCGGCGGTGGAGAACCCGGCCCGGGTTCCCTTGCGGGTGTCCGCCGCCAGGGTGAACTGGGGAACCAGCAGCAGGCCGCCGCCGATGTCGCGCAGGCTCCGGTTCATGCGACCGCTTTCGTCGGGAAAGACACGGTATCCCAACAGCCGCTCCAGGAGGCGGTCGGCGCGCCGCTCGTCATCGCCTTTCTGCACCCCCACCAGCACCAGGATGCCGCGGCCGATCTCGCCCACGACTTCCCCTTCGACGGTGACGGAGGCGCGGGTGACTCTCTGTAGCAGTCCGATCATTCGCGTGGCTCCATCGGTCATTCCAGACGGAGAGCAGGCCTCCCTAGTCCAGCTCGCCTGCGAAGCGGTCGGTGGCCTCCACCAGCGCTGCCCGGATTCCCACCTCGGCGGCCGAGTGGCCCGCGTCGGGAACGACGTGCAACTCACTCTCCGGCCACCGGCGGTGCAGCTCCCAGGCATTCTCCAGGGGGCAGATCATGTCGTAGCGACCATGGACGATGACGCCCGGGATCCCTTTCAGCCTGGGGGCGTTCTCCAGCAGCTCGTCGGGCTGAAGAAAGGCGTTGTTCACGAAATAGTGACACTCGATGCGCGCCATGGCCAGGGCCACCCGCGGCTGGGCGAAGTGCTCCTCCACCGCCAGGTCGTGGTGCAGGGTGGCGGTACGTCCCTCCCACACCGACCAGGCCTTGGCCGCGGCCATGCGACGCAGCTCGTCACTGCCGGTGAGCAGGCGGTGGTAGGCGCGCACCAGGTCGCCCCGCTCGCCCGGCGGAACGGGCTTGAGGAAGTCCTGCCAGTAGTCGGGGAAGATGCGGCTGGCCCCCTCCTGATAGAACCAGTGGATCTCCTTGCGCCGGCAGAGGAAGATGCCACGCAGGATGAGCCCGGTGACCCGCTCCGGGTAGGTCTGGGCGTAGGCCAGCGCCAGGGTGGACCCCCAGGAGCCGCCGAAGAGCAGCCAGCGATCGATCTCCAGCCTGCGGCGGAGCTTCTCCATGTCCTCCACCAGGTGCCAGGTGGTGTTGTCGGTGAGATCGGCATGGGGCGTGGAGCGGCCGGCGCTGCGCTGGTCGAAGAGGATGATGTGGTAACGTTCGGGATCAAAGAAACGGCGGTGGTAGGGCTCGCAGCCGGCCCCCGGGCCGCCGTGGAGGAAGAGCACCGGGATGCCCCGGCGGCTCCCGCACTCCTCCACGTAGAGGCGGTGACGGCCGTCCACCTCCAGGTGCCAGTTGTTGAAAGGTTCGATCTCCGGGTAGAGGTCGGTCATCCGCCGAGCATAGAAGCTCGCCGCGGCGATTACAAGGTGCCGAGAAGGGCAAACCACAGCGGCAGGGTGACTGCCGCCAGGGCGGTGGTGAGCACCACGATCTCGGCATAGAGGGCGGTGTCCAGGCCGAAACGGTCGCACAGCACCAGCCCCAGTACCATACTGGGCATGGCCGCCTCGAGCACCACGGCGGTGCGCAGTTCACCGGTGACGCCCAGGGCGCCCGCCAGGGCCAGGATCGCCAGCGGCGCCACCGCCAGGCGGATGAGCAACACCGGCACCACCAGCACCAGCTTCTCGCGCACCCCCGAGGCCCAGCGCAGGGCGAGCCCCGTGGAGAAGAGCATGAGCGGAACCACCCCCGTGGCCAGCATCTCCAGCAGCTGCTCCAGCCATTCGCCCAGGGGCACGCCCGCCAGGTTGAGCAGCACCCCGGCCAGCGCCGCCCAGATGGGCGGTACCATCACCAGCTCGCGCAGCAGACCGCGCGGGCTCGCCCGCCCGCCCAGACGACTGGCCAGCAGAATGCCGAGGGTGAGCAGCAGCGGCGTGGCGGCGAAGAGATCGAACTGGATGGCCACGCTGCGCGCCCAGCCGCCCAGGGCACCCTCCAGCACCGGCAGGCCCAGGTAGGTGAAATTGCCCCAGCCGGCGGCGAGCAGCACGGTGCCCAGCACCCGCGGTGGCGTGCCCTGCCAGCGGAACCAGGCCCAGGCGATCCCCAGCCCGCCCAGCACGCAGGCGGCGGCGACGAAGGCCACCTGCAACGCGGCCACCCCCAGCGGCGCCCGCCAGAGCACCAGCAGCACCAGCGCCGGCAGCAGGAAGCCGTAGACCAGGGAGGTGAGGGAGCGGCGCATCTGCGCCGCATCGGTGCCGAAGGGCTTGAGCCGGCTCCAGAGCACTCCGGCAAGGATGAGGAAGGCGGCATTGGCAATGGCCTGGAACATTGGATCGGCTCGGGTCGGCATCTTTCGCGGTGGGCCGTCGCACCCCGGGAACGGCACCGCGCGGAGCCGGGAGTCTGCCACCATCCTCCCCGCCGAACAAGAGAGGCATCGCCCCGGCTTCCGCTATTTCATCCTCTCCAGCCCCTTCTCGAGAAAGGCATCCTTGTCCTTCGCCTTGCACCAGCGCCGCAGGATCCTCTTCTTGCGTTCCGGCGGGAGGTCGTCGAACCACTTCTTGAGGCTGCGCAGTTCCGCCTTCTTCTCCGGCGGCAGCTGCTTGAATTCCCGGAACTTCCTGCGGATGTACTGCCGCTCCTGCGGCGTCATCTTCTTCCAGATCTTCAGGTTCTTCTTCGCCAGCCTGCGCTCGGCGGGCGTCATGCGCAGCCAGCGCCTGGCGCCCCGCTGGAGACGCACCTGTTTCTCCTCGGGCAGCTTCTTCCACTGCTTCTCCGAAAGCCCCACCACCTTGCGCTCCTCGGCACTCAGCTCGGACCAGGCGACCCCATCCGCCCGGACCACCGCAGCCAGGCAGAGCAGCAGCAGAAACCACACCGTTCTCGTCATCGGGGCTTCCGGTCCTCTTTCGGCAGTTCGTGGGTGGAGACCGGGGCACGCCGACCGCCGGACAGCAGCCCGGCACGAACCATGCCCACGGGATCGACCCACCCTTTCTCTTCCTCGTCCTCGGGTTGCCACTGCCCCAGGTATTCCAGCATCTCCAGCTCCGGCGCCTCCGGCTCCGCACCGGCGGCCGGCAGCGGAGCCAGCACGGCCATGAGGGGCAGCAGGCGCCTCATGTGCGGTCTTCCACCTCGTCCGCCAACGCACTCTTCCGCTCCCGCTCCAGCCAGAGGTAGAAATCGAGCTCCTGGTAGAGACTCAGGTCCTCGGCGCTGGCCAGCACCTCGAGGTCGTCGCCCGCCACGGGCAGCGCGGGCCCGGCCGCCTGCCGCCACACCGTCCATCCCGCCACCAGCAGCAACGCCACGCCGGCCAGAGCGCCCGCCCAGCGGGCCGCCCCGCCTCCAGGCCACGCAAGCCGCCCGGGGGATCCGGGACGCCGGGCGAGGGCACGCTCCCGGGCCTGGCGCAGCCGGGAGAGGGTGGCCGCATCCAGTCCTTCCGCCTTCTCGTCCAGCGCCCGGCGGATGCGCCCTTCCAGGTCGTCGTCCAATCGCTCGCTCATTCCTGCAACTGCTCCCGCAGGTTTCCCAGCGCCCGGGAGAGGTGGGTCTTCACGCTGCCGGCGGAGCAGCCCATGGCCCTGGCCGTGTCGGCCACGTCCAGCCCCTCCCACACCCGCAACAGAAAGGCCTGCTGCTGGCGCAGCGGCAGGCGCTCCACCGCTTCCAGGAGCCGCTCCATGGTTGCCTCGTCCATGAGCGCCTCCTCCGGCAGCCTGGCCCGCGGATCCGGCGCCTGCTGGATGGGATCGGCCTCCTCGTCGTCGTCCCTGCCCGGCCGGCCGAAACGGCCCCACCAGCGTCCCCGGCTCTGGCGGCGCCGGTGCCAGTCGCGAATGCGGTTCTGCAGGATGCGGTGAAACAGCGGCGGCCACTCCTCCCGCGGGCGGTTGCCATAGCGGCTGGCGAAGGCCAGCATGGCATCCTGGACCAGGTCCAGTGCCTCTTCCCGATCATGGGTGGCCAGCTCTGCCATCACCAGTGCCCTGCGCTCGATGCCCGCGAGAAATCGCTCCATACCTACGGCTGCCCGCCGCCTCCGCGAAGAGCCCCGCCCGGGGCCCGGATGCCGTCATGCCCCCGCACCCCGCCGGACGAAAAGGGAGGACGGACTCAGCGCCGCCCCGCCCGGCCACGGCCCATGGCCCGTCCCCGTCCGTAGGCCCTGCCACTTCCGGCCACCGTGCCGCGGCCGATGACGATGCCGCGGCCCGAGACGGTGCCAGTACCCTTCTTGTAGCGCACGTGACCGTTACGGTCGCGGTACACCACCACGCCAGTGCCGTGGGCCACGCCCGAGCCCCTGGCGATGCCGGCACCCTGGGCGGCGCCGCTGCCCTTGACCCAACCGGTGCCATGGGCGCTGCCGGCGGTGGCAGAGAGGGAGGCGGTGGCCAGGGTCAGCGTGGAAACCAGTGCGATGATCGTCTTGTTCATGGCTCTTCTCCTTTCGTCGATGGTTGGCGGGACGGGAGAATTCCCGCCCCTCACCCACAGACAACGAACGAAAGAAGAATCGGTTGACTCCCGTTTGCAGCCACGCCACCCGCCCCGGTCATTTCACCGGCACGAAATCGCCCGGCTTCCAGCTCTTGTCGAACCAGGCCTCCAGGGGGCCATAGAGGCGCAGCAGCACATTGTAGCCCTTGCCGGGCATGGTCTGGATCCAGTTGTCCTGGTGCCCTTCGGGCGGCTTGGGGCCGAACCAGATGGTGTAGGAGCCGTCCTCGTTGGGCTTCACCGCGGGATTGAGGCTGTCCAGGCCCGCCAGCCGCTGATCGGTCTCCAGCATGGAGCGGGTCTGGTTGTCATACACCATGAAGGACCAGAAGTTGTTCACCGGCACCGGCGCCGGCAGGGTCACGGTGTAGGTCTTGCCGCCGTCGAGATAGTGGCCATCCCGGTCGTGCGCGGTGAGCAGATAGACCGATCCGGTACCCACCTTGGGCTTGGCCATGGCGGGCGTGATGCCGGTGGCGTAGTAGTGGAACATGATGCGGTCGTCCAGCACCAGCTCGCCCTGGTTCATGAACTCGTGGCTGCCGCCGGCGAAGGGCGAATACCACTGCCGGTCGGGATAGAAATAGACCGAGCGGCTGCGCGGCCGGAAGAGGATGGCGCGGGCCGTGGCGTTGGCCACCTTGGCCGCGTCCACCAGGATCCGCTTCATCCGCTCGTCGGGCTTGAAGGGCTTGCCCTTCTTGATGCCGATGGAGGCCCAGAGCCCCACCAGCTCGGGATTGAAGGCGTCGGCCGGCTCTTCCTGGACCACGGCGTCGAGCTCTTCGTAGATGCCGAAATCGTTGTCGTGAATGGTGTTGAACTTCCGACCGGAGAGGTTCACGAACTTCTGCTTCGGCGGATCGTTCCGCTGCGCATAGGGATAGACCCGCATCACCCTCTTCACCGCCGCCACGGCCCCCTTGCGGTCGCCGTCCTTGACGAAGGCCCGCATCAGCAACCAGTTAGAGTAGGTGCGGCTGTGGACCACGAAATAGCCCTTCTCGGGCAGCGCCCCCTCGTAGCCGGGGGGCACCAGCAGATACTTGCCCCCCTTGCCCTCGTCCGGCCCGGTCACCCCCACGTCGGTGACGAAACGGAAATAGGCGTCGTCAATGGGCCCCAGCACTCCCGGCGGCGCCACCAGCACCACCGGCCCCTGGCGCAGATCGAACATGGTGGTGACATAGATGGTGGTGGAGTTGGCCGAGAGGAAGAGGGAGCGGGCGTCCATCAAGTCCTCGAAGATGCCGATGTCGTGGGGCTCCACCCCCGCCTTCCTCAGCCCTTCCCGCATGGCGTAGACCGAAGCGGCGGGAATGGCAGTGAGGAAGGTCATCATGCCGCGGGAGAAGTCCAGGTTGTCGTAGACCTTCCTCACCGTCTCCTCGTCGGGCATGCCGTCGAAGAAACGGAGGGTGCCCAGACGTTCCGTCTGAACCACGTCAGGGGTGGTGATGGAGGCCGGAACCTCCGCCTTGTACTTCGGGGTGGCGGCCAAGGCCGAAAGGGTGAGAAACAGCGAGGCGGTCGCAGCCGCCAGAGGTCCATGAAGCCTGTGGTACACGGTGGATCCTCCCTGGTCTGGGTGCGGAAACGGATGGACCCAAGGATAGCATCCAGCGAGATCAGGATCTCGTTCAGCCCCCACCACCCTGCTCCTCTCCAGGCCCAGGCTCATGATCCAGGCGGAGATCGGGAGACCTTGGGTCTACCACGACCCCTTATACCCCGGATCGGGCCGGGAGAGGTATCCGGACTCAGCGCCGCCCCGCCCGGCCATGACCCATGGCCCGTCCCCGTCCGCAGGCCCTTCCGCTTCCGGCCACCGTGCCGCGACCGATGACCACGCCGCGGCCTGGGGTGGTGGCCAGGGTCAGCAACGAGGAAGGGATCGGTTGACAGTTGCAAGCCGGCTGCCTCCGGGTGCAAGGTAGCAGCATGTACCAGGAGCGCCCGCAAACCCGCGCATCAGGTCTCGTCAACCGATCGAACACGGCGGCGTTGATATTGATCGTGAACAGAATGATTCGAATACTCTCCGGCTGCCTCGTACTGCTGATCTCGGGTGGCGCACAGGCGCTGGACTTCGACGAGGCGCGCCATCTGCTCTCCCGCACGGGCTTCGGTGCCACCGAGGCGGAGATCCGCGCCCTGATGCCGCTGGATCACCGGCAGGCGGTTTCCCGGCTCCTGGACGGGGTCCGCACCGAGGCCGTCACGCCGCCCCCGAAATCCCTCTACGAAGATCGCCCCGACCCGCGGCGCTGGAAGGGTCTCTCCCTGGAAGAGCGCAAGGCCCTGAGAGAGCGACGGCACCGGGTCGCCATGGAACTGGTGGCCTGGTGGTACCGGGAGATGATCGATACTCCCTCCCCCCTCACCGAACGCATGACCCTCTTCTGGCACAACCACTTCACCTCCAGCCTGCAAAAGGTGAAGTCGCCCCTTCTCATGTATCGCCAGAACCTGCTGCTGCGCCGGCACGCCCTCGGCAGCTTCCGCGACCTGCTGCACGCCATCGCCCGCGATGGCGCCATGCTCCTCTACCTGGATGGGCAGAACAACCGCAAGGGCAATCCCAACGAGAATTTTGCCCGGGAGCTGCTGGAGCTGTTCACCCTCGGTGAAGGGCACTACAGCGAGCAGGACGTCAAGGAGGCCGCCCGCGCCTTCACCGGCTGGCGGGTCGACCGGCGGGACGGATCGGTCCGGCGGGTGCGCAGGCACCACGACGACGGTCTGAAGACCTTCCTCGGCCGAAGGGGATACTTCGACGGCGACGACATCATCCTGCAACAGCCCCGCGTCGCCCTGCACATCACCGAAAAACTCTGGAGAGAATTCGTCTCCGACACGCCCGATCCGGCCGAAGTGCAGCGCATCGCACAGATATTCCGCGACAGCGACTACCGGATCCGGCCGCTCATGGAAGCCCTGCTCGACACGCCCCGGTTCCGTGCACCGGGCAACCGGGGCACCCTGATCAAGTCCCCGGTGGAGCTGCTGGTGGGCGTGGTCCGCCTGTTCCGGCTGCCGGTGGAAGACCCGGTGTTGCTGGTGAAGGCCGGGCGGCGTCTCGGCCAGGTGCCGATGAATCCGCCCAACGTGAAGGGGTGGCCGGGCGGCACCCGCTGGATCACCTCACAGACCCTGTTGGCGCGCCAGCAGCTGCTGCAACGGCTGTTGCGCGGCAAGGAGATGGGAAGCGCAGCGACCATGGAACCAGGAGGCGCCATGGAAACCCTGCTGAATGACGAAGACACCCTCCGGCGGATACTGCTCCCCATTCCCCCGGTAAATCCCATGCCCACCACTCGGAAGGGCCGTGAACGGCTCGCCCGACTGATCCTGGACCCGGTATTCCAGCTCAAATGAACCGCAGAGATTTCATCCGGATCGGACTCGCGCTCCCCCTCGCCGCCTCCCTGCCCGGCCGGTCGCAGGCCGCCGGCAGGCAACGCACCCTGGTGCTGGTGGAACTGAAGGGGGGCAACGACGGGCTCAACACCGTGGTGCCCTACATGGACCCCGACTATTACCGGCTGCGCCCCAACCTGGCCATTCCCAGAGACCACGTCATCCCGCTCGGAGAGGGTCTGGGCCTGCACCCGCAGTTGGAGGCACTGGACGAGCTCTGGCAAAGTGGAGAACTGGCCATCGCCCTCGGCGTCGGCTATCCCGATCCCAACCGTTCCCACTTCCGTTCCATCGACATCTGGGAATCGGGCTCCGGGAGCAGCGAGACCCTGGACGAGGGCTGGCTGGCCCCCTTGTTCCGCGACCACCCGCAACTGAAGGGGGCCGTGGTCGACGGCGTCGTTCTCGATGGCGACAGCGGCCCCCTGTCGGGAGAGGGCCTGCGCTCCATCGTCATGGAGAGACCGGAACGGTTCTTCCGCCAGGCCAGGCGGTTGGCCGCCCTGCCGGCGGCGGGCAATGCCGCCCTCCTCCACTTGTCGAAGGTGCAGAATGCGATCCGCCTGGCCGCCGACGACCTGGAGAAGCGGTTGCGCCGCTCCCGCGACGTCGGCGTCTTCCCCAACACTCGCCTGGGCCGCCAGTTGAAGGTCGCCGCCCAGCTGATCACCAGCGACGGCCAGGTGCCGGTCATCAAGACGGCCCTGCCCGGTTTCGACACCCACAGGAACCAGGCGGGGATCCACGGCCGATTGATGAAGGAGCTGGCCGAGGCCTTGCACGCCTTTCGCGTCAGCCTCT
>Ga0256914_1003503_pt1 | contig 12332 bp, 8 predicted proteins | sample HulkmetaG_FD_191571 | JGI IMG/M metagenome (GOLD analysis project Ga0256914, IMG submission 191571) | Hydrothermal chimney microbial communities from Main Endeavour vent field at the Juan de Fuca Ridge, Pacific Ocean - Hulk | ecosystem: Environmental > Aquatic > Marine > Hydrothermal vents ...
CATGCTGCTGCCGCCGGGAGCGCACCTTTCCCAATTGGTGGGCGATCGCCTTTTCCGTGAGGTGGAGTCGGCGTTGGCCGAACGCGGCTTGCCGGTGTTGGCGGCCCCTCGCCTCAAGCCCTGGGCGGCGGCGGTGATGTTGGCCACGCCGGACATGGAAGGCGACCCGTTGGATCAGCGCATCTACCGAAAGGCGCTGGCCTTGGGCAAAAAGGTTCATGGACTGGAACGTCCGGCGGAGCAGATGGCCTATTTCGATGAGCTATCGCCCGATCTGCAAAAGCGGCTGCTGGAAGAGACGCTGGCGCAGCTCGACGGTTTCGAGACCCGGCTCGAGCAGCTCAAAAAAGCCTACCTGGAGGGCGACCTCCACCGTCTGCAGCGCTTGAGCCTGGAAATCGATGCCGCCGGCGACGAGGCGCTGGCGGCCTGGTTTCGGGAGCGCCTCATCGACCGGCGCAACCGCATCATGCTCGAGCGCCTGCTTCCGTTGCTGGAGGCGAATGCGACCTTCGTCGCGGTGGGGGCACTCCATCTGCCTGGAAATGACGGGTTGATCAAACTTTTGCGCAACGCTGGATACAGGGTGACCCCCTTGTTCTGATAGCATGGCCGCCAAGGAGGGCATGATGAAGCGAATCGACCGGAAATCGACGATTTTTCCAAGGCTTGTGCTCGCCGGACTGCTGCCCCTGCTGGGAGGTTGCGCGAGTTGGGTGGGGGTGGAACCGGAGCCGGGTGATCCGCTCGAACCATTCAACCGCTCCATGTTCGAGCTCAATCGGACGCTGGACACATACGTGTCGAAACCGCTGGCACGTGGTTACCAGAACATCACCCCCGAACCGGTGGACCGTGGCATCACCAACTTTTTCAGTAATCTGGACGAGATCCCCACGGCGTTCAACAATCTGCTGCAGCTCAAGGTGAAAGCGGCCCTTTCCGATCTGGGCCGGCTGGCGGTCAATACCACGCTGGGTGTTCTCGGCTTCATGGACGTGGCCACCGACATGGGATTGGAGAAACACGATGAGGACTTCGGCCAAACTCTGGGCTACTGGGGGGTGCCGTCGGGACCTTATCTGGTGCTGCCGGTCATCGGTCCCAGCAGCTTTCGGGATGGGGTCGGATTCACCGTGGATTGGGTGAGCAACCCCATCTACTACCGCATCGGGGACAACAAATACGGTTGGGCCTTGTGGACGCTCCGCTATGTGGACCGGCGCTCGGACCTGTTGCGTACGGAAAAGGTCGTGGAAGCGGCGGCTCTGGATCCTTACGTCTTCTATCGGGACTCCTATCTCCAGCACCGGAACTATCTGGTGCACGACGGCAACCCGCCGCTCGATGAAGAAGAATTTGAATAAGCAATGAGAAAGCGATCTCTGATTGTCAATACCGATTGACTATATTAGTAAAAGGTTAAATACTAACTGACGAGAAAGCGCAGCAGTACCGGCTTTCGGAAAAAACCTGCTGATCGATGCCGTATTGGATTGAGCAGGTGACACGCTAGACTGGTTTCATCCAAAAGGAGAGATGACATGAAAAAGACGCTCAAGGTTGCAGCCTTTGCAGCACTGATCGCTGCTGCAAGCTCCGCTTCCGCTTGGTGGGGTCCCTGGGACGACGATGGCTGGGGTCATCGCGGCTGGGACGACTGGTGGGATGGCTGGGGCGATGGTGCCGGCGACTTCGATTTCGGCATGCATGCCCGCGGTTCCGGCCGTGGCTATGGCCGCAACTACTGGCGCGATCGTTACTATGACTACTATGGTCCCTGGTGGGCCTATCCTCCGTATGGTTATGGCGCACCTTATGCCTATCCTTACGGTGCTCCGCCTGCAGCGCCTGCCGCTCCTCAGGCGCCGCAAGCTCCGGCCCAACCCGCCAAGTAATCGGGATCGGTCGTACCGAAAGGGCGCGCAGCAATGCGCGCCCTTTTTGTTTGTGGTGTGCGCCAGGCGTGGCGTGTGGCACCGTGGCTGGGGCTGGTCCAGCCTCCTACTCCATACTCAGAAAGACCCACGCTTTTTTGCTGCTCCCCCTTGACAAGGGTCAATATTTGCGTTTTGTCAATGATTCCGCTGTGGCACGGGTCACAAAATAAATAAAAAATAAGACGCCATGACGTTCCACGGATACGCAGCATCTTCCGGGTGGAAACGTAGGGTCGCCAAGCCCGTATTTGACTGCACTCGAGGATGGAGCGATGGACGCTTTTTCGATTTCCGGTGTTCTGGCGCGTATACCCTTGCTTTCCGGAGTGGAGGGGGATGCGCTCTACCCTGTTTCCCGCCGTGCCCGCGAGCTGAACATCAGGCGAAATGAACAGCTTTTCGCCAAAGGGGAGCCGGTCGAAGGATTCTATTTTTTGCTCAGCGGCAAAGTGAAGCTGGCTTTTCTCTCATCTCGAGGCAACGAGAAGATCATGGAGATCGTGGGACCGGGGCAGAGCTTCGGAGAGTCCATGGTATTGGCCAGTCGGGAATGGCCGTTCTATGCCCAGGCCATCAAGGATTCGCGGCTGCTGTTCATTGAACGGGAGGCCTTTCTTGAGCTGGTGGCGCGCCAGGAGACGCTCAAGCGCCATCTTCTGGATCGCATGAGCCGGCAGATCTGCGATCTGTTTTCGCAAATGGAGGCGTTGTGCCTGCAGAACTCGCGTGAGCGGGTGGTGGGTTATTTGTTGCGCGAGATCGAGCAATCCCGGGCACGGGGTCGAGATGACCGGGTGGTGGAACTGCCCGACACCAAGGCCAATACCGCTTCTTTGCTCAACCTCACGCCAGAGACCTTCTCGCGCATCATCCACACGCTGGAACGGGAAAAGGTCATCGAGGTGTCGTGTCGTTCGGTGAAGATCCGCGATCTGGAGCGCCTGCAACAGGGGTGTGGTTGTTAGTTTTTTTCCGGTTTCATATTAGAACCACCTAATATTATAATAGCCTGATCTGCCGTTTCATCAGGCCTTCCCATGCAGGACCCCGTCCAGTACTCCGACCGCGCCGTGGGGCGGGTGGAGGTCAAGAACACCACCTGTTACATGTGCGCCTGCCGTTGCGGGATCCGTGTCACTCTGCGTGATGGCGAGGTGCGCCACATCGAAGGAAACCCGGAGCACCCTCACAACCAGGGCGTGATCTGCGCCAAGGGCGCTTCGGGCATCATGAAGCAGTATTCGCCGGCGCGTCTCACCAAGCCGCTGCTGCGGCGCCCCGGCGCCGAGCGGGGGGACGCCGACTTCGAAGAGATCTCCTGGACACGCGCCTTCGAGATTCTGGAAGAGCGGCTGTCGAGGATCCGCAAGACCGATCCCAAGAAGTTCGCTCTCTTCACCGGCCGCGATCAGATGCAGGCGCTGACCGGTCTCTTTTCGAAGCAGTTCGGCACGCCCAATTATGCAGCCCACGGCGGCTTCTGTTCGGTGAACATGGCCGCCGGGCTCATCTACACCATCGGTGGTTCGTTCTGGGAGTTCGGCGGGCCGGACCTCGACCGAGCCAAGTTGTTCGTGATGATCGGCACCGCTGAAGATCACGATTCCAACCCGTTGAAGATCGCGATTTCCAAGTTCAAGCGGCGGGGAGGGCGCTTCATCTCCATCAACCCCATACGCACCGGCTATTCGGCCATCGCCGACGAGTGGGTCCCGATCAAGCCGGGTACCGATGGCGCTCTGCTGTTGGCCGTCATCCACGAGATCATCGAAACCGGGCTGTACGATCGCGATTTCCTGATCCAGTACACCAACGCCGCCGAACTGGTCATCGACGACCCCGCGCGAGACGATCATGGGTTGTTCAAGCGGGTGGAGATGCATGTCGAGGAGGGATGTTTCGATCCCCAGAACAAGCTTTGGTGGGATCGGGAGCTCAATGTGGCCATGGGCACCCACACGCCGGGTTGCGATCCGCGCCTGCTGGGTCGGTTTGAGTTGGACGACGGAACGCCGGTGAAACCCGCTTTTCAGCTGCTCAAGGAGCGGGTGGAACGCTACACGCCCGAATGGGCCGAAGGGATCACCGGCGTGCCTGCCGGGACCATCCGCCGCCTGGCCCATGAGATGGGGGTCACCGCCCGGGACCAGAAGATCGAACTGCCCATCCAGTGGACCGACTGTTGGGACAACGACCACGACACCGTCACCGGCAACCCCGTGGCCTTCCACGCCATGCGTGGATTGGCGGCCCACTCCAATGGTTTCCACGCCATCCGCGCGCTGGGGATCCTCATGACCCTCCTGGGCACCATCGACCGCCCCGGCGGTTTCCGCCACAAGGCGCCCTTTCCACGGCCCATCCCGCCTTGCCCGAAGCCGCCGAAGGGGGTGGAGGACGTACAGCCCGATACGCCGCTCAACGGCATGCCCTTGGGTTGGCCGGCCGATCCCAACGACCTCTTCGTGGACGAAGAGGGCGAGCCGTTGCGCATCGACAAGGCTTTTTCCTGGGAATATCCCTTGTCGGTGCACGGCCTGATGCACAACGTCATCACCAACGCCTGGCGAGGGGATCCCTACCGTATCGACACCCTCATGCTGTTCATGGCGAACATGGCCTGGAATTCGTCCATGAACACGAGTGAGATCCGAAAGATGCTCACCGACCGGGACGAGAACGGCGAATACCGCATCCCTTTCCTCGTGGTGGCCGACGCTTTCGCTTCGGAGACGGTGGCGTTCGCCGATCTCGTGCTGCCGGACACCACCTATCTGGAGCGGCATGACGCCATGTCCATGCTCGACCGGCCCATCTCGGAATATTCGGGGCCGGTCGATGCGGTTCGCATTCCGGTGTTGTCCCCGTTGGGCGAATGCAAGCCGTTTCAGGAAGTGCTCATCGAACTGGGCTCGCGGCTGAAGCTGCCCGCCTTCGTCAACGAGGACGGCAGCCGCAAATTTCGTGACTATCCCGATTTCATCGTGAACTTCGAGACCTCGCCAGGCTCGGGGATCGGTTTCCTCGCCGGTTGGCGCGGCAAGGGCGGGGAGAAGTTTCTGAAAGGCGAACCCAATCCCCGCCAGTGGGAGATGTACGCCAAGAACAACTGCGTCTTCCATTACGAGTTGCCGCGCAGCTACCAGTACATGCGCAACTGGAACAAGGGTTACCTGGAGTGGGCGCGCGCCCACGGCATGACCCGTTATGCCGAACCCATCACGCTGCATCTCTACTCGGAGGTGCTGCAGAAGTTTCGGCTCGCCGCCCAGGGCAAACGGCAGGGCAAGCAGCCGCCGGAACGGCTGCGCAAGCGGATCGAACAGTATTTCGATCCGCTGCCTTTCTACTACGAGCCGCTGGAGTCGCGGCTGGTGGACACCCGGGCCTATCCGCTGAACGCTCTCACCCAGCGGCCCATGGCCATGTACCACTCCTGGGACAGCCAGAACGCCTGGCTGCGCCAGATCCACACCCACAACTACCTCTTCGTCAACCCGGAAGTGGGCCGGGCCCACGGCTTCGAGGACGGTGACTGGATCTGGGTGGAGTCGCCCCATGGCAAGATCCGTTGCATGGCCCGTTTTTCCAACGCCGTGGAGCCGGGCACCGTCTGGACCTGGAACGCCATCGGCAAGGCGGCGGGCGCCTGGGGGCTGACCCCGCGCGCCAACGAGTCGCAGAAGGGTTTTCTGCTGAACCATCTCATCTCCGAGGAGCTGCCGCCGTGCGAGTCGGGCGAGCACATCTCCAACTCCGATCCCGTCACCGGCCAGGCGGCCTGGTTCGACGTGCGGGTGAGGATCTACAAGGCGGGTGACGAAGAGCCGAAGCAAAGCTGGCCCCAGTTCAAAACGCAAAGGCCGGTGCCCGGGCAGACCATCCGGCGCCCCAGGTGGCAGGCCTATGTGGCCGGTCGATTTGGCCGCATCTTCGGGAGGGGAAAATGACCCAGTTGGCCTTGGTGATCGATCTCAACGTCTGTGTGGGTTGTCACGCCTGTGTCACCTCGTGCAAAGAGTGGCAGACTTCCGGGTGGGCCGGGCCGCTCACCGATCAACGCCCTTACGATCGGGATCCCACCGGAACGTTCTTCAACCGGGTTCAGACCTTCGAGATCGGCACCTTCCCCAACACCGAGACGGTCCATTTTCCAAAGAGCTGCCTCCACTGCGAGGAGCCGCCTTGCGTGCCCGTCTGCCCCACCGGGGCCTCTTACAAGCGTGAAGACAACGGCGTGGTCCTGGTGGACTACGACAAGTGCATCGGTTGCAAGTACTGCTCTTGGGCCTGCCCCTACGGCATGCGCGAGTTGGATGAGCATCAGAAGGTGATGAAGAAGTGCACTTTGTGCATCGACCGCATCACCGATCCGTCCCTGCCCGAACCCGAGCGCAAGCCGGCTTGTGTCCTGGCCTGTCCCACCAGCGCGCGGCTGTTCGGCGACATTCACGATCCCGATTCGGAAGTTTCGCTGGCCATCCGCGAGAACGGCGGCTACCAGTTGATGCCGGAGTGGGGCACCAAGCCGGCCAACCATTACCTGCCCAGGCGGAAGACCCGTATCCAGATTTTCGAAGACGAACTGGTGCGGGCCGACAATCCTCTGCGCAAGGAGGGTCCGCTGCCAGCCGCCGAAGGGGAGACACTGGACGACGTGGCTTTCTGATGATGCCTGTCTTCGCTTCGTATCCCGTGGGCCAGGCTGTGGAGCAATCGGCCTTTTCGCAGTCCTCAAGGGGGGCGGAGATCGGCCGAGCGTCGCAAGGCCGTGGAGGGTCGATGAGATCGCACAGTGAGGCGGTGGCAGCCTCCCGCCGGCCCAGCCGCCCGACCGACGCAAACCACATGGGCGGACGTCGGACTGAAGTCCGGCCACCATGAATGCAACTGGAACGCGAGTCAGAACAACATGCACCCTGCCTTTTCCGTCATCTTCCTCACCACCCTCATCGGCGTGGGTCAGGGGCTCTTCCTGGCGCTGGTCACCGGACAGGTCTATTCATTGGCCAACCTGTTGCAGCCCCAGGACAATCTGCGTTTTTACGCTGTGGGAAGCGGAGTGAGTCTGGTCTTTCTGGTTTTGGGTCTGTTCGCATCGCTGTTTCACTTGGGGCGTCCCGAGCGGGCGTGGCGTGCGATGGCTCGGTGGCGCACCTCTTGGCTTTCCCGCGAGGTGGTCCTGTTGCCGGTATTCATGCTTCTGGTGGGGCTCTATGGCGTGTTTCACTGGCTTGGCTGGACCCAGCCCTTGTTCATGGTGAAGGGCCGGATTCCTGTGGATGCCACCCTGGTGCTGGGTGTGCTGGGAGCGGTGACTGCTTTCGCTCTGTTCGGATGCACCGCCATGATCTACGCTGGAATCAAGTTCATCGAAGAGTGGCATTCACCCTACACATTGGTCAATTTCACCTTGTTCGGCATCGCCTCGGGGTTCATGTTCGCGGCTGCGTTCTCCGCTTGGAGTGGCGCGGACCTGGTGGGCTTTTTCGGCGCTTGGGCGGTCATTTTTACTCTGGCCGCAGGGATCGGGCGGCTGCTCTCCATCCGGCGTAATGCCCGCCTGGTGCACAAAAGCACGTTGGAGACCGCCATCGGCATCCGTCACAACCGGATCGTCCAGCGTTCCCAGGGGTTCATGGGCGGCTCGTTCAACACCCGGGAGTTCTTCCACGGAGCCTCCCCGGCCGTGTTGCGGTGGGTGCGCCGTTTCTTCCTGTTCATGGTGTTCGTGGCGCCGGTGCTCCTCCTCGGTGCCGCCTGGTGGTTGGCCTCGCCTTGGATCCCCATTGCCGCGTTCATCGCCCAATATCTGGGCTTGGTGGCCGAGCGGTGGTACTTTTTCGCCGAAGCGAAACACCCACAGAACCTCTATTATCAATCCATGGCGTGAGATGAGCCGAAGGTTGTTCCTTTTCCGTCACGGCAAGTCCGACTGGGACGCCCCTTTCGAACGGGATCACGACCGCCCGCTCTCGCTGCGAGGCGAGCGGGATGCCCAGAATATGGGCATGTTGCTCGCTTTGTCGGGTACCCGATTGCCCGGACTGGTGATCTGTTCCACGGCGTTGCGGGCACGCGCCACTTTGGACCTGGCGCTTCGTGCCGGCGATTGGGCACCCGATGTGCGTTTCAGCGATGCGCTCTATCAGGCCACGGTGGCGCAGGTGCTTGAATTCATCCGAGATCTGCCGGATCAACACGACAGGATCATGCTCGTGGGACACGAACCCACCTGGTCCGGCCTCGTTCATGCGCTCACCGGGGGGCGGGTGCGGATGCCCACCGCAGGGATGGCACGTCTCGATCTGGAGGCGGACGGATGGCGCGATGTGGAAGAGGGTCGCGGCGAGCTGGTCTGGCTTTTGCAACCGGCCTTCTTCCGCCGTTTCCGTTACGGTGACCGGCGTCGGTGAACATCGTTCCGAAATGGGGCGCCAGGCCATGAAACGGCCCGAACTGCTCTCTCCCGCTGGCACCCTGCGTAACATGCGTTATGCGTTCGCCTATGGGGCGGACGCCGTGTACGCCGGTTTGCCTCGCTACAGTCTGCGGGTGCGCAACAACGATTTCCTGGAGGAGAATCTGCGCCGGGGCATCGAGGAGGCCCACGCCGGGGGGCGGAAGTTCTACGTGGCCGTCAATGTGTTGCCACACGATGCCAAGGTCCGCACCTTTCTCGATGACATCCGGCCGGTGGTGGAGATGGGGCCGGATGCGTTCATCATGGCCGATCCCGGGTTGATCCTGCTGGTGCGGGAGAACTGGCCCGAGTTGTCCGTCCATTTGTCGGTCCAGGCCAACACCATGAACACCGCCAGCGTCCGATTCTGGCAGCGCCAGGGGATTCGCCGGGTGATTCTTTCACGCGAGCTGTCGCTGGAGCAGATCGAGGCCATCCGGCAGGCGGTGCCCGACGTCGAGCTGGAGGTGTTCGTCCACGGTGCTTTGTGCATCGCCTATTCCGGGCGCTGTCTGTTGTCGGGTTACTTCAACCATCGCGATGCCAATCAGGGAACCTGCACAAACGCCTGCCGGTGGGCGTATCGGGTCACGAATGGGCGTCATCCACGGGCGGACCGGGTCCACTTTCTCGAAGAACTGGAACGTCCGGGTGAACTGATGCCCATCGAGGAGGACGAGCACGGAACTTACATTCTCAATTCCCGTGACCTGCGCGCGGTGGAGCATGTTCACCGTCTCGTGGCCATGGGTGTCGATTGCCTCAAGATCGAGGGGCGCACCAAAAGCCATTATTACGTCGCCCGCGCCACCGGCGTCTACCGGCGGGCCATCGACGATGCCCTGGCCGGGCGTCCTTTCGATCCGGCTCTACTGACGGAGTTGGAACACCTGGCGAGCCGCGGTTACACCGACGGATTCCTGCAGCGTCACGAGACGGCCGAATTGCAGAATTACCGGCGTGGTGCGTCGGTCTCGGATCGAGCCCGTTTCGTGGCCGAGTCGATGGTGGACGAGCCCCACTGGTTCGAGGTGAAGAACCGTTTTCGGGTCGGCGATCGCATGGAGCTGGTGACGCCTCGGGGCACCCATGGATTTCGGCTGGAAGCCATGTGGGACCGTGCCGGGCGGCCTTTGGATGTGGCGCCGGGCAGCGGCTGGCAAGTGCGACCGGCCCTTCCGGTGAAGCCGCCGCCCTTTTCTTTGCTGGTGCGGCTGGAGCCGGTAGCGGACGTTCAGACGGGAGCCGGTTTCACTCCTGGGGCCGGGTGAGGCAAAGGACCCGGGCGACCGATGTGATAGCCCTGGGCATAGTCCACGCCCAGGCGGGCGAGCATCTCCAAGGTCTCCTGATCCTCTACGAATTCGGCCACGGTTTGTTTGCCCAGCCCCTGGGCCACTTCGCTGATGGCCTTGACGAAGAGTTGGTCCTCTCGGCTGCTTGGCAAGTGCCGGATGAAGCTGCCGTCGATCTTGACCATGTCCAGAGCCAGTTCCCGAAGGTAGTAGAAAGAAGAGAAACCGGCTCCGAAGTCGTCCAAGGCGGTGCGGCAACCCAGGGCGCGCAGACCTGCCATGAGGCGGGCCGCTTCCGGCATGTCGGCCAGGGCGGCGGTTTCCGTGATCTCGATGAGCAGGCGTTGAGGCGCCACATCACTTCGTTTGAGCAGGCTTTCCAGCATGGGAAGAAAGTGGTGTTCGTCCACCACCTTGCCGGAGAGGTTGATGGAGAGGGCAAAATCGGCTTTCGGATGGGTTGCCAGGACATCGATGGCGCGTTCGAGTACCAATCGGTCGATGCGATGGATCAGCCCGGTGCGCTCGGCCACGGGAATGAATTTCCCTGGCAGCGCCACTTTACCGTCTCGGCTGAGCATGCGCACCAACACTTCATAGTGGCTGATGTGCCCGGACGCGATCTCAAGTATGGGTTGATATTCGAGGAACAGCCGCTCCTCGCTCAGGGCCGATTCGATGCGCTGCTTCCAATACACCTCTTCGTTGAGCTGTTTGCGTCGCTGCTCGTCCCAGGAAAAGAGATGCCACCGGTTTCGTCCAATCTCTTTGGCCTGGTACATGGCCAGGTCGGCATGGGCCATGAGATCCTGGACTTGTTCGCCGTGTTCGGGAAACAGGGCGATGCCGACACTGGCGGAGACCCGGTGCACGTGGCCATCGGTGGGCAACTCGATACGGGACAGCGCTTCGAGAATGCGAGAGGCCATCTGCCGCGCTCCTTCAGCATCGGCTTCCGGCATGACCAGAGCGAACTCGTCTCCGCCCAAACGGGCGAGCAGATCGCTTTCGCGCACCAGTCGTTTCAAGCTGGCGGCCACCATCTTCAGCATGAGGTCGCCCGCTTGGTGGCCGCTGGTGTCATTCACATACTTGAACTGGTCCAGATCGATGAACAGCAGGGCGCCGGCATGGTGGTAACGCAAGCTGCGCAGCAGTAATCCGCGAAACTCCTCTTGAAAGCGCCGACGATTGACCAGTTCGGTCAAGGGGTCGTGGTCGGCAAGCCAGGCGAGGCTGGCCTCGGCCTCCTTGCGTTCAGTCACGTCCAGTCCAACCGATAGGATGCAGGCATCGTCCGTCTTCGCCACGGTGCCGGGGAGACGGGAATGGACCCAAGAAAGGGTGCGGATTCGTCCCGAAGGTGATTTCAGGTCGCCTTCATGTCGGTGCACATCGATCCGGCCCCGGGTCAGAGCATCGAGTGCCCGTTCCAACTCTCGTTCGGCGGCCGGCTCGAGCAGCTCCGGCAGACGCCGTAGCAATGTCTGCTTGGCAGGTCCGAGCACGCGTTCCGCCTCCGGGTTGATAGACTGGATCTTGCCTTCGGTGTCGAGCGTGAGGATGGCCACTTGAGCGCTTTGGAGCAACCCGGAGACGAAATCCCTTTCCCGGCGCAGGGCCTCGCTGCGTTCAGTGAGGGTGAGGGTGCGCGCCTCCACCCGACGGTTGAGCAACTCCAGGCGCCGGGCGAGGATGGCGGAGGCGCGGGTGGCCACGTCGATTTCGTCTTCGAACTTCTGGGCGCGCTGGGCGACTTCCATCGTCATGCTGGCGCCCCGACCCTCGGCCAGCCGCGGCAGCAGCGTGGCCAAGCGCCGCAGACGCGCCATAGGAGGGCCTAGCAATAGAAGGAGCAATATTTCAGAGGCGAGAAATCCGCCCAAGCCCACCACCACCGCCTGCCTATGAGCCTCCTGGATGTAACGGGTGTCGTCGGTGATGTCACTGATCACCAAGTAGTCGTTGTCGTCCTGCCAGGGCAGGTCGCGGCCTGGTATGCGCAGCAGATCGTAATAGTGGCGCCGGTGTTCAAAAGGCAATGGCTTTCTGTCCGGTAGGGTGGTGTACGACAGCTCTGCCGCCAGCGCTTGGAGCAAGGTGGAGATCTGATCGCTGTTGGAGGCCAACGCCAAGCGCCGGTTCCAAGGTTTCAGCAATTGGTCTCTGTCGGTCTTTTCGTCCGCGGCCAGAATGGCCAGGTCGGAGCCGGTGATACGACGGAATCCATAGACGGCGTCGGCCACGGTTCGGCCCAAAAGGAGCACGCCGGCCAACTCACCCTGGTTGAGCAGCGGGGTGGCGACGTACTGCCGGCACTCCCCTCGGCAGATTAGAAGGCGTTGGCTGCGCTCCTCGGACAACGCCCGGCGCATGATCGTCTCCAGCGGCGCAGGAATGTGGTGTTCTCCTTGGGTGTAATGGATCTTGCCTGCCGGATCCATGTAGTAGATGGTCGTGATGTCCCAGTCGATCTCCAGCGCAGGGCGGCGGTTTTTCAGTTCTCGGGCAAGGCGTTCTCGAAAGAAAGAGGGAGACGGCCCATGCTCGCCGGTGTCCACGAGCAAAGGAGGCACCCGTTCCAGGTTGGAAAAGCTGTGTTCCAACAGAGCCGTGAACTCCCGCATCTGGCGT
>Ga0256914_1003504_pt1 | contig 12331 bp, 7 predicted proteins | sample HulkmetaG_FD_191571 | JGI IMG/M metagenome (GOLD analysis project Ga0256914, IMG submission 191571) | Hydrothermal chimney microbial communities from Main Endeavour vent field at the Juan de Fuca Ridge, Pacific Ocean - Hulk | ecosystem: Environmental > Aquatic > Marine > Hydrothermal vents ...
CGAGTTCGTTGCGGTTGATCTTTCTCGGGAAGCCCTGGCCTTGGCCGTGGAGAATGCCCAGGCTTTGGACTTGGCCAACCGGATCCGTTTCCTCGAGGCGGACGTTTTTTCTGGGGAATTCGTGGAAAGAGTAGGGCGCGGGTTTGACCTGGTGGTTTCGAACCCACCTTACGTTCGACCGGAGGAATGGTCTGCGCTGCAGCCGGAGATTTCCCGGTACGAACCGCGTCTTGCGCTTGTCGCGGGGCCAGATGGGCTGCATTTCTACCGGCGACTTGCAGCGATTGCTCGGGGACTGTTGAAGAAAGGAGGCTGGTTGGCTGTCGAGATTGGGGACGATCAGGCCACAAACGTACAAGCGATTTTCGAGGCATCTGGTTTGCAGGAGCTCGCAACTTACCAGGACCTGGCTGGGAAAGATCGCGTAGTGATCGGTCGGGTTTGACTGCCATGAGGGTGGAACGGGAACGAACAGACGAGGATGGAGGGGAAAGATGAACGTGAATCCGAATATTTTCCGTCAGTACGACGTAAGAGGCATTGCGGACCGTGATCTTACCGACGATGTCGTTGAGGCGTTGGGCAAAGCTTTTGGTACCTACCTCCGCCGAAGAGGCATGCGGACAGCTGCAGTTGGCCGCGACGTGCGGTTGTCAGGCCCGCGGCTTCGTGATGCCCTGGTGCGTGGGCTGACGGCGACCGGGGTTGACGTGATCGATGTTGGCGTGGTGCCTACCCCGGTGCTGTACTTCTCGATCGTCCACTTCAAGACGGACGGCGGTGTGATGATTACCGGTAGTCACAACCCCATCGAGTACAACGGTTTCAAAATGAACGTCGGGGTAACGTCCATTTACGGAGAAGACATTCAGCAGTTGCGAAAGCTAATCGAAACCGAGGATTTTGAGTCGGGACAGGGTCAGGTCGAGCAGCGGGATCCTGTGCCAGCCTACCTGGATCTTTTGGGTAGCAAGTTCCACTTCGACCGCAAGCTCAAGATTGTGATGGACGCAGGAAACGGCACGGCGGGTGCGATCGCCCCTGAACTCTTCCGGCGCTACGGGCACGAGGTCATCTGCCTGTACTGCGAGCCAGACGGAAACTTCCCGAATCACCTGCCAGACCCAACTGTTCCCGAGTTTATCATTGATTTGCGCCGCCGCGTGGTGGAAGAAGGGGCTGACCTTGGCATCGGCTACGACGGCGACGCAGACCGAATCGGCGCGATCGACGAAAGAGGGCAAATGATCTTCGCCGATCGCCTTCTGGCGCTGTACAGCCGAGAGATCCTGAAAAAGCGCCCTGGAGCCAAGATCGTGTTTGACGTGAAGTGCAGCCAGGCGCTCCCGGATTTCATCCGTCAGCACGGTGGTGAACCTGTGATGTGGAAAACCGGGCATTCCCTCTTGAAGGCGAAAATGCGGGAGCTGGAAGCGCCGTTCGCTGGTGAGATGTCGGGCCACATGTTCTTTGCTGACGATTACTTCGGCTACGACGACGCGATTTACGCCTCGTTGCGACTGGCCGAGTTACTGGCGAACTCGGGCAAGACGCTTTCGGAGCTCGTTGCTGAGATTCCGGCCTTTGTTTCCACCCCGGAGATCCGAGTGGATTGTCCGGATGAAAAGAAGTTCGACGTGGTCGCGAACATTGTGCGCCGCTTCAAAAAGGAGTACGAGGTCATTGACGTTGATGGGGCACGTGTGCAGTTTGGCGACGGTTGGGGTCTTGTTCGCGCTTCGAACACCCAGCCGGTGCTCGTGCTGCGGTTCGAGGCCAAGACCCCGGAAAGGCTGAAGGAAATCGCGAGGGTTTTTCTCGACGAACTGAAGCAGTACGAGTCGGTCAACGTGGTGCCCCTGGAAAAGGCCATTGCCGAGGTGAAGTGAGTTGTTCGCTTCCTGGCGGGTTGTTCGCGCGGCAGCCAAACGATCTTTCGTCGAGAAGAGCGGGCACTGAGGTCAGTAAGGCGATGCCCCGGAGCACAACGCGGTTAGGATGAGGCAGGGTTGGGTGGGTGTTGACGTTTTGGTCACTGGAAGCTGAACTGCCGGCAAATAAGCGGCAGAGGGCAAGCAAAGAGGGAGGCCGGGGGAGCGCGCGTTTGGTTTTTTCCCAAAGGTTAAGGAGGAGGCTGCGATGAAGCGTTGGTTTGGAGAGCTGGTTGTTGGCGTGCTGGTTGCGGCGTTCATTCTCGGCTGCGCCGGTGCGGCGAAGATGAACGTGTTTGAAGAACCGACGTCGGATCAAACAGGAATCGTCATCGGGAATGTGCTTGTCGAAAGCCGCTACTTCGAGGAGCGCCCCGAGCTTTACCGGGCGAACATCGATGTGGCAGTGATCGGCCAAACGACGGAAAATGGCAAGAAGAAAATCCACGGCTACTGGGCAACGACCGATGACCAGGGATACTTTTTCTTGACCAATGTTCCGGTTGGCAATTACGCAATCAAAGGAATTCGGTTCTCCACAAACCAGGGAACGTTGCTCACGATCACGAACTCGCTTCGCTACGCCGGGAGCACCTACGTCATTGACCGCAAGGAAACGGTAATCTTTGACGGCTCGTATTTTCCGGTTGAGCCGAAGGGCCGCGTGATTAATCTGGGCTACAACCACTTCGTGATCGATCAGACCACGCGCAGTACGGGTCATGTGGACCACGTGCGGCTTCCCCGGTTGGTGAATTACCAGGTGATCACGGGTGAGAAACTGAACCTGGGACCGGTGGAGGAGTATTTCATCCAAAAGTACCCGCAGAGTGCGTGGGTACAGGTTCTCAAGCAAGCGCTTGGGAAGAAGTGATGAGTGCAGCGGCCGAAAGCCCGCTGCGGTGCATCGCTTGCCCGCTGGCGCGTTTTCCTGATCCCGACGAACAGTGCTACAAGTTTGGGGGACTGATTTGCACCGTTGACGGAGCGAACGTTGGGAAGTACGACGTTTGCCGATTTGGTTACACAAAGAGTTCGGTTCCGGCGACCGGGGATTCGGCGGGCGCGTCTCCAGAGTAATCCTGCAGGGGGAACTTGGGGTAGAGGCTGTGCGTTGGTAACGTGTGTTGGGGTGGAGTCCTAAGTGAGAGAATCTCGAGCGGTGGGACTTTCTTTTTCCCACCGCTTTGTTTTTGTGGGTTAGGAGGCTGTCCGAAAAATTGGATGTTCAAACAAATTTCACCGGTTTTTTCCGGTGAACGAAGAGAGAAAGTGACGGAATGAGCAAGTCGACACGAAGAAAAATGGATGTAAGAGCAGTAAAGAATCAAATCCTGGATTTTCTGGAACAGCACCGGGGACACGGCTACAAGGCTAAAGAGCTGGCGCGTGCACTGGGGATTCCGCAGGCAAGTTACGTGCGGTTTCGCAATTTGCTCAAGGAGATGGCAGACGAAGGGGAAATCCGCAAAGGGAGACACGCGAAGTATTCGAAGAGGGCCCCCTCGGCAGAAATTGTGGGACGTCTGCACGTGAAGACGCAAGGCTACGGCTTTGTGATTGCGGACGACGGGACCGAAGTGTTCGTGAGCCAGCGAAACATGGGGACGGCTTTTCACCAGGACCGGGTGCGTGTTCGCCTGTTCGCGACGCGCAAAGGGGACAGTCCGGAGGGAAAGATCGTTGAGGTCGTGGAGCGCGCGCGGGAGAACATCGTGGGCACGTACCGCCGAGGCAAGCGGTTTGGCTTTGTCGTGCCCGACGAGGTAAAGATTCAGTGGGACATTTTAGTAGACGATCTGGACAGCATGGGTGCTGTTTCTGGGCAAAAGGTCGTTGTGCAGATCACAGAGTGGGAGCACGAACAGGCGAACCCCATCGGCAAGGTTGTGCGGGTACTTGGCTTCCCCGACGAACCTGGCGTAGACGTAGCGAGTGTCGCGTACTCCTTTGACCTACCGCTGGAGTTTCCCGCGTCGGTTGAGAAAGAGGCCGAGCGCCTGCCCGAACGCATTCCTGAAGCAGAGCTGTCGCGTCGACTCGATCTTCGGGAACTGGAGATGTTCACCATCGACCCGGCGGAGGCCAAGGACTTCGATGACGCGGTGTCGCTGGAGGAGCTCGAGAACGGGAACCTCCGCCTGGGTGTGCACATCGCCGACGTAAGCTTCTACGTGAAAGAGGGGAGCGCCATCGATCGCGAGGCCCGAAAACGCGGCACATCGGTGTATCTGGTGGACCGGGTGATCCCGATGCTGCCGGAGCGCCTGTCGAACCAGCTCTGCAGCCTGCGGCCGGAGGAAGACCGACTGGCGTTCTCGGTGCTGATGGAGGCCACCGAGAAGGGCGACCTGGTGAACTACGAGATCCGTGAGTCGGTGATCCGAAGCGACCGCCGGTACACGTACGAAGAGGTGCAGGACATTCTGGATGGCAGGCGTGAAGACGAACACGGAGCTGTGCTGCGGAGGATGCACGCTTTGAGTCGGGCTTTGATCAGTAAGCGGCACCGACGCGGCGGGATCGATTTCGACACGGCTGAAGTGGAAATCGAGCTGGACGCTGAGGGAGTCCCAGTTACGATTCGGAGGAAAAAGCGGCTTGACAGTCACCGTTTGATTGAGGAGTTCATGTTGCTGGCGAACGAGACGGTGGCGAGGCACGTAGGTGTCAACCTGGCGCGCAAAACGGGGACGGCGTTCCCGTTTGTTTACCGCGTTCACGAAAAGCCCAGTGAAGAGAAGATGACGGCGTTTCTGCAACTGTTGCGAGCCTTTGGCGTCGAGGCAGCTCCACCGACGCAGATTCGTCCGCGCTACTTTCAGCGGCTGGTGGAACAGGTTGCAGACGAGGAAATCGGGGTCATTGTTCAAGATGCCATGATCCGAGCCATGATGAAAGCGCGGTACAGCACGGAGAACGTGGGGCACTTCGGTCTGGCGTACCGTTACTACACGCACTTCACGTCTCCGATCCGCCGCTACCCGGATTTGATGGTTCATCGCTTGTTGAAACGCTACGCTCGACACGGCGGCGCGGTTTCTGTCGGCAACCTTGAGGAAACCTGTGAACTGGCGACGCGTCGCGAGATCGTCGCGATGGAGGCGGAGCGGGAGTCCGTAAAGCTCAAACAGGTGGAGTACATGGAGCAACATGTTGGTGAGGTGTTCGAAGGAGTGATCGCCAGGGTTGTGCCTTTCGGAATGTTTGTGGAACTGCCGCAGTTCCTTGTTGACGGACTCGTGCACGTCAGCGAAATGGGCGACGACTACTTTTCCTTCGACCCCGATCGTTTTGCCCTGATCGGAGAACGCTCCGGTCGTGTTTTCCGGCTGGGGGACAAGGTAAAAGTGGAAGTGACTCGCGCTGACAAGAATCAGAGGTTGCTCGACTTCAAGCTGGTGGATGAAGAGGAAAAAGGAGCCGGCAAGGCGCGGCCAAAAGAAAAAGCCAAGACAAGAGGAAAGAAGCGGCACCGCCGTCGGTAAGGCGACACAACGAAGAGGGACCCGTAACGCTGGAGGCTCCGGGTCCGTGCGACACGGTTGGCCACTGGCCCGACCGGGAAGGCTCTTCACTGAAGCAGTGGCTTCGACGGATCGCGGCGCCGGCCTCGTACTGAGGAGGTGTTTGGCATGTTGAGGACGGCAAAGACGGCGACGAATCCGGGGGCCGCAATCGGTTGGCTTGTGACCTGCGAGCGTTGACGTCCTCTCGTCGCCGAGCGCTTTGCGTGGGGATTCTGGCCCGCTGTGTCTACGTCGTCCGTTCGTCTGCTGTGTGTTTCGTGTGCCTGTCTTCTCACCAGACGATCCAAATACGAAAGAAAACGCAAAAAGGCGTACCTGTCGCTTTGGACCTCGGCGAAGGCCCTGACGATGTGGTTGTTGGGTCCGTTTGGACGTCGAAGCCTGAGTCGCGCCTCTTGGCGAAGTTTTGTGCCAACGAGGCTAAAGCTCAAACGGCAACACCCGCACCACGTCGTCAAGCCGTTCAATTTCCTCGATCACGGCTTTGGGTACGGGATCGTCGACCTTCACGACGGCTAAAGCTTCTTCGTTGCGACGGAGGCGGCCCAGACGCCACTCGGCGATGTTGACGCCAGCGTTGCCGAGAATGGTGCCCACGCGTCCGATCACACCGGGGCGGTCGTAGTTCCGGACGATCAGAAAGCGCCCGGAAGGCTCGACGTCCAACCCGAAGCCGTCGATTTCGACAATTCGGGGAATGGTTCGACTCAACAGGGTACCCGCCACCGTCTGCTGTGTACGGTCGGTCTTGACGGTGACACGCATCAAATTCGTGTAGTCGACTGGCTCGAACGAGCGTGTCTGCCGGACGCGGATGTGACGCTCGTCGGCGATGTACGGCGCGTTGATGTAGTTGACTTTCTCCCGCAAGATCGGAGCCAGAATTCCTTTCAACACGGCAACCGTGAGCGGCTTAACGTACCTCGAAATGTCGCCGTAGTACTCCACAGAAACTTCGGCAACGCGTCCCGGAACGGTTTGCACCTGCAGTTTCCCAATTTTTTCGGCCAGCTCGAGGAAGGGCCGCAAACGCTGGTATTCCTCGCGACTGGCAATGGGCATGTTCACGGAATTTTCGAACTCGTCGCGTTTAAGTGCAGCAATCACCTGCTCGGCCAGTTGCACAGCCACGTTGATCTGGGCCTCAACCGTGTTGGCTCCGATGTGCGGTGTCGCTACGACGTTGTCGAGTTCCAGGAGTTTGCAGCCTTTGGGCGGTTCTTCTTCGAACACGTCCATTGCCGCGCCTGCAAGCTTGCCGCTCGTCAGTGCCTGGTACAAGGCCTCTGGGTCGACGATGGGGCCCCTCGCAGCGTTCACGAGCAGGGCGCCGTCCTTCATTTGAGCAATTTCCTCGGCTGAAATCATGTGGAACGTCTCGTCCGTCAGCGGGGCGTGGATGGTAAGCACATCCGAGCGACGCAACAGCTCCTCGAACTCGACCAGCGGTACACCAATTTGCTCGGCTTTGTCGACGCTGACGTACGGGTCGTAAGCGATGACCTGCATCTCGAAGGCCTGCAAGCGCGTAGCGACGCGGCTTCCGATGCGGCCCAGACCGATGATGCCGAGCGTTTTGCCTTGCAACTGTGTCCCGAGGAATTTTTTGCGTTTCCATTCGCCGCTGCGGACGGAGGCGTGGGCCCAGGGGATCCGGCGACAAAGCGCCAGAAGAATGCCGATTGTGTGCTCGACAGCAGCAATCGTGTTGGCGCCCGGTGTGTTCATCACCGCGACACCCTTCTGGCTGGCGTAGTCGATGTCTACGTTGTCGAGCCCGACCCCGCCACGAGCAACGACCTTCAGGTTTTCGGCTGCGTCGAGAAGTTCGCGGTCGATGGCGGTTTCGCTGCGTGTGACCAGGGCGTGGTAGGCCGGGATGATCTTCAACAATTCCGCGCGGGGTAAGCCGGTACGGACGTCGACCTGAAAGTCTGGCTCAGCCTGAAGCAATGCCAGCCCTTCCGGCAGGATCTCGCCCGTGACCAGGATGCGGTGGCGGTCTGGTTTCACTTCTTCCATCGTCACCTCAGAAGGTTTGACAGTTCGTAGACTGTGTGCGCAACGTGGTTGCCACTGTTTACCAAAACGAGCGGTCTCGTGCCCACGGTTTCAACTTCCCAGTAACTCTTTCCGGTGTTTGTAGGGCGTCTTCACGGGGCTTCAGCGGACGGGTGACCCACGTCTTTCCCTGAAGATCCATGAATGCGTTTCAACCGGCTTTCCCGGGTTGGCTCCGCAGCTGGTCTCAGAACAAGCGGTCCAGCGTGGAGAGGAGATCTCGAATGTCCTGCTCCTGCAACTCACCCATGTGTGCGATGCGAAACGTTTGGTCCTTCAGTTCACCGTAGCCGGAAGCGAGAAGGTAACCGTGTTGTCTGGCGAATGCCAGAATGTCCTGCGGCGCGAGTTTGTTCCCGGTTGCCACGGCGGTGACTGTAGGCGACAGCGCGGACGGGTCGGCGAAAAGCGCCAAACGGTCCTGTGCCCAGTTCTGAACGAGGGCAGCCATTCGCAAATGACGCTGGTAGCGTCGCTCGAGACCTTCCTCCAGAATGCGGTCGAGCTGGTGGTCGAGGCCGTAGAGGTGCGGTAGCGACGGTGTAATCGGCGTTTGTCCGCGCTCTGCGTAGTCTTTCATCAGGAGAAAGTCGAAGTAGTAGCCCCGGTTTTGCACCGTCGCGGCGCGTTGTAGAGCGCGCTCCGAAACGGCGCAGAGCGCGAAACCGGGCGGTAGAGCAAGTGCTTTTTGAACAGACGCCAGACACACGTCCAGGCCGAGCTCGTCAAAGGAGATCGGCACAGCTCCCATCGAGGTGACAGCATCCACCAGGAGCAAGGTTTCCGGAAAATCGCGCAGCACGTCAGCGATTTCTGCGAGTGGAGAAATTACCCCGGTCGACGTCTCATTGTGGACCACAGTTACCGCCTCGACGGGACGCTCGCGAAGCGCGCGACGCAACCTGTCGGGATCCACGGGTCTACCCAGTGGGAAGTCAAGTCGCGTGGCGTCTTTGCCGTTGGCTACAGCGATCTTGTGCCAACGCGCGCTGAAAGCGCCGTTCACCGCACACAGTACGGTCTTTTGAACAAGATTGCGGACGGCGGCCTCCATCAGACCGGTAGCGGAGCTGGTGGAAAGTAACACCGTCTGATCTGTGTTCAACAGTTTCTTGGCCTTTTGGGTGACTCGAAAGATGAGTTGCCTGGCCTCGTCTGTACGGTGACCGATGGGGGGACGGGAGAAATCCTCCAAAACCTCTGGTGCCACCTCTGTTGGTCCTGGGATAAACAGGCGCAGTCGCTGCGAACGTTGTTCAACCGGAGTCATCTCAGAGTATCCCGTTGGTTTGGGGTTCCAGTTGTTGCGTAGTGTTCTGGCCGTGCAACCAATTGGAAAACACATCTGGCAAGGTTTTCAGATCTGTGCGGCGGACACGTGCGGTGCTCGCGAAGAGCTCAACGCCCTTCCGGAACAGGCGCGCAAATTCGGACCCCAGCAGACGGGAAGCGTCTTGAGAACCTGCAGCGAGGGCGAGAACGGGGGCCAAGCTGGGATGCGGGAGGAAGATGTCTGCGGTTTCCCGCACTGCAGCCCGTTGGGCGATGCCGCCGTAGCCGACGAAGAGATCGACGGCTTCTCTGGCGGCGAGATCGCTGGCGCCGTCTCCAACAAGCAAAGTCCCACCAGCGAGGGGGCCAAGGTTGCGAATTGCCGTCGCTTTCCCGGTGCTACGGACGGTTGGGGCACTGTCGTCGAGCGCGAGGTACCGCTCGTCGGGGTTGGGACGGTACTGGTGTTTGTGGTAGCGGAACCACTCGCCCTGAAGCTCGTCGAACCACAGGTCAACACCGAGTACGTTAGCCTGGGGAATCCCAAGATGAGCGGCAAGACGGCGTAGCGCCAGCACGAAGCCGCCGCTCACGATGTACACCTGGCGTCCCAGGAACACCAGCGCGCGTACCACATCCCGGGCATCCGGCACCAAACGCCGCACGTACAGTTCCCCGAGCTGTTCAATTTGGCCGCGGGTAGGCCGCAACAACTCAAGGCGGCGTCGTAGCGCTTCTTCGAGGTCAATTTCGCCCTCCATTGCCAGCCGGGTGAGTTCGCGGACTTCGTCGTCCTTTCCAACCAGCCTGGCGAGCTCATCGATGCCTTCGATCTGCGTCAGCGTGCTGTCGCAGTCGAAAAAGATGTGCTGGTACGGCCTCCAGACCTCGGCTCCGGAGCTCATTGGTTACCCTCTCTGTTGGTTTTGGAAACTACCTGAGGAGCAAGATCCGGCGTGTTTGTGAGTGGGATCCAAGCTGCACGCGACAAAGGTAAATGCCGCTCGGACACGATCGGCCGCTTGAACTTCGACCGTCCCACGTGAGGCGCAACCGCTGGGCGCGTGCAAACCCGTCGAAGAGGGTGCGAACCTGCCGCCCCCGGACGTCGTACAGATCGACGCGCAGGTGAGCGGCCCGTGGGATCTGGATCCGCAGCGTCGTGCTGCTGTTGAACGGATTGGGGTACGCAGGGCTGAGTTCAAAGCGGCCGGGTGCGGCCGGGTGCGCCTGATTGGAAACCGAAGCGTTCAAGTTAGCAAGAGCCAATTCCAGGACAAAGCGCTGCGAGTCGGGCTGGTCGATGGCCGGTACAGGCACGGAAAGCAGGGCGACGTGGTAGCTTTGTCTCTCACAAAGTGTGAGCGCCGCCACCGAGTCGCTCGCAAAACGAAGCAGCGGTGTGGTACCGCCGAGGGGGCAAAGAGCATCCACACTGTCCGGTGTGAACGGACCGTGCCCGAAGCGTAGCGTGGTTTCCGACTGCTGGACTAAGGAAAGCGAGCCGATCCCAGAGCGACGGCCGCAGGGAGCCACGCCAAGAAGATTCCGTAAGAAAGCGTTCGCCGAAGCTGAAGCGTAGGGGTTAGTGGTGGAATCCAGGCTGGATGCCAGGTTGGCCCCTGCCAGCAGCAACCGCGCGTACGGTGTTGTTTGCAGCCAGTGGTCCAGCAGCGAGATGGCCGAATCCGACACGGCCTGACGTCCGCCGCCGTTGTCGCCCGTGAACCACACAATTTCGCCGAAGTCCTTCAGCTGCACGGCGGAATCGAGAACAGCGTCTTCGGAGCAGGTGGCAAAGCCGAGCGTGTTCCGCTGCTCTTCGGGCAAGGCCTGGGCGTAGAAGAAAGCGAACGGGTGAGATGGCTGCGACCACGCACTTCCCTGCTCTGGGGAACGATGAAAGCCGTCCACAATCAGGAGCGGCGCAACTCCCTGCTGCATTCCGTAAACATCTGAGGGTGCGCTTTCGTTTGGCAAAGGGGCGTTGTCCACTGCCGTGAGGCGAAAGTAGAGGGGTCGGTGCAGTGTCGCCCGAAAAGTCACAGATGTGCAGTCGGCCGGTAGCTGGTGCTCGGTGAACTTCAGTTTCCAGTCGCGGTTGTCGAAGCTGTACCAAAGTCGGTACCCGACCACGTCGGGTTCCGGACTGCGTTTCCACCGAATTTCGAAGCTCGAGCTGTCGCCGCGCACTAACAGGAGTTCGGGTGGGGCAGGGGGAGTTTTGTCCTCCGGAACCACGTAAAAAGGGACCACCAGCGTGTCGGCATTACCCCGGGTGTCGCGGGCCCACACCAGGGCGTAGTAACGCCCAGGCCCCAGCTCTCCGGTGTCCAAGTAGCCATTGCGATCGACGTGGTTGGTGGCGATGTACACGTGGCTGGTGATGCTGGACAACTTTTTTAGGAAAACGTTGTGGACGTAGCGGTTGCTGGGTTTCGTGAGGAAACGAAAACGTACGCCGCTACGGAGGAGAACTGTGACACTGTCGGAGTCAAGAACGGCGTAGCCGAGCTCGTAGGTCCCGTTGTTGCGACAGGCCAGGGATGAGCTGGGTGGACCATTTTGCTCATCGACTTTGGCGACCAGATCGATTTTCCCGCTAACGTGATTGCCCGGAAACGGTTGCGATGAACCGTCCGGGTAGAAACGGATGTAGCGTACGATCGGGGCCCACGGATCCACGTACGGGGTGAGCCCGCCTCCGGATCGCAGCGCGTTGCGTTCGTGGTCGTACGTACCCTCGATGAAATGAACGTGTCCGGCACCCGACAGAATGGTTCCGATCACAGTTTGATGGGCCTTGACCCTGGAACCGACTGTTAGATTGGGGGCTGGTTTGATGTGCACGTAAGCAAACTCGCCCACCCGGACGTAGGCGTTGCCTCCCGTGCGTTGAATGCTGCTCACCGTTCCGTCTGTGACGGCGTAGACGGGCGAACCATCGGCTTTGGGAATGTCCACGCCGTTGTGGAAGTGAGGTGAACTGAGCGTGGGCCGGTACTCGCAAAATGTGCCGGTGATGAGCTGACTGCTGTTGAACGGTGTCACAGGCCAGCCGTACTGGGCCTGCGCTCCACCCGCAGCAAGAGAAGCCAGGGCAAGAATCGACGAGAGGAAGTGCCGCAGTGTCATTTCGAATCCTACTGAGCCAGCGAAACAGTCCAGATGCGGTCCTGGGTCAGCACACGTAGACCGCCACGGGGATCAGGAGCCAAACGCGCCTCTGCCAGCAAAGTGTCCGGGAAAGCGGTAACGCCGATTTGTTTTCCTCGCCTGTTAACCAGTGAGACTTTGGGTTCGATGTAAAGGAATGTGTTTTCCCGGAAAGCAACCGTGGCGCTGAGCAGCGCCACACAGGCCGGTTTGTCCACGACAACAGCGTCGAGGATGCTGCGGTTGTCTGTCGCCGGAGTGTGCCGCCAAAGTTCGAGCTTCTGCAGAAGGTCTACCGCCACTGCCCCGGACGGATCCGCGAGGACGGACAAGCGGCGGTCCGGCGTGATGGCGAAATTTTCGGGAGTAACCTGCTCGACC
>Ga0256914_1003505_pt1 | contig 12330 bp, 14 predicted proteins | sample HulkmetaG_FD_191571 | JGI IMG/M metagenome (GOLD analysis project Ga0256914, IMG submission 191571) | Hydrothermal chimney microbial communities from Main Endeavour vent field at the Juan de Fuca Ridge, Pacific Ocean - Hulk | ecosystem: Environmental > Aquatic > Marine > Hydrothermal vents ...
GTAACTTATCTAGGCTGTTAAGGATTACATCAGTATTAGCTATGATCCAGATAACGAAGAACACCTCCAACGGACCATATGCTAGAACCCCTAGAATAGCGTACCATATGTTGTATGGGAAGCTTAAGTTAAAGCTATTGAGCGGTACATCTCCGTGAGCTACCCTCAGTAGTAGTACTGCCGTGGCTGGAGGTACTGAGAGTAGTAAGCTCTTACCAATACCTCCCCTCCTTAAGCCATACATACCTAGATTATCCCTACATATAATGGATATAAGGAGTGGTAATCCACCAACACCAACAACCTCACCGTAGATTGCGAGGTAGGGTTCCTTACTAAGCATACTGACTAACTGCTCATAAACTAACGCCACACCCCTTAAGTAAGCTATTAAAATAATAGTAATAACCGAACCTACGAACATCCACACCCACACAGTAACTACTAAGAGTAAACGCTTACTACACCACTTAATCCCTGTAACCATTAGTCACTCACCACTACACCCTAACGTAGGTTCTTTAGTTACTTAAGGGAACCATCACTCACTACATTCCTTCATTATCATTTTAGGTAAAGTTACTTAAAATTACCTCCTGAACGTAACTTAGGAGTACCTTAATCTATGTAAGTAGTGAATCCAAATCATAATCTTAACTTACTACCCATACTCTTAACGAGTTATTACGTAATTAAGTACGTTATTACTGATATTGATGCTACCCACGACATTAAAGACGCTATTGAGGCCTTCAGTAATTTCCTCCTACTACTTAAGTCAGTTACTACCTCAGTTAATCTCCATATAGCATTTAACGACCCATGAAGTGAGGCTGCTGGTAGTACACTACCCACCTTCAACGTAATTATTGATGCTGGTACTGACAGTAACGTACATAGTATTAAGTATGATGACGTAACTTGCTTAAGACTGTAGGCCCTACTCCCTACTTCAATCTTAATGAAGTAATACATCGGTAAGTGCCATACTCCCCAAGTAATACCTGTTAGTAGGATTGCTTGAGGTAGCGTAAGCACTTTACTAGCTACTGGTAGTAGGTAGGCCCTCCAACCTAACTCCTCACCTAGGGCTAAGAGCGTATTTACTGTTAAGCTAGCTACGTAGGAGAGTACTAATAGCTTTGTGATTGACTTAATAAGTGATGCGTCCCTACTCAGTAACTTAACTACATCATTAAAGTTACCTATACCTAAGTACTTGACCATTACTAAGTAAAGCACTAATGCTAAGTACGTATATGCTGGAGTTATTAGGAAGTACTTTAGCACAGAGTGATTAATCCATAACCACGACCTTAAATAATTAATTACAGATTCTACACCACCTACAGGAGCGATGAGTACCAAAGCAACTAGTAACGGTAGTAACATTCTAGCGGAGGCGTAGATAGTGAAGTCGGGTGACGTAGTACTTACTGACCTACCATTAAATACGAATGAACGGGATATGAAGTCATATAGGGTAGTTACTGCGAGGACCGTAGCTACGTATAGTACGGTATTGGTTAGGTAGTTACCGTAGGTGATGAATACCTCGGACACCGAGGTCCCAAAATAATTAAGTGAGGTAACGGCATTAAAAGTAATTGTATTTTACAATTCATTAATCCAGTTAATTATGTCCTTAAGCACATCCCTCCACTTATACTCATTAAGTATTTCATGGTATAACCCATCATATATCCTTAACTCCTTAACCCTACTACCTACTCTCTCATACACTAACTTACTCGCCTCCGGAGGTACTACCTTATCTTCACCACCATGGAGGAGCAGTACGGGCTTAGTTATTGATCCTACATACCTCCAGAAATTCCTTGAGGCCCTCACTAACTCGTAAACTAACCTAACGGTTGGGTTCTTAACTACTAATGGATCCCTTAAGTACTCATTAACAACCTCCTCCCTATGAGTTAAGTACTTAGGATTTAGAGGTAATGCAATACGCTTCCTAGGGCTGAGGCTACTCATTAACTTAAGCATTAAGTACTGAAGTACGTTAATCCTTAATAACGTAGCAGCACCTGAAGTCACTACAGCATCAATTAACTCATCCTTAAGTGATGCATAGTAAAGGGCAATTAACCCACCCATACTATGCCCTAGAATAATGACCTTAGACGGTTTGAACCTACTTACTAGGTACTTAACATACTCCTCAGTATCGCTGATGAAGTAATCGAACGAATCTACATAACCTAACTCACCCTCACCAGCTGATTTACCATGCCCCCTTAAGTCACTAATACAGAATGAGAATCCATTACTTACTAACTCCTTACCTACATGCTCGTACCTACCACCATGCTCTACAAAACCGTGGATACCTATGATTAACGTCTTTATTTCATCGCGTAACCAGCACCTATGAAATAACTTAGTACTTACTAGTGATACGTAACCACTAACGAACCTCATGAGAAACCTCCACTAAAGTAATTCATTACTAATTACTTAAGTACTTAAACATAACGTAAAGACTATTATGTTAATTACCACTTACTTATGTTAGGGTCTACTTACCTTGACAAGCGACCGCGGCTACATCTTAACAATAGATCAAGGAACGACTGGTACTAGGGCTATGATATTCACTCACGAAGGTACGCCACTCCCTAAGGGGTGGTACTATGTTGAGCATAGGCAGATATACCCTAAGCCTGGGTGGGTGGAGCACGACCCCATCGAGATCTGGGAGAATACTAAGTTAGTTATTAGGGAGGTAATTAGGAGGTCAGGCATTAACCCTAAGGATATAGTAGCTATAGGCGTTACTAACCAAAGAGAAACTACGGTTATGTGGGATTTAAGGAGTGGTAAACCCGTCTACAACGCTATAGTCTGGCAGTGTAGGAGGACAGCTAACCTAGTTAATTACCTAAGGAAGCACTACTACGACTTAATAAGGGAGAAGACAGGCTTAATACCTGACCCATACTTCTCGAGTACTAAAATATGGTGGCTACTAGATAACGTACCGGGTTTAAGGGAGAGAGCCATAAAAGGTGAGGTAGTATTCGGGACCATAGATACTTGGATTATATGGAACTTAACTAGGGGTAGTAAGGACGTTCAAACACCTGATAAGGGCGGTGCACACGTAACTGATTACTCAAACGCATCAAGAACTATGTTATTCAATATACACAGACTCAACTGGGACTACGAACTACTTGAAGTACAGGGCAGGATACCTGACTCCATACTACCACTACCTAGGCCATCAAGTGACAGGGAGGTCTATGGGTACACAGGACCTGAGGTAAGTGAGCTACTAGGTGGTAACTCAGTACCTGTTTGTGGTGATGCTGGCGATCAGCAAGCAGCACTCTTTGGTCAAGTAGGTTTTAACGTAGGTGATGTTAAGGCTACCTACGGTACTGGTACGTTCATACTAATGAATACTGGTAGGGAAGTTAAGAGGGCCGCCTCAGGGTTACTAACTACTATTTACTATAGCTTAAGGGAGGGTGAGGCTGTATACGCTATTGAGGGTAGCGTATTCGTTACTGGAGCAGCCATTCAGTGGTTAAGGGATTCCCTAAGAATCATAAGTGAGGCACCGGAAGTTAATGAATTAGCATCTAAGGTGAGCGACACAGGTGGTGTTTACTTCGTACCTGCCTTCGTGGGTTTAGGAGCGCCTTACTGGGACATGAATGCTAGGGGCTTAATAATAGGTATTACTAGGGGTACTGATAGGAGGCACATAGCTAGAGCTACCTTGGAAGCTATAGCCTACTTAACGAGGGACGTAATTGATGTCATGGTTAAGGAAGTAGGTACTGAAGTGAGGGTACTTAAGGTTGATGGTGGGGTATCGAGGAGTGACTTCCTAATGCAGTTCCAAGCGGATATACTAGGTATTGAGGTTTGGAGGCCTAAGGTGTTCGAGACGACATCATTAGGTGCTGCATACTTAGCGGGGTTAGCCGTAGGGTTCTGGAGAAGCGTGGATGAGGTTAGGAAGTACTGGGGAGTTGAGAGGGTATTCAGACCTAAAATGGATGTAGAGACGCGTGAGAGGCTCTACCGTGGGTGGAGGGAAGCTGTTAAGAGGTCTCTCGGTTGGGCTGAGGTAGTTCCTTGGGCTTACGGATTAAGTAGTGAGTCCTAAGGTGATGTGTTAGTGAGTAAGTACGTAGTAGTTATTATCGGTGCGGGCATTGTAGGTGCTTCAATAGCTAGGGTACTTAGTATGTATGAGAACTTAAGTGTGTACGTTATTGAGCGTGAAGCCGATGTTGGTTGGGGTGTTTCTAAAGCTAATACAGCCATACTTCACCCAGGACATGAGGAAGACCCTAGTAAGCACCCCTTAAGGGCTAGATTATGCGTTGAAGGTAATAGATTGTGGAGATCGTGGGTTAAGGAGCTAGACATCCCCTCAAAGTTCCCAGGTGAGTTAATGCTCTTCTTTAGTGAGGATGAGGGTAGGAGGGCTAGGGATTACTTGAGATTAGCTAAGCTTAATGGAGTACCTGAAGTTAGGATCATAGATAGTCCTGAAGAGGTTAAGCTTCTAGAGCCTAACGTATCTAAGGACGTACTGGGTTGCGTCTGGGCAGCAACAGCTGGTCAGATAAACCCTATTCAAGCAGTTATAGCGCTTATTGAGAACTCCGTCGATAACGGAGTTAAGTTACTTACTGAGACTGCAGTTAGGGACATTAAGGTTGAGGATGGAGTGATTAAGGGTGTAGTAACTAATAGGGGCTTCTTAAGAGCTAACATAGTGATTAATGCTGCCGGCCTACACGCTGATGAAGTTTCTAGGTTAGTAGGTATTAACGAATTCACTATAAGACCTAGAAGAGGTGTTTACTACGTATTCGACCCCAATGCTGAGCCTAAGGTACGTAGGATATTACATCCAGTACCTACACCAATTAGTAAGGGTGTTTACGTAGTAACAACTACTGAAGGTAACTTAATGATAGGTCCTTCAGCTAAGGACCTACCAATGGATCATAAGGAACGTACTGAGACTACGTACGAAGAACTTAATTACGTATGGAGGGAGGCCAGTAGATTAGTCAGTAAATTACCTCCTAAGTCACTGATTATTAGGACCTTCGCAGGATTAAGGCCTGAACCAAGTACTGGTGACTTCATAATTAAGGCATACAGCAACCCCTGGGGGTTCATTAACGTCGCTGGCATGAGGTCACCTGGATTAACTGCAGCGCCAGCTATTGCTTACTATGTGAGGGATTTACTGAGGGATGAGTTAGGGCTTAGATTGAGGAGGAAGAGTACTTGGATTAGGTTTAGGGTAGGGATTAAGAGGGTTAGGGATATGTCATGGAGTGAAGTTAGGGATGCCGTTACGAAGAACACCCTTTACGGGTGGATCGTATGTAGGGACGAGGTAGTTAGTGCTGCTGAGGTTATTGAAGCTGTTAGGAGGATATTACGTATAGGTGCTAGAGTTACTTTAGACGGTATTAAGTTCAGGACTTGGTCAATGATGGGTAGGTGTCAAGGGAACTTCTGTAGGTTACGGATAATTAAGTTGGTTAGTGACTACTTAGGTATTGAACCCACCGAAGTTAGTAAGTCTGGCTTAGGTTCTGAGTACGTCATAGGTGATATTAAGAAGTTATGGAGGGAGAGGGGAGGGGGTACTTATTGAGGGTCTTAGATACCGTAGTAATTGGTGGGGGTCCTGCAGGGTTAGCAGCAGCTATTAAGTCATGTGAGTATGGGTTAAGTACCTTACTCATCGAGGTTAATGATAGGTTAGGGGGTATTCCACTACAGTGTATCCACCCTGGCTTCGGTATCCACTACTTTAAGGAGGATTTAACGGGTACTGAGTTTATTGAGAGGTTAATACGTAGGTTCATGGACCTAGGCATCAATTACTTACTAAGAGCTTACGTACGCGATATAGTGATTAAGTCACATGACCTAAAGGTAGTTAAGGTGATCTCACCTAAGGGTACTTATGAATTACTTACGAGGACCGTAATCTACGCAGCAGGTGCTAGGGAGAGGCACATACATGAAATAGGTGTTGTTGGTGATAGACCAGCAGGTATATACACAGCTGGTGAAGTCCAAGCTATGATGGATATATACGGGCTACTCCCTGGACGTGAAGCAGTGATTATTGGGTCAGGTGATGTTGGTTTAATAGTTGCTAGGAGGTTAGCCTTGGAAGGTGTTAAGGTAGTAGCTGTTATTGAGTTAATGCCTTGGCCAGGAGGATTAACTAGGAATGTAATTCAGTGCTTAAGGGACTTTAACATACCGTTACTCCTTAGTCATGTAGTTACTAAGGTACATGGTAGGAAGAGAGTAGAGGGTGTCACGGTCGCTAGGGTTGGGAATGACTTAAGACCTATTGAAGGTAGTGAGGAATTCATTAGGTGCGATACGGTGATTATTGCTGCTGGTTTAGTACCTAATACCGACTTACTCGAGAGGATAGGCGTGTTAATTGACCCACGCACTAGGGGTCCAGTGGTTAATGAGTTACTGGAGACCACTATTCCCGGTATTTTCGTAGCTGGTAATGCCTTAGTAATTAATGACTTAGTCGATAATGTAGTTGAGCAGGGTGAGTTAGCTGCTTTAGGTGCTAGAGTGTTTATAGAGAATGATGGTATACCAACCACTGAGTGGGTTAGGGTTAAGTGCGGTAGTAACGTAAGGTTAGTAGTTCCTCAATTAGTCAGTGGTGAACGTGATGTTAAGCTTTACCTCAGGGTACTTAAACCGCTTACTAACGCCCGCGTCAGGATCGGTGGTGTAGGTGTAGTTAGTTACGTACCTAAGGCAATGCCTGCCGAAATGACTGTAATTAACTTACGTAGGGGTTCATTACCTAAGGAGCTGAAGGAGCTGGTTGTTGAGGTGGTTAGTGAATGAGTAGTGTTAGGAGGATTAAGGTTACATGTATTATATGCCCCATAGGATGCGAAATCACGGTTACCATTAAGGATGGTGAAGTAATCAGTGTTGAGGGTGCTAAGTGCTTAAGAGGGAGAAAATACGCCATCACAGAGGTTAGGGAGCCTAAGAGAGTAGTCATATCCGTTATTAAGTGCGTTGGTGGTGACCCACCAACAGTCTCTGTTAAGACTAGCGGACCCGTACCTAAAGATAGGATATGGGACGTAATGAGGCTACTGGCTAGGACCGAAGTTAAGGCACCTGTTGAAGTAGGTGACGTAATTATTAAGGACGTGTTGGGGTTAGGGGTCGATATCGTAGCTACTAGGTCATGCAGGAAGTCATAACTATTCAGTCAGTTATGTAAGTAGCTACGGCACCCCCCTCAAAACCACCTAATAACTCCTTCTTCCTCTCCTTAACCCTTAATGCGTCGCTTAACGAAGCGTTTAGGCATACCTTAAGTATCGCATCAAGGACTTCTAGAACATCAGCTACCTCCTCAATACTTACGTTCCTTCTAAGCTCTCTAACTTCCTCATTAAGTTTCATTAATAAGTACCTACAGTGCTCCTCACCACTCACGTACTTAATACTAACTAACCTACCATTCCTACCTATTATCTCAGGTATTTTATCACGCACTAACTTACTGACTTTCAATACTTTCACCACCTACGTACTTCTCCAGTAGTTTATCCCATGGAATGAATATCATTATTAATAAAGCAACTACTAGACCAGCTATCGTTAGTAACATCACTGTATCTGTACTTAACCCTACATTCTCCCCAGTAACGACTACTAACTTACCGAAGACTGCTATTAAGTACATCATTAATATCTTACCTGCTATGCAGGGTATTAATGCGTTGAGCAGATTATATCTTATCACGCCTAAGACAATGAATAGTAAGTCGTCAGGTAAAGGCGTTAATGCGAAGATGAATACGAGTAACGGTATTATGTACTTACCCTTACTCGCTCTTACGAACTTCATGATTACCCTTATCTGCTTAGCGTACTTTGTACCTTCTAGTGTTTTATTCATGAACCTACCCATAACCCACCCTGTAAACTCACCCAGTCCTGAACCAGCACCACCAGCTAATGCCGTTAGTATGGGGTTTAGGTTCTTCATACCTGCTAAGACGAAAATAACTGCTGTGTAAGGTATTGGTACTATAACGCTCACAGCACCTATGAAGCTTATTAAGAATACACTCACGTATGCTGGTGCACCATGTATTAACCCGAATAGGGTATTCCTCATTAAGTACATCACAGCACTAATTACTATGAACGAAGCTATACCTAATACCGCACTAACTCTAACCTTACTTACGCCCAATTAATTACCCATAAACACTCACTACTTGCTAATTAAGACTTACGCGGGTTCAGTCGCTCGACAGGTCATCACTAATCAGTTGTAGCCGGGAGATTCATCAACCACTATAGAATCTACTTAGGAGCTTATGAAGCTACCTCCATCTCCTTACTTTATTCACCTAGGTAATAATCAATATAAAAGAGCTGGTTAGTTGAAGGTTACTTACTTAATGTTTTTATAGTACTGAATATTATAAAGTATAAACTTATTTATACTTCCGGATACACTGAATAAACATTTATTTTAGGTATTTACACTATTATATTTTAGGAGGACTACCTTGCTATTAAGTAAGGGTGACCTACTCGAGATAAGGTTTCATGGGAGGGGAGGTCAAGGAGCGGTAACAGCTGCTAATATATTAGTAGGTATAGCCTACAGAAACGGGTTATGGGGGCAGGCATTCCCGTTCTTCGGTGCTGAACGTAGGGGAGCTCCAGTAACTGCCTTTGCTAGGATCGGAAAGGGAAGGATAAGGGTAAGGTCAATGATTAGGGAGCCTGACATCGTTGTTGTTCTTGATGAGGGGTTAATAGGTATTGTCGATGTTACTTCAGGGCTTAAGAACGGTGGTAAAGTAATAATTAATGCCGGTAGTAAGGAGGTCGCTAAGTCATTACTGAGGGAGGGCATCAAGTATGACATCTACTTAGTGAACGCTACTAAGATAGCTCTCGACTTAGGTTTAGTACTTGCTGGCTGGCCATTAGTTAATACCGCCATCCTAGGCGCTCTAGCTAAGATCCTTAACTTCCCCTTCAATACTGTTGAGGATGCCATCATTGATTACTTAGGCAGTGAGAGAGGTAAGAAGAATGTCCTAGCTGCTCGTAGAGCTTATGAGGAGGTGGTCATGATTGAGTGAGGAAGTACTTAAGTACATACCCCTAGCTAAGCCAGCTATTGGTGTATCTGGTAAGACAGGTACTTGGAGAGTTGAGAGACCCGTAGTCGACCTCAATAAGTGCGTTAAGTGCGGTCAATGCTGGCTTTACTGCCCTGAGAGTGTTATCACGATTGATGAGGATGGCGCTAAGATAGACTACGACTACTGTAAGGGCTGTGGTATATGTTCTAAGGTCTGCCCCGTAGGTGCTATTAAGATGGTCCCTGAGAGGTGATGCCTCGTGCCTATTAAGTTCCTAACAGGTAATTACTCGGTAGCTTGGGGTGTTAGGTTATCTAGAGTTAAGGTAGTAGCTGCTTACCCAATAACACCCCAGACGACAATGGTTGAGAAACTCGCTGAGTTCATCGATAATGGCGAGATGGACGCTAAGATGATTAGGGTTGACTCTGAATTCGCTGCATTAGCAGCTACTTGGGGTGCCGCAGCAGGTGGTGTTAGGTCCTTCACAGCTACATCATCTCACGGTCTTCTATACATGCATGAGATGCTTTGGTGGGTTGCTGGTTCTAGGATCCCCTTAGTAATGGCTATAGCTACTAGGACTATAGGACCTCCATGGAACATATGGACCGACCATTCAGACCTTATGGATCAGAGGGATACTGGTTGGTTAATAATGATGGCTGAACATAATCAGGAGGTCCTAGACTCGATAATTCAGTTATACAGAATTACTGAGGATCCTAGGGTGTTCCTACCTGGTATGGTTGGGTTAGATGCATTCATATTAACACACACTACTGAACCTGTTGACGTACCTGATCAGGAGTTAGTGGATGACTACCTACCTGAGCGTAGGCAACCATATGTGATGAAGGCTGGTGAACCCCTAATAATGGGTGGTGTTAGGAAGGACTTAAGGGAGAATAACTTAATGAGGTGGCACATACACGTATCATTACTTAAGGCTAAGGAGGTAATAAATGAAGCTGATAAGGCTTGGGGTAAATTAACTGGTAGGTATTATGGGGGCCTAATTGAGAAGTATAGATGTGACGACGCTAAGTACGTAATTATGGGTATGGGTGCTTGGGTAGGTGATATGAGGGAAGCTGTGGATAACTTAAGGGATGAGGGATACTCAGTAGGTCTTATTAAGGTTAGGTTCGTAAGGCCATTCCCGAGTGATGAGATTTTTGAGGCTGTTAAGTCGTGCAAAGCAGTAATAGTGTTTGATAGGTCAGTCTCAGCAGGCTCCGCAGGTCCTCTATACCTCGATACGTCAGCACACATCCACGCCAGAGGTGCGTTAGTACCTATATATAATGTATTAGCAGGTATAACCGGTATTGACGTTACTAAAGACGATATAGCCTCAGTGACTAGGAAGGTAATTAATGATTTTGAATCAGGTCGTGAAGTACCTAAGGTTATGTGGTACTTCGGAGGTGGTGAGTTTTGGCCGTGAATATTAGGGAGTTAATGAAGATTAAGCCATACGTACTACCCGGTAACGCGTCATGCCCTGGATGTCCTGAGGCCTTAGGGCTTAAGTACGTAGGTATGGCCTTAGGTGATAGGGCTATACTGGTAATACCTGCCGGTTGCTCATCAATTATTCAAGGACTAGCACCTAAGTGCGCCTTCGTATTCCCACTACTTAACGTACCCTTCGCATCAGCAGATTCAGTAGCTTCCGGATTAGCTGCCGCTAAGGAAGTACTCGGTGAGGATGCGGTAATCGTTGTGTGGGCAGGTGATGGAGCTACCGCGGACATAGGTTTCGGCGGTTTATCAGGTGCTGCTGAGAGAAATGATAACGTAATTCATATCTGTGTTGATAATGAGGCCTACATGAACACAGGTATTCAGAGGTCCTCACTAACACCTTACGGGGCATGGACGACAACCACTTGGAGGGGTAAGCGTGAGGGTAAGAAGGAATTACCTCTGATCATGCTAATGCATAAGATACCTTACGTCGCAACAGCTAGTGTCGCATATCCCATCGACTTCATTCAGAAGCTTAGGAGGGCAGCAAGTATTAAGGGGTTCAAGTACATACACCTCCACGCACCCTGCCCTGTAGGCTGGAGATTCAACCCCTCTGATACCGTACTCATGGGTAGGTTAGCCGTAGAGACGGGTATGTGGATACTCTTTGAGGCAATCAATGGTAAGGTAAGAATAAGCCCACCTAGCTTACCGTATAGAGATAAGAGTAAGAGAAAGGATATTAGGGAGTACCTAAGGAGGCAGGGTAGGTTCAGGACATTAAGTGAGGAAGACATTAAGGTAATGGAAAGAATGATTGATGAAGCTTGGGAAACCATCCTTAAATTTAGTGAAGAATAAACACTAAATATAAGTTTTAAGTACTAAACAACACCACTACTTAAATACGTAATTAAGAACTGCAGCTATTGCTGATACAGCAATAGCTACTATCAATATGGTCATAGGTGATATCTTAACCTTAGCCTCAACATCCTCAAAGAACCTAACTAAACCAGCTGCTGTTAATGGTCCCTCAGCCCTCCTCCTACGTCTCCTGGGTGACAATATTACCTCCCAAACTAGTAAGTCACAACTCACTTTTTAACCTTATTAAATAAGCTATTCAATGGATCGACAATGAGTGGGGATATAACGATAAAGTACGCTCAAGATTTGATGAGGAGGTATTACTACGAAAGAGATAGTAAGCGTGGGTTACATGCAACGTTTACTTGGTTTGTTGAGGAGGTAGGTGAATTAGCTGAGTCACTACTAAAGGATGATAAGGAATCAATAGCTGAGGAAATAGCTGACGTACTTGCTTGGCTACTATCACTAGCCAACATCGTAGGTATAGACGTAACTGAGGCCTTCAGGAAGAAATACATGAATCCAGAACCTCCGCTTTAAACAGTGTGGGTGTCGTGTCCCACTCCAGAAGAAAACAGGGGGTTACCCAACGCACCCCCGATACATAATGGCGTGTATACCTAGGTCAAGATATGTACATACAGAGACTGCCCTCCCCCGATTTTTCCACTGGAGACATATGGAGACTGCAATCTGAAGCTAGTGTTTTATAACTGCCAAATTAAACTATTATTAAATATTACAGAAATGCAGGATAATCTTTCCTAGTTTAATATATCATTATACAAACTTCCCATAA
>Ga0256914_1003506_pt1 | contig 12329 bp, 10 predicted proteins | sample HulkmetaG_FD_191571 | JGI IMG/M metagenome (GOLD analysis project Ga0256914, IMG submission 191571) | Hydrothermal chimney microbial communities from Main Endeavour vent field at the Juan de Fuca Ridge, Pacific Ocean - Hulk | ecosystem: Environmental > Aquatic > Marine > Hydrothermal vents ...
GCGTGCAACCCCACACGCCGAGCACCAGCACGGCGACGAGCCCTGCCCCGGTTTCCGGTGGCCTGCAGGAAAGGAGTCTCATGCTTGGTTCCTTGTGTCTATAGCTGGTTTGACATAGAGCACGGCCCGACTCAACCAGATGCCTGGTCGCCGGACCACGCTCAACCCCTGTTCGATCGCATGCTGTACCGCGCGCTCGAATTGCGACGACGGCACGTGCCGTAAGGGTTCCACCACGAGAAGCCGTCCCCCGGCTTTCAGCGACGCAGCCATCGCACGATACAGCCCCGGCTGGTCTGGAACCTCGTGGGCAGACCAGAAAGCCAGAGCGAAATCAAGCGCGCCACGCTCCGCCAAACGCTCGGCGGAACAGGCGCGAAGCTCGATCCGCTCCGTCACGCCGGCTCGCCGAGCACGCCGCGAGACCTGCTTCAACATGGCCGGCTGAACATCCACGGAAAGGACCCGCCCCTCCGGTCCCACCAACCGGGCCAACTCCACAGAAAAATACCCCAGTCCGCACCCGATGTCAGCCACCTTCATCCCCGGCCCGACGTAAGGGCCGAGGATTCTCTCCGCATCGTGTAACCGCCGCCTGACCGGATTGTCGAACAGATACGCCAACCACCACGGACAGACATGGGTCCGCCGTCCCCTCTGTTCTCCCTTGCTCACGATCCAGAACGCTCCCGCGGATTCGTCCCCTGATACTTCACTCGATGTTGCACCTTTTCTGGCAAAATCGCAAGGACAACTCGGCTACGGACCCCACCCTCCCCCCCTCGGAAACCGGTCCACGCTGGAAAACCCGCCCTGCTCCGGCTATCCTCGAGACAAACCCACTCGACCGGGCGCGCCGGACGAACCGGCCGGCACGCCCACATACGGCGTCCCGGCCGGGATACGTTCCCGACCGGTCCACGACTTTCGCGCGAGGTCCAACATGAAATCCACCAGAATGAAATCCATCAAGCAATACGTCAACGTCGGACTCCTGGTCGGCGGTCTCCTCTCCCTCCTCCCCTCCTTCGCTTTTGCCCAGACCACGGTGACCGGGGAAGTCTACCTCGATGTCAACGCCGACGCGGTTTCCATCCGGCACCAGCAACGGGACCGGATGGACCGGGGCCTGGGAGAAATGGAGGTGGACCTTCTCGGCCCCCAGGCGGTCCACCAGGCCTGGACTCGAGCGTTCGGCGACTTCTCCTTCGAAGAAGTCCCGGACGGCACCTACCTGATGACCGTGACGGCAGACATGACCTCTCTCTATTGCTCGAGCCACAATCTCCCCTCCCGATTGCCTCAAGCCGTGCTCGAGGGCCATGTGCAACTGGTGGCGTTCGGGGACTCGCTGGCGGTCACGGGCTCGGACCGGACTTTCCCGACTCGAGTCGCAGATTATCTTTCCGCGCTGGCCGCGGTGGATCTTCGCAACGTGGCCATCGGAGGGAGCACGGCGGCCCAGTGGGTCCCGGGCACGCCCTATTTCGAAGACATCCTCGTTCCCGCCCTGGAGGACGCAGACCTTGTGATGTTCTCCCTCGGAGGGAACGATTTCGGGGCCTACTTCGGCGAACCCCCCTACGACCAGGGCGAATTCGTCCAACTCCTCGCCGGGTTCCCTGAAGCGTACCAAGGGATCAAGGAGGATCTCGTGGCCATCGCCGAGGAGATTCACACCCGGTTTCCCGACGTGGACGTGGCCTACATCGTCTATCCCAACTTCGTGAACACCACCGTGTTCGAGACCTACCTCGGCGACCTGTGGCCCACCGCCAAAAAAGTGGTCTACGCGGTCTTCTCAGACATGCGCAACGCAATGGCCGCCCTGGACTACGTGATCTTGATCGACATGCTCGACGCCCTGGGTCCCGAACCGATTGATGACTTGCTCATCGACGCGGTCCACAGCAACGACGCCGGCCACCAGGCTTACGCTGACGAGATCTTCTATACCATCGGTGGTGTGGTCGTGGGGACGACGCCCCTGGGCCTGGACCGTTCCTACGCCCTGGCTCCCCGCGTCCTCGAGTAGGCGCCGAACGCAGAGACGCCGCGGGAGGTCTCGCCCCAGCCGGGAATGGTCAGGGGTAGGGCATGAAAAACATGCGACGAATCTGATCGTAGTTGGTCTGGACAGCGTCCCGCCCACGAACCGCGGGGCCGTGCCCCGGCAGCAACCACTCCACATCGAGTTGAGATACCCGCTCGATCGAAGCCTGCAAGGCGGCCGGGTCGCCCCCCGGGAAATCGGTCCTGCCCACGCCCTGGGCAAAAACCAGGTCACCCGCCACCAACGCCTTTTTCGCCGGCCAGTAAAAACAGACCGACCCAGGGGAATGGCCCGGAGTGTGGACCACCTCCAGCACGGTGGGATCGTCGTGCCCGAGTTCCAGCACCCCCTGCTGAAGCAGAAAGGAGGGCTCCAGATCGGGCAATTCCATGCCAAGCGCCCGGGCCAGGTCCATCCCGGTGGTCCGGGCAAAGGTGTCTTCGTCCTGGTGCAATGCAAACCGGGCGCCGCTCTGGCGGCACACATACTCCGCCGCCTCGATGTGGTCCGGATGGCAATGGGTCACCATGACCAGGTCGATGTCGGTGATGTGGAATCCATCCGCGCGGATCGCGGTCTCCACCCCCTGGAACAGGTGACGATGTCCCGGGTCGATGAGGGTGAGCTTCTCCCCGGCGAGGAGGAACGTGTTGCAATTGTTCTCGTATCCGTTCCAGAAGTAGGCGTAAAGACCGTCGAATAACTTCATCCTGACCCCTTACTCGTTCGATTCCACCATGTTCGATAGCTGGCTGCGCACCGCCTCCCAACGGGTCCCAAGTTCCTGCTCGACCTCCTCGAGCGCCTGCCGCCGCAGGGTCTGGGCCGAGGGAGTCAGAACCAGGGCGGAACCCCGAATCCCTTGCCGGTCCAACTCGCGGCGTCGGCGGGCTTCCTCCCTGCCCCGGATTTCGTCCATGCGGCGCGACAATTCGGCGTCGGTCTCGGCCTGCAACGCCTTCAGCACTCGAGCTATTTCCCGGAGTTCATCTCCGGCACGATTCGGGAAAAGGGTCTCGAACCCCTCGAGCGCCCGTGTCCAGGTATCCGGCCGGACCTGTGTGACCAGGTGCCCCGCGAGCACACGCCGGACCACGGTCTTCTGCTTTCCTGTGTGCCTGTCCACGAATCGGGAAAGCCGGGCCGACTCGAACCACTCGTCCTCGACGAACCGGGCGACCAGTGCCCGGGCATCCGCGTCCACCTCCTGACGGAAGAACTCGTCCGGATCAGTCCCGGCCGCGTCCATGGCGGCCGCGCGTTCCATCGCCAGCTCGATCGAACTCTTGATCCTACCCACCTGATCCTCCACCAGTGCTCGACCCACCACCGCATCGCAGCCCGGGTATCCGGATCGACAGGCCGGCCGGGCGCGCACAAGTGTAGTATAAGGAAGGTCCGGTGACTGACAAGTCCCATGCTGCTCACTGGGCTGCTCGACGCCGACGGATTCGGCGCCAGGTGAAGCCTCCTGCCAGGAGGAGGAGGGCCGGGGCTCCAGCCACCTGCACCCATCCCGAGAGCAGGAGGATTTTTCGGAGCAAGCTGGAATGGGCCTCATCGGTTTCCGGTTCCGCTCCCAGCGCCTCGGCGGCGTGGTGAAGGAGGTTGACCGCGACCGATTTAGAGGGGATCTCCTGGTGGCAAGAGAGGCACACGCCGCGTCGGTCGAGCAGCGCGCGTTCATGGTCGTTCAGCGGCCTGGACAGGGTGAAATGGTGTCCCACGGTCTGAATCTGGGTCCCGTCCGGTGTCACGAACCGAGACCAGTCGGCCTCGAGGCCCTCCACAGCGGCCACCAGGGGCTTTCCTCCTGAGGCAATGGGGTGACCGTCGCCGGTGGCCAGCTCCACCTCGTGCTCTTCGGAAGGATCGTCGAAGAACCGTCCACCCCCGATCCCGTATCCTGCTGCTTTCTCGTCACCATGGCATGAAACGCACGGCCGGGCATGTTCCTGCACGGTATGGGGATGAAGGGGGGAATGGTCGATGGCCAGTTGCCCCTCCGGTCCAGCGCCTTCGACGTTCGGAATGCGGTAGATGTGATTGGCCACTCGAGCCTTGCCCTCACCGTCGATCACGGTGACCGTGGTCTGGCAGCCGGGAATCACCGGGGCGATACGCCCTTCGCCGTTCACACCGAGGGATGGGTCTTCCCATCGGAGATAGGACCGGGATTCGCGGATACGCCCGGGAATCCGGGGTACTTCGCCCCCCCCTGCTCCGGGATGATCCACCGTGGTCCCGTCCGGACGGTGCTGCTTCCCAAGGGCAACCCAGTCGGTGTGTGCCTCGGCCTCTCGATAGTCCACCTCCACATGACAGCCGTAACATTGGGGCGCCCAGGTGGCGTGACAGGCATAGCACTCCATCCGCGACATGTGACTGTCCACCTGGACCATGGCCACCCGGGCCTCGGTGGACAGGTGGCCCTCCTCGAGCATCCGCTTGAGCGGATCGAGTTTCTTGAGTTCCCCGGAGGCGAGGTAGACCCAGACCTGCTGTCCATGTCGGACCACGTTGCCGAGGGGATTTCCTCGGGCCGAGAGCAGATACCCGTCCCCTGCGGGGGGGATCCAGCCCCGGGCCTGGTAGTCGGTCACGGTGGAAGCCACGCCTCGAGGCCGGCCCTCTGCGGGGTGCTCGGCATATTCGTCCCCGTAGCCCAGGGGCAATTCCCACGGGAATCGGTCCGGTGTTCCGTGACAGTCCGTACATTCCACCTCCACGGCGGCGGAAATCGCGCCGATGAGGCGGTTCGGAGAATGCACGTCGAGAGATGTATGGCAGTCCTGGCAGACGAAGCCCTCCTCCCCGTGGAGGTCCTGCTTGAGTTTCAAATAGTGCTTCCCGTGGAGCTTGTGCTGGGGGTCACCGTCGGCAGACCAGGGCGAGGCGTAGGGCGTTTCCATCAAGCCCTGGAAAGACACCCCGATCCGACGACCGCGATTGTGACAGGTGGTGCAAGTCTCCACCGGAATGCCGCTCCAGGACATCCCATCGAAAGTAACCGGTGCGTCCGGAGTCGCCTGGATGGTATGCACAAGGAGGTGGCCGGATTCGCTCGAGTCGATGGAGCGATCCTTGCCCCGATATCGGCCGTCGTTGGCATAGGGAATGTGACACGCACTGCATCCCATCCCCCGATAGTCGCCATACCGCTGCTTGCCGCGAACACCCAGGTGACACCGCTGGCATTCCCCCCGAATATAGGTGAACGCAGCCCGACTCGGATCGGTTGCCACCTCCGACGCATTCGGTGCGGGTGGGACTTCGGTCATCCTGTCCACGAAAACCTGGGGTTCTCGCTCGGCAAGGGTGTCCAGGTAGGCCTGGAAGACCTCGGTCCCTTTCATCGCGGCCGGGTCTGAAGGGTTGGCCACGGAGTAGTTGGCCCACTCGTGCCGATAGCCCTCGAGCGCACCGAATCCCCAGGCGGTTCCCTGGATCTTTCCCGCCTCGGTCATCATCAGGCTCCGCCACTGGGCCTCCACTTCCCAGGCATGACACACGCCACACGTGTCGGCGTTCACCCAGGGACTCCCCGGGTCCGGATAGAACCGCTTCGGCCCGGGATGAGTCTCGAAGTAGCTGGGGGTTCCGGAGTGAGCGGCCCGGGTCGCGGCCTGAAACGCCGAGTCCTCCGGATCGGTGGGGCCACGCCAGCCCACAGACGGGTCGCCTCCGTGACACACCACGCAGCGGTTCCCGGTCCCGGTGGCTGCCGCCCGCTCGAAGATGGCCTGCATCATCCCCGAGTCGGATCCGCGAATCATGGCCAACCCGGCATGGCAATCCAGGCAACGGTTGCTCTCCGCCTCTTCGTCCTCCTGGGGGGCCGCCTCCGGGTGACGAAACCAGGTGTGCGTCTCCTCGTCCTCGTCCGTCTCCAGGTCCCCATGGTCCCCGTGCTTGTCATCCCCATCAAGGGACTCGTGCGCCTCGTGCGCCTCGTGCGCCTCGTGCTCCTCGAGTTCCTCGTGCTCCTCGTGCTCCTCGTCCGAATCCGCCCGGGTGACTGCGGCCAGGCCCAGGGCCATCGTCACGAATGCGCCTGCGATCCCAACCGTTCGCCATGTCATCTCCATCCTCCCCTCCGCCCCGGTTGTTTACCAGGACCGCGGATCCTGTCGACTCATTCCCTGTGGACGCACCGATACGTGCACCCAACACACGATCGCCTCAACCCCTTCAATGATGGCTCCCCCTTGATTGATTCGACCAGACTTCGAGCCCGCGCCACGGCCTCACGCTCTCCGCTGACAACCAGAACCACCTGCCCTTCCGACCCTCCGATACCACCACCCCCAACCGGGACGGCATCAACGCCGACCAATGTCCGCAACGCCTCCACCTCGGTCACCACCGCCGCGTCCATCAGCGGCATCATGCCCACAGCGGCACCGAACGAGAGGTCGGTCCGACCGATACCCAGTGCACGACTGGCTGCCCGGACGTCGGGAATCAACTTCTCCAGACCGACCGGGACGATCAGGGTGAATCCCATCGCCCGAACGGTTCCCAAGGCGTGTCCGATGGTGCCCCCGGTTTCGCTCGCAAGGAAGACGCCCGCCCGCCCCGCTGGGTCCACGGCGTTGGCCCCCTTGATGAACACTGTACCGGGTCGCCTCTCTGCCAGGGCGTCTTTCCACGGAAGGTCAACCGGGCGGCCCCGATGGAACACCACCGGGGGGATCCGCTGTTCTCGAGGTGTGACGCACAGGGTTCCTTCGGTGCAGATCCCGGCGGAATATCGCACCTTGTCGGCAATCTCGCCGCCGAGTTCCTCCACCACATATGCGTTGGTGATTCCTCCGGCAACGATCACGTAACTCCGCTCCATGGCCGAACGCACGTCACATCGGGCCGCCACGGCTCGAGCGATCAGCCGTCGGGATTCATAAGGGGTGAGCGAGAAAAGCAAGGTCATCACGCCTCCTGGTCGAGCATGCGTTGCACCCGGCCGGACGTGCGACCAGGGTCACAGGCCACTGCCGAACGCGCGGCGGGCGGGGAAGGGTGAAACAGGGCTCTCCATTGTATCACATCCGACCGCCGGGTATACTGCCCCGAAAGCCATCCCCTGCCCGCCCTGGAGGAGCCATGAAAGACTCGTACCACATGACATTGGATGCATTCCGTAAGAACGGCCACCGACTCGTCGACTGGATCGCCGATTACTACGAGCGCGTGGAGCGCCTGCCTGTGCTCTCCCAGGTGGCGCCCGGTGGCGTGCGCGCCCGACTGCCCCTCGAGGCGCCGGAGCAGGGTGAGACGTTCGAGGCCATGCTGCACGACGTGGAGGAGATCTTGCTGCCCGGGATCACCCACTGGCAGTCACCAAACTTTTTCGGCTACTTTCCGGCCAATGCCTCCCCGCCGGCCATCCTGGGGGAACTGCTCTCGGCCGGTCTGGGCGTGCAGGGGATGCTCTGGACCACCAGTCCAGCCTGCACCGAACTCGAGTCCCATGTGCTCGACTGGATCGTGGAGATGCTGGGATTGCCCGAATCGTTCAAGACCAGCGGTCCGGGCGGAGGCGTCATCCAGGACAGTGCCTCGAGCGCCACTTTGTGCGCGTTGCTGGCAGCCCGCCAACGAGCCACGGCCGGGACCGAGGGGGCGGCAGGCAGCAACCGACTGACCTGCTACACATCCACCCAGGCCCACTCGTCCGTGGACAAGGCGGTCCGTATCGCCGGGCTTCCAGAAGGCAACCTTCGACGTATCCAGGTGGATGAGCGCTTCGCCATGCGCGCGGAAGACCTGGAAGCGCAACTGGCGTGGGATCGTGCCGCGGGCAACTGCCCCTTCTTCGTGGTGGCGACGGTGGGCACCACGGCATCGAACGGGCTGGATCCACTCCGGCAGATCGGGGAAGTCTGCCGGTCCTTCGGCGTGTGGTTGCACGTGGACGCCGCCATGTCCGGCACGGCGGCGGTCTGTCCCGAGTACCGGTACATTCTGGACGGGATCGAGTACGCCGACAGCTTCTGTTTCAATCCGCACAAGTGGATGTTTACCAACTTTGACTGCGACTGCTTCTTCGTTTCGGAACGAAAACCGCTCATCGACGCCCTGTCTGTGCTGCCAGACTACCTGAGAAATGCGGCGAGCGAATCCGGTTCCGTCATCGACTACCGGGACTGGCAGATTCCACTGGGGAGACGCTTCCGCGCACTCAAGCTGTGGTTCGTCATCCGCCACTACGGGGTGGAAGGTATCCGGCACCACGTGCGGCGACACGTGAGCATGGCCCGGGACCTGGCTCGGCGTGTGGAGCGAGATGAGAAATTCGAACTCGCTGCCCCGGTTCCGCTGAACCTGGTCTGCTTCCGTCATGTAGCCGGGGACACGTTCAACCGCAAGCTCCTCGATGAACTGAATGCTTCGGGCGCCCTTTTTCTGACCCATGCCACCCTCGACGGACGTTTCACGCTCCGGATGGCCATCGGTCAGACGTACACCGAGCAACGCCACGTGGACGCGGCCTGGGAACGAATCAGGTCGACCGCGGAAACGCTGGAGGGAGAGTGAACGGCGGGGCCTGTCACCGGGCACCCGATCCCAGGGCGTCTGCGGACACGGTGAGGGCCTGGGTCGATAGCTTGACGGCACAGAAATGGCCACACATGGAGCACGGGTCGTCCGTCTCCAGGACCTGTCCGGCCTCCTCCCTGCGCTTGCGCCACTCGAGCACCATGCGGGGATCGAGGGCGAGTCGTGCTTGCCGATCCCAATCGAGTTGACAACGGGCCCGAGCCATCTGGTCGTCGGCGTGGCGCGCACCCGGGAGGCCTCGAGCGATGTCTGCCGCATGCGCGGCGATTCGGGAGGCGATCACGCCCTGACGGACGTGCTCGGGTTCCGGGAGGCCGAGGTGCTCGGCGGGGGTGACATAGCAAAGGAAGTCGGCGCCGGCCCAGGCGGCGAGTGCTCCGCCGATGGCGCTCGTGATGTGGTCGTAGCCGGGCGCGATGTCGGTGACGATGGGTCCGAGAACGTAGAACGGGGCGCCCTCGCACACGGATTTCTGGATCTCCATCTGGGCGCGCACCTGGTCGAGCGGCACGTGGCCGGGGCCTTCCACCATGACCTGGACACCGGCGTCTCGAGCCCGGCGCACCAGTTCGCCCAGGGTGACCAGTTCCTCCAGTTGAGCCCGGTCCCCCGCGTCAGCCAGGCAGCCCGGCCGGAGTCCGTCGCCGAGGGACAGGGTCACATCGTGTGCACGGGCGATGTCGAGCAGATCGTCATACCGTGCATAGAGCGGGTTCTCCCGGTCGTGCGCATGCATCCAGGCGGCCAGGAACGAGCCGCCACGGCTGACGATTCCAAGTTTCCGCCCCTGGTCGAGCAAGAGTTGAATCGCACGGCGGGTGACGCCGCAATGCACCGTGACGAAGTCCACCCCCTGCTCGGCCTGCTTCTGAATCACGTCGAACAGGAGGTCCTCATCCAGTCCGGCGGTGATGTCTCCGGCGCGCTCGAGGGCGCGTGCAGCGGCCTCGTAGATGGGGACGGTTCCGAGCGGCACCGGGCATTGCTCCAGGATTGCCTGCCGAATCGCGACAAGGTCCCCGCCGGTGGACAGGTCCATCACCGCGTCCGCACCTGCGTCCACAGCGGCTTTCAGTTTGATCAACTCGTTTTCCAGCCCGATGGCGTCGGGGGAAGTGCCGATGTTCGCGTTCACCTTGATCGAGAGTCCGGCTCCAATCCCTCGAGGCGACAGGCCGGCATGAGCCGGGTTGGCTGGGATGACCACGCGGCCCCTGGCGACCAGGCTGCGGATTTCCTCCGCCGGCCGACGTTCGGCCTCTGCAACGGCCAGCATCTCCGGCGTGATGACGCCCTTGCGCGCGCTTTCGTATTGAGTCATTCTGATTCTCCTCGTTTGACGCCCCTCCCCGACCGGTTGAAGCGACACCCGATACTCACGGACCTGAGGCTCCCTCGGACAGGACCACCGCGCCGGCCAATGGGTTGGTCGGACCGTGCCCGGACCCGATGGGCACCGCCTGCTCGATGGCTCGCACCAGGAACGACCGGGCCTTTCTCACAGCGTCCTCGAGCGGGAGGCCCCGGGCCAGGAACAGGGCAATGGCTGCGGAGTAGGTGCAGCCCGTACCATGGGTGCCCCGTGACGCCACGCGACGCCCGGAAAAGGTATGAAATTCGGCTCCGTCGTACAGCAGGTCCACCGGATCGCCCTGCAAGTGGCCTCCTTTCACCAACACGGCTCGAGGCCCCATGCGGGCGATGGCGACCGCGGCTTCCTTCATGCGGGAAACCGTGTCCACCACCCGGCCGGTCAACACCTCCGCCTCGGGCAGGTTCGGTGTGACCAGGAACGCCTGCGGGAACAGGGCCGCCACCATGGCCTCCCGCGCAGACCGCTCCAACAGATGATCCCCACTCTTGGCCACCATCACCGGATCGACCACCAACGGCCCCACCTCGTACCGCGCAAGGACCTCCGCCACCACCTCGACCGTGCGGGCGTTCCACAACATGCCTGTCTTGACCGCATCCGCCCCGATGTCGTCCAACACCGCCTCGAGCTGAGCGCGCACGAACTCCACCGGAACCGGATGGATACCGCGCACGGCTCGAGTGTTCTGGGCGGTAAGCGCGGTCAGAACCGTGGTGGCGTGTCCGCCAAGCACCGTGACGGCCCTCAGATCGGCCTGTATCCCGGCTCCACCACCGGAATCAGACCCGGCAATGGTCAACACTCGTTTCACGACCTGGCCGCTTTCTGCTCGAGGCTGTACTTGTTCAACAATTCCACCAACTCAGGATTGTCTTCGATCGCTTTCTGAGTCAGGGTGAGGTACCGACTCAACCGTATCGCCTCCGGGCTCACCTCGTTGACCTCTCCGTTCAAGATCACGAAGTGACGGTGAGGCACCTGACTCTTGGACACGTAGATGGCCTCGTTCACACCGGCATGCAGGGTGTAGCAGTCCGGAGAGCAGTCCACGGTCAGCACCTCGATCCGCTCCGGGTGCGTGGAGGTGATCATGGAAGCAAGTTTTCCGAAGATTGGCTGTTCCGCCTCCGGACACACGGTAAGTACCACCTTGCCGTCGCTCATCCGCTCAAAAATCTCCGGATAAGAATTCCGGACACATTCACCGACCACGAGGACGGAGGCGCCGTTCAAAAACGGGCTCTTGGCCCAGCTTTCCATCAACTTGGCACAAACTTTCATCGTCATGGGGATCTCCCTGAATTGTAGTCGGCCCGAAGCGCACCCCTTCCCCCCGAGAAGCACACCGGACGCACGACGCAGCCTGCGCAGGGGCCATCGGCCGCCCCCTCGACTCGTCGCGCCGTCCATACGCGAAAACCGGGGGTATCCTGAACCACTCGGGGCCCCATCGCAACCAGAATATTGCTCGAGACTCGACAGGGCGTGGCATACATTACGCCTGCGGGTCCGTCCCTGCCACCTGTTCGGGAATCCCGTGCACGATGGTCTCCACCGTCCGGACAGCGTCCACGGCGGAGGAGACGATGCCCCCCGCATACCCCGCCCCTTCCCCGACCGGGAACAGGCCCGGGGTATTGACCGATTCACGGGTATCCGCACGCCGCGTCAACCGTATCGGCGCACTCGTGCGACTCTCCACCGCCAGCACGACGGCGTCCCGCGAGAGGAAGCCCCGCATGCGACGATCGAACGAAGGCAAGGCTTCGCGGAGCGCGCCCACGACGAACCCTGGCAACACGGCTTCCAGGTCCACGGTCACGGCTCCGGACGGGGAGGAGACTCGAGGCAATGGGTTCCCCCTCCGCCCATCCAGGAATGCGACCAGGCGCTGGCCGGGCAAGGCATGCCCCCCTCCCACTTCCTGGACCGCTTCCCAGGCTCGCCGTTCCACCGACCGCTGCAGCGCCAGGCAACGGAACGGATCATCGCCGGGTATTTTCGACGCGGTCACTGGAACCACCAGAGCTGCATTCGCCCAACGGGTGTTTCGCCGCCGGTTCGACATGCCGTTGACCACCACGCCGTCGGCCTCGGTCCCGGCAGAGACCACGTACCCACCCGGGCACATGCAGAATGTGTAGGCGCGCACGTCGTCCCGCCGATAGGTCAGCCGATACTCGGCAGGTCCCAGTTTTTCCGCACTTGGCCCCAGCCGAATCCGGTCGATCAGGGCCTGGGGGTGCTCCACCCGAACCCCCATGGCGAAATCCTTGGCCTCCATCGCCACGCCCTGCGCAAACAGGGTGCGGTAGAAGGTACGGGCGGAATGGCCGGGCG
>Ga0256914_1003507_pt1 | contig 12328 bp, 10 predicted proteins | sample HulkmetaG_FD_191571 | JGI IMG/M metagenome (GOLD analysis project Ga0256914, IMG submission 191571) | Hydrothermal chimney microbial communities from Main Endeavour vent field at the Juan de Fuca Ridge, Pacific Ocean - Hulk | ecosystem: Environmental > Aquatic > Marine > Hydrothermal vents ...
AGTTAGTTCAATTTCATGGGATTTAAGGGCATGTTGTAGTTCTTGGTCGGTTGCTTTGTCAAAATCAATTTGCAAGTATTTTCTTACTGCCTCAACCATAGTAATGGTTTGCCACTTCTTTTTTAAATCGACTTCATGATTGCCTACTTGTATTTTAAAATGACCATGAAGTTTTTTAACTAGATGACGAATTAGATCTTCAGCCACTTGCATCATACGGTAGTAGTCAGCATAAGCCTCATACCACTCAATCATGGTAAATTCTGGTTGGTGGGTTTGATCAATACCTTCATTCCTAAAATTTCTAGCAATTTCAAAAATTCGCTCATGACCCCCAACGATTAAGCGTTTAAGATAAAGTTCAGGTGCCACTCTGAGGTAAAAATCACTATCTAAGGCATTCATATGAGTAGTAAAGGGTCTGGCGTTAGTGCCTCCATAAAGTGGTTGTAAAATTGGTGTTTCTACTTCAGTAAAATTATGTTCGTCTTGGAGAAATCTCCTAATTTCTTTTAGAATTAACCACCTAGCTTGTAAAACTTCAAAGGTTTTTTTGTTCGCTAACATATCAATATAGCGTTTGCGAAATCTAACTTCTTTATTTTTGGCTGCGTTCCATTCTGAAGGAATTGGTCTTAAGGCTTTACCTAAGAATTGAATTTGTTGGGCAAAGATGGTAATTTCGCCGGTTTTTGTTTTATCAACCTTGCCTGTTACTCCGATAAAATCTCCTGGATCAACCAACTTGATAATTTTAAAATCTTTTTCGCCTACGTCGTTTTTTCTTACCATGACCTGAATAGTGCCGGTCTGATCTTGAAGATTAAGAAAAACCACTTTTCCATGAGTGCGATATAAAACTACTCTACCAGCAGTTTTAACCTCCTTACCTTCACTTTTAAGCGTTTCTTGAATTGAGTGTTTTTTGTCAAATGAGTGTGGATGAATCACAACACCCATTTCTTTTAGTTTTTCTCGCTTTTGCTTTTTTAGGATTAGAACGTCATCTATGCGCGACATATTATTTAACTCCTTTTTGATTTATCAACTTTATACTTTGTATTATAAACTAAAAACCCCCGCGTGTTTGGCGGGGGTTTTTGTGAGCTTCTTTTTTTATTTGATACTTAAGATTTTATACTCAACCACCCCCGCGGGTACTTCTACTTTTATGGACTGGCCTTTAGATTTACCTAAAAGTGCCTTGCCCACTGGGGAGGCAATAGATAACTTGCCGTTTTTAGGATCGGCTTCAAACTCACCTGCGATAGTGAAGGTGAAAGTTTTATTATCACTTTTTCTTTTAATCTTAACTGTGTTGCCCATACCAATGGTTTTATCTGAACGTGACTTGCGCACCACTTTAGCTCGACTTAAGATATCTTTAATTTGGGAGATTCTAGTTTCAATTAGAGTTTTTTCATCTCTAGCACTGTGGTATTCGGAGTTTTCTGATAGATCACCCATCTCACGTGCCACCGCAATTCGCCTTAAAACTTGAGGCATCTTCTCTTCTTCAAGCTCTCTAAGCTCTTCCTCCAGCTCTTTGAGACCTTCTGGAGTGAGTTCAATCTGATCCTCTGAAGGAGTTTGGTTAGTTGTTTGCTTTTTCTTATCTGGCATAATCAAACTTCTAAAGTATACTATATTTTTGAAAAATTTTAACCCTAGATTTTTTGACGACGGGTTTTTTGAGCGATTTTTTCTTGTAAAAGCGCAAATCTAAGCTCTGCCTCTGCCTGAATTAACTCCTTTTTATCTTTGGCAGTTTTCATACTTTCCTTGGCTGCCTTCACCGCTTCTTGGGCTTGTTTTAGGCTTAGTTGGCGAGCATCAAAAGCACTATCTACGATGACAGTCACCTCGCCTTCGTCGTTGATGTTTAAAAATCCTTTTGAGACCACGACTGAGTACTCTTTACCATTTTGCTTGTAGCGTAATTCTCCTGGAGCAAGTTTGGTAAATAAGGGAATATGTTCTGGCAATAAGGTAACTTCACCTTCGCTAGCTGGCGCATTAATCTCATCTACTTGGGTGTCAAGCAGTTTCTTTTCTTGAGAGACTATTTTTAAATGTAATTTCGCCATGATTTACTTTAATGTTTTTGCTTTTTTCACTGCATCATCAATAGTGCCAACAAGATAGAAAGCTTGTTCTGGCAGGTCATCATGCTTGCCTTCAAGAATTTCTTTAAAGCCTCGGATAGTTTCTGAGATAGGCACGTACACCCCAGGAATGTTAGTAAACTGTTCGGCTACAAAGAAAGGTTGGGATAAAAACTTTTGCACTCGGCGCGCGCGAGCTACGATTCGTTTATCCTCCTCGCTGAGTTCATCAATACCTAAAATCGCAATAATATCTTGTAGTTCTTTATAGCGTTGTAGAACCTTCTGCACTCCTTGGGCTACTTGGTAATGCTCCTCGCCTACTACAGCCGGATTAAGAATTTTTGAAGATGAGACCAAAGGATCAACAGCTGGGTAGATACCTTGTTCAGCCAAGCGCCTTTCTAGTGAGATGGTAGAGTCAATGTGGGCAAAAGTGGTGGCTGGAGCAGGATCGGTGTAGTCATCAGCTGGCACATAGATAGCTTGAATTGAAGTAATCGAGCCCTTGTTAGTAGAAGTAATTCTTTCTTGCAAGGTACCCATCTCAGTTGCTAAAGTTGGTTGGTAACCCACAGCTGAAGGAATACGGCCTAAAAGGGCTGACACTTCAGCACCTGCTTGGCTAAAGCGGAAGATGTTATCGATAAATAAAAGCACATCTTCGCCTTTGTCATCTCTAAAATACTCAGCCATGGTTAAAGCTGTCAAACCAACCCGCAAACGGTTTCCTGGCGGTTCGTTCATTTGACCAAAACACATGACTGTGCTATCTAACACACCGGCCTCTTTCATTTCATGATAAAGATCATTACCTTCTCTAGTTCTTTCCCCTACGCCAGCAAAGACGGAGTGGCCTTTATGGACCTCAGCCACATTATGAATCAGCTCTTGAATAATCACAGTTTTACCCACACCTGCACCTCCAAAAGCGCCGACCTTGCCGCCTTTAGCAAAAGGAGCAATCAAGTCAATCACCTTAATACCGGTTTCAAGCATTTCAGCCTTGGTATCTTGATGTTTTAAACTTGGCGCAGATCGGTGAATTGGGTCTTTACGAGTAGCCTTAACTGGTTTGCCTCCATCAATGACTTCTCCAACCACATTAAACATTCGGCCTAAAGTGACCTCTCCTACTGGCACGCTAATAGGTGCACCCGTATCAACTACTTCAAGCCCTCTTTCTAGGCCATCAGTTGGCCCAAGAGCGATACATCTAACTTCAGTGTCAGAAAGTTGTTGCTCTACTTCTAGATAAAGTGTGCCTTCTTTACCCCGGTCAAGTGTAAGGGCATTATAGATAGGCGGTAGTTTTTCTTCGAACTCAACATCAATAACTGGTCCGACAATTTGGGTAATGTGTCCGGTGTTTTTTGTTGGCATATTTTATCCTTTTTTATAATTTCAAATTTGTTTATTTATTTTAATGACATCGTGGCGGTAGTGATATCTAGAAGTTCGTTAGTAATTGAAGCCTGACGTTCTTTGTTAAATAAGAGCTTCAAGTCTCCAACCAGTTCGGTGGCGTTTTCGCTAGCATTCTTCATAGTTACCATTCGGGCTGAGTGTTCACTAGCGCGACTTTCTAAAAATGCTTGGTAAATCATGTTTTCAATGTAAAAAGGCAACAGATCATCTAAAATATCAGCTGCTGAAGGTTCAAAGATATATTGAGGTTGAGGCCCGGCAGGAGCTAATGACTCCATTTCTTCTAATTTGGAAGCTAAGGGCAAAAGATGAAACTGCTTTGGCCTTTGGCTTAGAGTGTTAATAAAGTCCATAAAAAATAAATCAACCGCCTTAATCTCCTCTTCGAGGTAGCCATCAATCACCAAGTGGCTTAAACCAACAATATCAGCTGTGGTGATTGCGTCTGGCAGTTCAGCAAATTGAGCCTTAAGCTCAAGTCCATAAAATTGAGCCATACGAATAATAGTTTTACCAACTGCCACCACTTCTCCTTGAGGATTTTGTTTTACCCAAGCAAGTAAAAGTTTAAAAAGATTCTGGTTTAAACTACCACAAAGACCCTTGTCAGTACCGATGATAATAGCTAGTGGTTTGCCGTTTTGGTTTTGTTTTAGAAGCGGGTGGATTTGTTCATCTTGAATTTTTTGGGCTAAGGTTGCAAGCGAGTCACTTAGAGCCAAAGTGTAGTGTCTAGCTGACAAGGCTCTTTCTTGAGCCCGTCTCATTTTACTGGCAGAAACCATCTCCATAGCCTTAGTAATCTTGGAGATGTTTTTGGCAGTTTTGATTCGTTGTTTAACCTGACGAGCATTAGACATAGACTACTCTTTTACCATTAATTCTGAATGTAGATCGTTAAAGGCTTCGATGGCTTTTTTTAGTTTAGTTTCAATCTCATCAGTTATCTTTTGTTCCTTAGTGATTTTATTAAGCAGAGATCTTTGAGTTTTGCGGATGTATTTTATGTAAAGTTTTTCCCACTCTGGAACTTTGTCTATTTCAACTTTATCTAAGTAACCGTTAACTGCTGCATAGATTACCACGACTTCTTCAGCCATTTTCAAAGGTTCATCCCAACCTTGTTTTAAGATGTTATTAACGCGCATACCTCTTTCAAGCTGAGCTTTAGTGGCTTCATCTAGATCACTGCTGAACTGAGCAAAGGCTTCTAGCTCTCTAAACTGAGCCAGGTCGAGTTTCATTGTGCCAGCCACCTGTTTCATGGCTTTAACTTGGGCTGCTGACCCGACACGAGAAACAGACAAACCAACATTAATGGCTGGTCTCATACCAGCATTAAAAAGATCTGTTTCCAAATAAATCTGTCCATCGGTGATACTAATCACGTTTGTGGGAATGTAAGCCGAGACGTCATTTGCTTGAGTCTCGATGATTGGTAAAGCCGTGATCGAACCACCTCCGTGTTCTTCATTTAAGCGACAAGCTCTTTCTAAAAGTCTTGAGTGAAGATAAAACACATCACCTGGGTAAGCTTCACGGCCTGGAGGACGCCTTAAAAGCAAGGAGATCTCACGATAGGCTTGAGCATGCTTACTTAAATCATCATAGATAACAAGCACATCTTTGCCTTGTTCTAGAAAGTACTCAGCTACGGCGGTACCGGCATAAGGAGCTAAGAACTGCTCAGCGGCTGTATCAGAGGCGGTAGCTGCCACTACGATGGTGTACTCCATAGCATTGTGCTTTTCCAAGACATTTACGATTTGAGCTAAACCGGCTCGTTTTTGGCCAATCGAAACATAGACGCAGATAATGTCTTGACCCTCTTGGTTGATAATCGTGCCTAGGGCAATAGAGGTTTTACCAGTAAACCGGTCACCGATAATTAGTTCTCTCTGACCACGACCGATTGGAATCATGGCATCAATTGCCTTGATGCCGGTTTGTAGTGGCACCGAGACAGATTTGCGGGCCATCACACCAGGGGCAATTTTTTCTAAAGGCATGTATTTTTTTGGTTTTAACGCAGAACCTTTGTCTAACACTTTACCTAATGGGCTAACGACGCGACCGATGATGTTATCCTCTACTCCAATAGATAAAATTCTGCCAGTGCGACGGACGGTGCTACCGGCAGTTAAGTGTTTAGCTGGAGTCAAGGCGACCACACCAACTTTATCTTTTTCTAAGTTAAGGGCCAAACCAAACTCTCCTTTGCCTAGATCAACTAACTCACCTGATTGTACTCTGTCCAAACCTTTAACTGTAATGACTCCGTCACCAAAAGAGATGACCGAGCCGACCGACTCGGCTTCAGGTGTTAAGTCAACCTCTTTTACCAGGTTGTCAATTAGTTTAGAAAAAGAAATGTTTTTTCTTGCCATAATATGTTTTTCCTACAATTTCTCTAAAATATAAGTTTTTAATTTTTCTAGTTTTGTCTTTAAAGTTGCATCATACTCATTAAAGCCTACTGAAAGTTTAATGCCACCTAAAACCTTTGGATCGACCTTAAACTCATAATCAAGTTCACCATACCTTCTTTTAAGCTCTTTTTTTATTTGCTCTTTTTGTTTTTTATCCAGCTCAATAGCTGTGGTCACTTGAACCTTATTAAGTTGTGACTCTAGTTCGGCTAACTTACCACCAATGGTAGCGTCTTTAACTTTATTACCGATGGTTAACTTAAGCCCGCCAATTAACTCGTGAGCCACGCGTTTAACTAACTGGAAGCTTTTACCTAGTTTCTTTGATAGCTTATTTTTTAGCAGTTTTTCCTGCTCAGGAGTTAATTCTTGAGCAGTTGTAACCACTACTTGAATTTTATCTGCCATATTAAATCTCTTTTAGAATTTTAGTTAACTCTTTATTAATTAAGTCTTGGTGTTTTTTAGCTGATAGGCTTTCACCGATAACTTTTTCGCTTACTTTGACGACTGCTTCAGCCATCTCTACCATCATTGATTCTTTTAATCTCTCTTTTTCTTCAGCCCATTTGGCTTTGGCTTTTTCAATTTCAGCCTGAGCTTGAGCCTGAGCCTCATCAATAATCCTTTGTTTTTCTGCTTCAGCCTCGCTCACCGCTTTTTCCATTACTTCGGCTGCGCGTTTTTCCAGTTGTTTTTTAGTTTTCTCTTCTAAAGCAGCAATTTTTTCTTTTTCTTTAATTGCTTCTTCAGCTGCTTTTTGTCCTTCAGCGATACGCTTACTTCTTTCTTCAAAAAGCTTTAAGATTGGCTTATAGAGCAGAAAAACCAAAGCACCTAAGACTATGCCAAAGTTAACAATCTGAAAGAGAATGTTTGTCAGTTGTATTTCCATAAAAACTCTTTTCCTTTTTTATTTTTTAAGTTATTAAACAAACTTAATAATTAGGGCGACAACTAAGGCATAAATGGCTACAGCCTCGGCAAATGCGATACCTAAAATCATGTTGGTTTGGATTTTACCGGCTGCTTCTGGATTTCGGCCGATTGCCTCTAAGCCTTTAGCAGTAAGTAAACCGATACCGATACCTGGACCGATAGCGCCAAGACCGATAGCAAGAGCAGCAGCTAGATCAGTATACATATTTCCTCCTTTTTTAATTTTTAATTACTACTTTTTATACTTTAATGTTTGTGGTGTTGAGCGGCCATGTTGAAAAAGACTAAGGTTAACATGGCAAACACTAGAGCCTGAATAAAGCCAACAAAGATTTCCATGCCATAAAATGGCGCGGGGACTAAAAGTGGTACTAAAAAGCTAATCACAGCTAAAAGTACTTCGCCAGCAAAAATATTACCAAACAAACGGAAAGCAAAAGAAATAATCTTTGCTAGTTCAGAAATAATTTCTAAAATACCCACAAAAAACATCAAAGGGTTGGAAAAGTTAAAGAACTTGGTTAGATAAGCTAGTCCAGCAAATCTTAGACCGACGAACTGAACCATAAAAACTGAGATTAAAGCTAGAGCTAAAGTAGTATTAATATCTGATGTGCCTGGTCTTAATAAAGGCACGAATTTAGTATGTCCTGTTTCATGAGAGTTTTCACCTGCTGAGGCAGCAACTGAAGTTACTGTTTCGTGAGTAGTTGGTTCTGACTCGGTAGTTTCTTCTACAGTTGCTTCTTTTTTGACTTCAATTGGCGTCTCATGTTCAACTTTGATTTCTTCAACTGTACCAGTCTCATCTTTAACTTCTTCAACTTGTTTAACTTCTACCTTAGTTTCTTTTGTGACCTTTTCTACAGGAGCTTCTTCTTTAATGCCTACAGTAGCAACGCCTGGCATTAAGCCTAGCCAGTTATTTAAGATAATAAAGATAAAAAAGGTAGCTACAAAAGGAAAGAAAAACCGGCTTTTTTTAACATTGCCGGCGACTGAGTAAGTAAGGTTGTAAAGTGACTCTACGATCCACTCTGCAAAATTTTGCAGGCCGGTTGGCCTGCTGGTTGGTTTAAGTTTAAGTCTGACAATCAAGGCAAAAAGAATAATGCTGGCAGAGACAATTAAGCTAGTTAAAAGTGAGTTGGTAATATGAACTCCACCAACAGTAAAGAGTGTTTCAGCGTTAATGGCTACATGTGGTCCAGCACTCATAGATTTTTCTTTTTTACAATCTATTTTTACTTGTTTTTAAAATAGAAACGACAAACAAGAATTATAGCGAATTTTTTCTTGCTTGCAAGAGTTAACCTTAAACTTAATTCAGTCTAAGTGGGCTGGCCTCTTTAAAAACTTTAATTTTTCAACTTCTAATTTACTCATTTACTGAACAAGCACGATGACTACATCATACTTGCCATTTGGATCTTCTGTCTTAATGCCATCAGCATATTCTAGCTTAAAGCCAGTGGCTTTTTCCAAAGCAGCTTTCACCGTGTCATTTTTCTTAGTCATTAAGAGTAGCTGAGTGTTGGCTGCGTCTGGTTTTTTATACTCGCCTTTGGCATTAGCAGCAGTTACCTCTTTTAAGACATTCTCTTTGGCATTTTTATTTGCTTCTAAAATCTTGTCTTTTGTAGCGCCAGCATAGCCAGCCTTAGTGGTAGCATTGGCCACCAAGATAGATAGCGGTTCAGTCACTGCTTGGGCAGTAGTTGGGGTAGGAGTATTGGTTGGCTTAGGTGCTGGAGTCACCACAGTTACTTTAGTTTCTTCTTGGGCATTTTTATTAGTTAGAGTTAAAAGACCAAAACCGATGCCGGCTCCAATAGCCACGGTAGCAAAAAAGACTGCGATAGCAATAAAGATCATTTTTAGCATTTTGTTACCTCCTTTTTGTTTATTTTCTTGACCAGTTTCTGATTTTTTAGCGTAAGCAAATTGAGAGATGTCTACGTCTTCAGCTTTTTTAGTTTCAGTTTTATTCTCAGCAGGCTGTTGAGATTGATCTACGTTTTTGACTTCTAGATTCTCTTCTTGAACTTTAACTTTTTCTTCAGTCGAATCAGGTTTTGTTGACGCGTCAGACTTAGCGGTTGGTTCAGGCAAGTCTGATTGAGTTGCTTTGTCGTTAGGAGTTTGGTTGGTGGTGTCGTCTAAAGAGAGTTTTTTCATAGTGTTTTTGGTAGTTACTACTGTGGCGGCTGCGGTAATTGCTTCAGCGGCCTTTGTTTTTACATCTTGAGTTTGAGATTTTTCTGGTACTTCTTCAATGGTGGTGCGGTTAAACACGGCCTCTTTTTCTGTTTCGTCAGGTTTGCCAAGTTCAAACTTAGGCACGGGATAATCAGCGATACTTAAGGTTCTAGCACCTGACTCAATAGCAAACTTTAAGTAAGGTGGGATTTTATTTTCATCGTCGCGATTAGTCACAAGCTGTTGCACCGGCAGGGTGGTGCTTAAAACTTTTTTGAGTCTATCTTCGACCAAGGCATTGCTAATCAAGTAAATGGTTTGAATGTTAGGCTCTGAACCTTTAAGAGTTTTGATAGTTTCGGCCAGGATTTCTAGTTCGTTAAGTTTGGCCATGTTAGTTTGATCAACGCCAATATAGTGAAGCCCAGCATAAACTGACTCACCAATCTGCACCAAACTAATGGATGGTTCAAGCGAGATGACGGATTTAAGTGTCCAAGTGATGGGTGAGACAGTAGTAATCTCAATTTGATGTTTATCAGCAAAAACCCTCACTGGTGACAGAAGAGATTTTTCTATGGCTGAGAGTTGAACCTTAGTTGAACCTTTGAGCGTGGTCAAGATAGTGGTGTCGATGTTGTAGTCGTGAGTGTTAATGCCCAAACTAGGTAAAAGACTGTTTTTTAAGTAGGCAGCGATTTTGTCATCTTCAGTTTCTGATACATTTACAATGGTGTTAGTGAAAAGGTAGTCAGGTAATACCAGCTGGTAAGTAGTTTTTTCTAGTTTGGCAAAGAGTTTATCTATGTTTTGGTGAATGAAATTATCTTGGTCAATGAACTGGCCGTTAACCTGATGAAAAGCCTGAATGGCAAAGGAGCCATCTGACTTGGCTGAAACTAGATCAGCAGTGTAGGCAACATCTGGGAAAAGGTATAGCAGTTTAATCTTATTAACCATACTCTTATAGTATGCCTGATTCTTTTAGTTATATCAAGTGCGACTTTGTGAGTCCGCCGGGACTCCCCCGACCTACGGTCGGGACTAGTCCAGAGCTTCGCTCTGGGGAACCCGAATTCACTTTATTTTAAATATCACCTAATTTAGATTTGTGTGTGTGAGTCCGCCGGGACTCGAACCCGGGACGCGCAGCTTAAAAGGCTGCCGCTCTAACCAACTGAGCTACGGACCCACTTTCTTTTTATTAAAACTTTAGATTAATAACAGGCAAGTATTATAGCGGATTTTTTCTAAACCACCAATACTAAGTTTATCCTAAAAACTTAGTGATGAGTGATTTTACTCAACTACTTCTCGTCCAGCGTCATCTGGCCCAGAAGCCTCAGTAAGACACCTTCAACAGCGGCAATAATCCAGTAAAACTGATCGACGTATTTAAGCCAGTCGCTGTCTGAGACACAAGTAATGCCTTTGCGAGTTAAGAAGTAGTAAAGCACGATGCTAGCTAAAGTAACCACACCGGCAATGATGTGCTTAGTGATCACACTCCAGCCAAACAACAAACTCATGCCAACGATGACTAGAGCTTGAATGACCAAAAGAATCAGTGGTAGATACTTAGTCCAGTCTCCAGTACAACTTGTACTTACACCTTTAACCTCACCTTGATTTTCTGCTTGAGCTTCTGGAGTGGGGCTAAGTTGTTGGTTTTCTTCACCTGAAACCTCTGTTTGTTCTTGAGTATTTACACCTAGTACTTGTCCACCGCCTATACCACCTATACCGCCACCTACTCCACCAGGCACTGCTGGCGCAGGTGGAACTGGGGTGGGGGTGATGCTGGTCTCTCCTCCTGGAGCTGGTGTGGCTGTACCTCCGCCAATGGTATAAAGTTTGAGTGTCTCATACCAGTTGCCGGCTGCATCTATAGCTTTGACTTTAATCTCCCACTCCCCATCTTCTAGCCTGTCAAGTTGAGTGGAGGTAGTGCCGGCAGAGACTGTTTTGCCAAATGCTAAAGCGTTTGGATCAGACTTAAGTCGCCAGCTGATGTCATATCTATCAATACCAGAAATAGCATCGCTTGCTGCATCCCAACTTAAATCGGCTGTTGGCAGTGATAAGTTGCTAATAGTCAAGTTAGCTGGGCCTGGGTCTGGGTTAGTGTTGTCCCACTGCAGGTTTTTCACACCAGTGTCTGAAGTGTTGCCGACTTTATCAATAGCGCGATAATAGAAGACATGCTGACCTTCACTTGGAATAGTTACTGGGTTAGTGTAGGCAGTCCAGCTACCACTATTACTGTCCCATTGATACTCGATATGGTCGAGCTTGTAGTTGTCATTGGCGCTTAAACTCACACTTGGTTGAGTTTTGTACCAGTTATTATCACCATCTGGATTGGCAGGAGTGACACTTAAGTTAACCTCTGGAATAGTTTTGTCGTAAATAATCTTAATACTGTAAGTATTTTCGACATTACCAGCTTTATCTACCGCGTGAGAAGTAACCTGATAAACACCTTCTGGCACATCAGTTAGTTGATAACTCCAGTTGTTGGTACCACTAGCTCTAAAGGTGTTTTCGGTGCTTATCCAAGCGGAGTTAGTAGCATCCCAATACTGTTGATTGGTGCCGTCGTAATTAGTATGACTGATTGACAAAAGCACATAGTCTACACCTGCTAAGTTATCGCTGGCCGTACCCTCAATCAAACCGTCAAAACTGTTGGTTTCCGTTTCACCGCCGTTTGGCAGGTTGTAAGTGGTGATGGTGCTTGAGGGTTTGGTGGTGTCATAAGTTACCTCAACCTCATTTGAGTGAGCCCAGTTTCTAGCCACATCATGTCCTTGCGCTCTCAGTTGGTAGACACCGTCGGCGCTGGGAGTAAAGTCCCACTGGTAATCAGTATCATTGCGATGGAAGTTGTGTCCGCGATGCCAGTCCCACACTTGAGCGGACTGTTTCCAGACGAAGTTCAGGTTGTCCATGGTTTCGTTCGCATGGGCAACGTAGTGAATTGGTTGGTTGGTAATCAGACCATTACTGGGTGAAGTGAGATTGATAACGGGCGCAGTACTGTCGTAGGTAATCTGACAACTACCATCAAGACTTTTATCAGTTAAAGCCCAGTCTGATTTGTTGCCGGCTTTATCTACTGCTCTTACGGCAAAACCGTAAGTGCCTTCTTGTGGCAACCAGGAGCCGTTGTACTGGAAGATAGAGTCGTAAAAAACTCTTTCATTAATGCCAATAGATCCGTTGGGA
>Ga0256914_1003508_pt1 | contig 12325 bp, 11 predicted proteins | sample HulkmetaG_FD_191571 | JGI IMG/M metagenome (GOLD analysis project Ga0256914, IMG submission 191571) | Hydrothermal chimney microbial communities from Main Endeavour vent field at the Juan de Fuca Ridge, Pacific Ocean - Hulk | ecosystem: Environmental > Aquatic > Marine > Hydrothermal vents ...
GCTTATCTTACTGATTCCGTTCTCTCCCTCAATCAGATTGAGATGCAGTATTTTCTGGTTGCTGGGACTGGGAATTATTCCCACTGCAGCTGCTTTTACGGTTTTCAACCATGGCATAAAGGGATGTGGAGCAAGCAGATCATCACTTTCCGCCCTTGTAGAGCCTGTTTCTGCGGGCATTTTTGGATTTGTGTTTTTTGGTGAAACTTTGAGCCTCCAGCAGGCTGCTGGAGCCATGCTGATACTTTCAGCCGTCGGGCTCTCAATTTTCTGATCTCCGAAGATCAGTGTATGAATACTGTGAACAGCAGGTAGGCTATGACAAGCATAACTAAAGAATGCTTTACACCGGAAGAAAGGCTGCCCTCACCCATGACACCAGCTACAAGACCTCCAAAGAAGCCCTGAAAGATGGCAGCATGCATGAATATGTTCTTGTAAGTTTTCACGTTTATACCCCTGAGCATGTTTATATGAGCCCCACTTGCAGCGACCTTTGCGGCACTGTGAGCGAGTGTCGTGAGGAAAGTCGTTGTTATGATATAGACGATCCCTATAAACACAAAGAAGGATATGTAAATTATTATGACGTACATAAACATGTTCGTCTGCCTCTCCCTCCTCAGCAGCTCCGCATTGCTCGCGTCTTTGGCTGAAATCATCAGGACTTCCGTAACGTTTCCTGTTGACCTGAGAGCTTCATTCAGCAGAGCTATTGTCCTCGTAAGTTCGAAAACCTTGAGTCTGTTCGCAAACCTAATAAGAGCGTCGTTCAGACTTATACCCCAGTCAAGATCGGCCTTTATTTTTGCTATCTCCTTTTTCAGAGGAGTTGTGTCCGTTTTTGCTATCATGGCTATTGCCCTGTATATGGGCATTCCACTTTCGTTAGCTGAAGCAAGCTTGTTCAGAAAGATTGGGGTAAGTCTGAGAGTTCTCTTCGCCCTCCTCGTCTTCAACTCGTGAAAGATAACGAAAGGCAGAAGCATGATTATAAGTCCTATGAACACGTAATCATCGATCTGAAACACCCAGTCCATGCTCCTGTAAAAAGGATACACCTTGAGACCATAGGCTATGAATGCAAGCCCTGCTGGGACTGAAAACAGGAAGGAGTAAACAGGCTTCTGCTTTACAGGTCTCAGCGGATGTCTGAGAGATTTCCTGAACTGCCAGGACTTTACTTTCTTCTTCAGTTTCTCTATCATCTTCTTCTCTTTTTCATCTTTAGCTCCAGAGTGGGGAATCCTGAGGTAAGTGTACTTTTCCCTGAGTTTTGGAGGCTCTCCCTCCTCAGTGGGAGTTAGAAGCTTGATCACCATCGCAAAGAAGAACGAGCCAATGGGGATGACGAGGTATATTACAGCGTAAAGAGCGTTCTGGTTACCCTGACCCATTACAATCATGACAGTCTGGATGATTATCAGGAAAAGGGGACCGGCAACAAATGCAGTTATGTAACTTTCAGCCATTAGTCCAAGAAATTCAAGAAAGCCCTTCTGCTCCTGTCTCGCCCTTTCAAGGTAGAAATCTGCTCTCTCCTCAAGGTATCTTGTAACGTCTCCACCACTGTCTATGACAGTTATCAGACCATGCAGAAACTCCCTGAAGTTTTCAGAAGGAGAGAGTTCCACAGCCTCTGCGAGAACACTTCTGAGATCCTTTCCAAGCACCTCCATGTCCCTGACTATTCTTGCTGCTTCTCTTGCTACTTCGCTGTAAACCTCGTAGTAGTTTGAGAGGGAGCGAAATATCTCTATCAGGTTCATTCCGCCCCTGCTCAAAGAGTACATGAAGGTTATTGCGTGGGGCAGAGCCCTGTCTATCTTGCTCTTTCTGTCACTTATAACAGTAGATGGATATATTGAGAAGAGAAACCTGCCAAACAGGTAAAACGCAACAGTCAATGCAACCATCAGAACGCCAGCAATAACGTACTTCCTGACAGCCATCCACGTAGAATACACGTTTTCAGGCATTGCGAGCGGGATTATCGTCTTTGGCAGATGCACAAAGTAGATTATAACGACAGAGAGGAAGAGGCCAAGAATCAATCCAACCACAGCAAAGAATATTGAAACCATTTTAGCCGTGGCTATGTACATCTCAGGGGGCATCGATATCATTGCCTGTCTCAGCTTCTTCTCAAGATCGTAGTACTTCTCTGCCTTCTTCTTTATTCCTTCTCCAAACAGCTTGTATCCGAGGTATGTGAAGTAATTGGCCTCCTTGAACATGATAACACCCCCAAATCGCTATTCTTTCAGTGGAATCAGTTCGTTAAGACCCATTTTTTCAAGAACTTTCTCGGGCTTGCTCTGGTAGGCGTGTATGATGTTTGCAACCTCCCTGTAATCTCTTATGTCGTGCTCGACCATGAATTCGAGAACAGCCCTTCTTCTCATGAGTTCCTCTTCCATTTCCCGCCTGCTCCAGCCCCTCATTATCCTGATGTCCTCAAGAACCTTGGAGTTGCCAATCATCACATGCTCATCCTTGACGCTGTCCCACTTGAACACTGTAGTCGTCCTGATTGCCTTTGTCTCGGTATCCAGTCCCACTATCTCCGCTATCTCAATGTTCCTTCTCGCCCTCTTCTTACCTATGAAGACCTGGGCCTGAATGCTGACTATGTCAAGAGCTTCGATCATCGGCCTCGGAACGTTTATTGGAGGGTTCTCAAGTCTGTGTATGACCCCCTCTATGGAGTCTGCGTGCAGTGTTGAGTAAGTTGTATGTCCCGTGCTCATTGCCTGAAACAGTGTAAGAGCTTCTCTGCCTCTAACCTCTCCAACTATTATGTACTCAGGCCTCTGCCTCAGAGCAGCTCTGAGAAGTTCGTACATGTCTATCGCTCCTTCCTCTCCCTGAAACGCATCTCTCGTAACTGCTGGAATCCAGTTCTCATGTGGCAGCATGAGCTCTCTCGTATCCTCTATTGTAACGATCTTCGCCCTCCTTGGAATAAACAGGGCTATGGCGTTTGTAGATGTCGTCTTACCGCTCGCAGTACCTCCGGCAAAAATCAGGTTTTTCTTGTTCTCTATACAGAGCCAGAGGTACGCCATCTGCTCGCTGCTGAATGTGCCCCAGGCTATCAGGTCGATAGGAGTTATTGGAACGTCCCTGAACTTTCTTATCGTGAAAGTTGAACCGTGATCCGTCACTTCTCTACCAAGGGTCATCTGAATTCTACTTCCATCCGGCATCGTTGCGTCAACCATCGGTTCCGCTATGCTTATGTGCTTCCCGCACCTCTGAGCAAGGGTTATCACAAAAGCATCAAGTTCTTCAGCCTCAAAAATAACGTTAGTTTCTATATTAGCATAATTTCTATGGAAGACGAATATCGGCTTGTTGTATCCATTGCAGGAAATATCCTCAAGCATCTTGTCAAACATGAGGGGAGTTATCTTACCGTAATGAACAAAGTCTCTAATTAGATAGTATAAAATCTTATAATATGATTTAATATCGATATCAAGTTTCATATCCTTTATAAGATAATCCACTGTATCTTTGAGAACAGCCTCTCTCAACCTGGCCTCAACATCCTTTTCTTCAAGAATGTCCCTTAGAGCGTTTCTGAGCTCGTTGAGGACTTCGGTCTCATAGGCAGTCAAGTCTGGTTCAACAACTATATACTTCTGTTCATATAATTCCTCGTTTTCTATAATAACCACCTTGCTGTAAGGCTCTTTAATCCAGTACTCGTCTATAACCTCCCAGCCCTCAGGCGGAGAATATTCCACAAGGGGGCCCACCTTCTCCTCATCGTAGGGTTCAAAAAGAGGTTTCTTCCTGAAAATTCCCTTCTTCCTTCCACTCTTACCTTTCAGAACTTCATCTACCTTCTTCGCAGTCTCTATAGTCTCAACTGCCGCCTTCTCGAAATCCTCAAGTTTTTCCTCTTCCTTCCGGTTACGTCGAAACAACTTCATCATTACTATAACAATAGTGGACACTGGAGAGTAATAAAGTTTTCCGCAGTGATAGCTGTAGTAAAGGGAAAAGTAAAGGAAAAAGATCAAACCAAACAGGTAAAAATCAGTCAAAGTGTTTTGGAGATATGCTTATCTCACCCTCCTCTCTGAAAGCGTATCCGAGTCTCTCCCTGATTATCAGGTAAGCCATTTCCGGCGGAATTGCTCCAATCTCGGTGACTATCACGTCTATGTACTCTCTCGGAGTTACATCGAAAGCAGGATTCCTGACAGTAAGTCCTTTGAGAGAGAGTATTTCCGGCGGTGCAACCTCATCTGCACTCCTCTCCTCTATAACCACGAGCTCACCAAACAGCGTCTTGGGGCTGAACTTGTACGTCTCAGCTGCAACCATAAACGGCACTCTCGCCTCCTTAGCTGCCAGCGCTATCTGGGAAGTTCCTATCTTGTTTATCAGAGCACCATTCGCTGTTATTGTATCCGCTCCCACAACCACACAGTCTATCTCACTCATGAAGTATCTGACAGCAGAGTCAACTATCAGGGTCGTTGGTATCCCCTCTGCAGTCAGCTCCTTGACAGTCAGAAATCCCTGCCTTCTTGGCCTCGACTCGGTGGCAAAAACCATATCCACCCTTCCCTGCCTGTAAGCCTCCTTTATAACAGAAAGGGCGGCAGAAGAGTTACAGTGCGTTAAAACCACCGAACCTTTCTTTATCCTCTTTGCCCCGAATTCCCCTATATTTCTGTGAGCACTTCTAACCCACTCAACAAACCTCTCAGCCCTCTCGATTATGCTGTTCCTTTTTTCTTCAACGCTCTCTCCAGAATAGTTCATGACATAATTTACAGCGTTGTAAAGGCTGACTGCAGTTGGTCTCGTGTTAAGCAGCGTTTCTGCTGCCCAGCGCATTTTTTCATCAAATTCCTCTGGATCCGAAACGTTCAGCGATTCGGCAAACTTTCTCAGAGTTTCCGCAGCAAACTTCGCTATTCTTGCAGCCCCTCTGACTTCCATCGTAATTATCTTCCTGGCTGCTTCCCTGACTATTTCCTCAGCCTCCATATTCAGAATTAAGCCTGAGGACTATAATGAGTTTTCCAGTCAGCAGGTTTTCCAGCAAACGAAAGGCTTTTGAGTTTCGCAGATTCTGGCAGTTACATGCACCTGGTAATTATTGACATGCAGGAGAAACTTCTGCCACACGTAGCCGACAGCGATTCCGTCCTCTTAAACACTTTTAAGCTCGCAAAAGCCTTTAAAATTCTGAACCTCCCTGTTACAGCAACCCGGCAGATTAAGCTTGGAGAAACTGTTTCCCCACTCAGGGAAATTCTGGATAATGTTTATGAGAAGACGACATTCAGCTGTATGGGTTGCGAGGAGTTCGTAAGAAAAATAATGGGTGATAAAAAGTTCGTTCTGGCGGGTATTGAGACACACATCTGCGTTCTCCAGACAGCTCTTGACATGCTGAAGTACGGATTTGAAGTTCACGTTGCTGTGGATGCGACTTCTTCAAGAAAAGAGGTGGATAGAGAAACGGCCATTCGCAGAATGATTCAGGAAGGAGTGAAGGTAACGACTGCAGAGGCTGTGATTTACGATATACTTAAGGATGCAAAGCACGAGAAGTTTAAAGAGATACTTGAGATAATAAAGATGCAGAGAGTTAGTGAGAGCGATTAGCGGTCATTAATGGCAGTCATTAGTAAAAAATGAAAAATAAAAAATAAAAAACGTAATAAAAATGTACGACTGCGAATTCGTTTTCTGGAATTGCGAGGATAGAAGAGTCGAGATCAGAAAGGGCAGAATTTTCTGTGACAACAGCAGGGTAATTTTTGAAGAGTGTGATGTGAAACCAAGGTATATAGCATGTCCTGCTTTCATAAATTCCCACACACACCTTGGAGATTCCATTGCCAAAGATCCAGCTTATTCTGGAATAGAGGTTGTGATGCCGGGAGGTTACAAGTTCAGAATGCTTGAAAGGTATAGCGAAGAATGCGAGGATGCGATGAGAGAATCAATTCTGTTTTCAGCTCTCTCAGGAACGCTGAGAATTTACGATTTCAGAGAAGGGGGAGTTGAAGGAGTGGAAATGCTGAAGAGAGCAGATAAAGCCAAAATCTGCAAGGTGCTTGGCAGACCAGACAGGGATCTGAAGGGGGCTGAGGAGGTAATAAGAATTGCAGACGGGTTTGGAATCAGCAGTGTGAGAGATACAGGTCAGGAAATTGCTGAAAGACTGGCAGAACTTGCAAGAAAATACAGAAAGCTGTTTTTTATCCATGCAGGAGAAGTTGACAGTAAAGATGTTGAGGGGGCTATAGAGCTTAGGCCGGATGCGCTGATACACATGAACATGGCGAGTAAGGAACAGATCAGAAAGGTTATGGACGAGGGAATTCCAGTTGTCAGCTGTATAAGGTCAAACATGTTCTTCAACGTTGTGAATGCTGAAAACTACAGGAGATTCATAGAGTACGGAATTGAGGAAGGGAAGTGGTTCCTTGGAACGGATAACGTCATGTTATGCAGTCCAAACATGCTTGAGGAGATGCACTTTGCCTCATATCTGCTCAGAGAGGATGAAGGCATTTTTAGAGCTGCCACATCGGGAATCGTTGATGGGCTTGAACTCGGGGCAGTCGTGTTTCACAGAAGAATGAACTTTTCAAGAGTTAGAAATCCGCTCTCCACAATTGTCAGAAGGGGTTGTATAGAGGACATAGAGTGCGTTTTACCGGGGAAGGTCGTGTTTGCTTAGATTTTTGTTTTTTCTGTGTTTTAAATCAAGAAATGGTAAAAATAAGCAATATAAAACAATAAATAAATTAAAATTTAAAATTAAAATTAAGAAACGTACTTGTCGTCATCGTCCATTCCGTAGCTCATGTCCTGAAGCATTTTCGTTGCCAGACCTCTCAGAACTTCATCGTCACCTACAAGCTCTTTTATGAGCGTGAGGGATGCAGCTTCCCTGATTTCGTAACTTTTAATCTCGCTGAGCAGCTTGATTAGCTTGTTAGCGAGCCTGAATACTTCGGCAAGAGCCTCATCCTCTTCAACTTCTTCCTCATCCTCCTCGATCAGCTCCGCAAGGAGTTCTTCCACGTCCATGAAAAATTTCCACCCGCGAAAGCTTTAAAAATTTTCTTGATAAACATCATGGAATGGTTCACGAGACAGAGCTGGCAACCATTTCTCCTACCCTTTCCCCAAGATTTCTTGCAACTTCAAGCTCTTCTTCGTTAGGCCTGTACCTGACTTTTATGCCCTCCGTAACTTCAAAGTCCATATCTCTCAGGAACTCCATAAGCTCTTCGTATGCTCCAACACCCCAGCCGTAGCTCGAAAAGGCAGTTGCTATTTTATTTTTTGGTCTTAAACCTTTCATGTAAGTCAGGAACCCGGCCACCGGTGGAAAGACTGTGCCGTGCATTGTTGGAGATCCAATACATATCGCCTTTGCGTCAAGAATCTCAGCCATTATGTCTGCCCAGGCATCTCTCCTGACGTGAAATACTCTTACCCTGACGCCTTTTGATGCTATGCCCTCAGCTATGGCCATTGCAAGCTTCTCAGTAGAATGCCACATCGTATCGTATACGATCACGGCCTTCTTTTCACTCTCGAAGTTTGCCCACCTGACGTACTCTCTGATTATTCTGTCCGGATTTCTCCATATAACACCGTGAGATGGAGCAATTATCTCCGGATTTACTTTCAGTTCTTTCATCTTTTCAAGCGTTCTCAGAAAGTTCTTGCTGAATGGCATGAGTATGTTGGCATAGTAAACTTTTGCCCACCTCACAGCCTCATCAACACCGAGCTCATCATCGAACCTCTCAGAACTTGCTATGTGCTGTCCAAATCCATCCATGGAGAAAAGCACTTTTCTCTCTTCCAGCCACGTCATCATGCTATCCGGCCAGTGGAGCATGGGAGTTTCGATGAACGTGAGGGTTAAATTTCCCAGATCGATTCTGTCTCCAGTCCTGACAACTTTAAAGTCCCATCCCTCACACCCGTAGTAGTACTCGAGACCTTCCTTTCCCCTTCTGGAGCATACCACCGTGGGATTTGCCTTTTTTACGATTTCTGGCACTCCACTTGAATGATCGGGTTCCACGTGGTTAACTATCAGATAATCCAGATTTTTCAGATCTACGATTTCACCTACTTTTCTCACATGCTCCTGAACGAACTTGTGCTTGACTCCATCAATCAGGGCTGTTTTCTCGCCAGTAACAAGGTAGGAGTTGTACGTCAGACCCCTGTGAGTTTCAAAGTTGTGAAAGTCTCTCTCACTCCAGTCAACTGCCCCAACCCAGTAAACGTCCTCACAGACCTTAACCATTTAAACACCTCTTTTTGCTATTTACAATCATTTAACTAACAAAAAAATTCAAAGCTAAAAGATAAATTTTTGAATAGATTCAGGATACCGAAACCTCTTTCTCATTCTCCCACAGCCCATGCTTGTTGCAGTAGGCAATGGCCACGAACTTTCCACCTTTCTCAAGTCTGATTTTGAGCATTAAATCAGGATTTGCAAGTTCGGAAAATGCCGCTCTCGCAACCATTACCGGGTTGAAGTCCCTTCCTTCTTCTTCAAAGTAAACTTCTATCCACCTTATGGAGTGGTCAACCTTGTTGGGATGTCCCTCCACAAAAACCCTGAGCTGAAACTCCTCACCAGCCTTAACAGCATCCGGACACTCAATTTTCGGCCTGTGATTGCTCTCTTTCTCACCCTCTCTATAAGTAAGCAAAAAATCACCTCCATTTTTACATTTTCACATTCTTACATCCTTTCCTACATTTTTCTTTAAATTTTAAATTCAAACTGATATACCAGCAAAAATTCAGAGAGAAAGCATGTCAGAGGCCACGTAATATCCCCTGTCATGCCCGCAGCTCGGGCACTTCTCAGGAGGCTCCTTTCCGTAGTGCACATAGCCACACTCCAGACAGACCCACGCTACTTCCTCATCTCTCCTGAACATTGTACCGTTTTCAAGTGCCTCGAGAACCTTTCTGTATCTCTCCTCATGATGTACCTCAGCCCTTGCAATAGCTCTTAGCCTCTCAGCCACATCCTTATACCCTTCCTTTTCAGCTATCTCCGCAAACTCGGGATACATCTTAGTGTGCTCGTAATTTTCTCCAGCTATTGCCGTCTTCAAATTCTCCACAGTCGTTCCAAGCTTCACTGGAAGTTCAGCCTCAACTTTAACGGAACTCACATCTCCAGCTACTTCCTGCATAAGCTCCATCAGAGTTTCTGCATGCTCTTTCTCGTTTTCAGCAGTCTCAAGGAACAGCTTCGAAACGAAAATCAGTCCTTCCTTTTTTGCAACTTTGGCGTAGAAAGTGTACCTGTTTCTCGCCATGCTTTCTCCAGCAAAAGCCGCGACAAGACACTCCAGCGTGTTCACAAACAACCACCTCCAGAAACAGTATTCAAAAAATTATAATAAAACATGACCGATTTTTACCTCATCATTTCACAGTTTCTTGTGGCAGAACCACCAGTCGTAGCACTCGATTTCTCCGGATTTTGCTTTTTCAAGTCTTTCAGCTGCTGTTTTCTCATCAGTGGCGGGTGGAATTATTGCCCTGTCTCCTATTAGCTCGTTGTTGGGCCAGTTAGCAGGAAGTGCCACACCATTCTCATCGCTAACCTGCAGACCCCTGACCATTCTCAGAATTTCGTCTATGTTTCTTCCGAGCTCCTGTGGATAGTAAAGCATTGCCCTTATCACACCTTTCGGATCGATTATGAAAACCGCTCTTACAGTGTTCGTACCCTTGCCCGGGTGTATCATTCCGTACATCTCCGCAATTTTACCTCTGTCATCCGCAATTATCGGGAACGGAATTTCCACTCCAAGCTTCTCCTTTATCCACTCCGCCCACTTTATGTGGCTGAAAACCTGATCAATGCTCAGACCTATTAGCTCACAGTTCAGCTTCTTAAATTCCTCATACCTCTTCGCAAAAGCGACGAATTCTGTCGTGCAGACAGGGGTGAAGTCTGCTGGATGGCTGAAAAGCACAACCCACCTGCCCTCAAAGTCCTTTGGAAACTCAATTTCACCTTTCGTAGTCAGAGCTTTGAATTCCGGTGCTCTTTCTCCAAGCAATGGCATTCCCACGCACATGTTTTGAACTTATTGCTAATAAAATAAAAAAGTTTCGTCCGAAAATCGAACAAAGAGTATATATACTATAATGCATCGAGATTACATAATGGACAGCAGGGATAAAGTGATAGTAAAAATGCTGATGGAGAATGCCAGAATTCCAAAAACTCACATAGCAAAGGTTCTTGGAATTACAGAAACTGCTGTAAGGAAGAGAATTTCAAAATTAGAGAAGGATAACGTTATTCTTGGCTACAAAGCGATTATCAATTACAAAACAACTGGTTTGTCTGCGTCACTTACAGGTGTCGATGTAGAACCGGAGAAGCTCTGGAGCGTAATCTCCGAGCTGAAGAAAATAGATGAGGTAAAGTCGATAATGCTGACAACAGGTGATCACATGATAATGCTCGAAATAGTTGCAGAGGGTGTCGATGAGCTATCCGATATTCATGGAAAAATAGAAAAGCTTGAGGGAGTAAGGAGGATCTGCCCTGCTATCGTACTCGACGTTCTGAAGTAGTTTCTGTAACTATTCTGATCCGATTTTTGATAACAATTATAACAATTCAGCACAAAATTCGAAAAAATTATAACGTTCCCTTACAAGATATAACGTGGACTTCACAAGACTTCGCCTGTTGCTATTGCTTTTGATACCTGTATCAATGGTTCTGATTGTCAGTGGAAAAGAGGTTAATCAGTTAACACTGCTTTCTTTAATCCTCATATACCTGCCATCCCTCGCATACATGCTTTCGAAGATAAATGCTGAAAAAAGAATTGTGCACGTTGTATCTCTTGCAGTGCTGATTGTAACACTATCTGCCATTTTGCCCGTTTACCCGCAAAAGCTAAACGCTGACTACAGAGCGTACCTGAATGTTTCCAGCAACTTAACCCTAAACGAGAGCTACGTTTATCACGTGCGTTCTGGAGACTATCACACACTCTGCAGAAACTTCATGGAAAAGCTCGTCGTTTATCCATCTGGATTATCCTACCCAGAATGTTACGTTGAACTCTTGAAAGTGAATGCAGACAGTTTTGCAAAGTATGCTGTAGATTACAGGGGAAAAGTGTACGTCTGGCCAGAGGAAAGCAAACTTGAAGAGCTCGTAAAGTCAAAAAACAGGAGAAACGAAGCTGGAATTGTAAGCCTGACTCCAATTCCAAAAGGGGATTACACTGTAAACTACTCTTTTCTGCTCCATCCTGAAGAACTTTCAGGAAGTCTCGTAAACGTAAAATTAAAACTTGCAGAAAAGCACATACCATACAACAGTGTCAGAATATACGTCCACAGCGATGGAAGGATAGTAAAACTGTATCCGTTATTTCCAGATTCGAAGGTTGTAAGGAAGGGAAACGAGTGGATAATTTCTGGAAAAGCAAGAAAAGATGAGAGAATAGAAATCGATCTCATTCTGAACAGGAAGGTTAACGGGTATGTTGAAAACGTCAGCAATGTGAAAAATATAGAAGAGTTTGATTACTCGTATTATAGACTGTTTTCAAACTTTTCCGGGTATATCAGAAGTGCTGGAATTGCTGCTGTATTCTTTTCACTCGTTTTTCCGGCCGTTCCATATGCAGTATCGAGAATTTACGGAGAAAGGGGAGAAAGAGAGAGGAGAGATAAAAAGGAAAGGACTGCAAGAAAAATACCAAATGCGAAAAGAAAGCCGTGGGAAGTTAATCTGCTTTTTAAGGGCGATGCAATATCACTGGATGAGAATGGAGTAATAGCTACCCTCCTTGATCTGGAGAGAAGAGGATACATCAGAGTTGGCAGAAAAGTTCAGGTTTTGAAGAGTGAGGGAAAAGATCTTGACAGATTTGAAAGGGAGCTTCTAAAAAGTCTGAAGAGCGGGCACGGAATTAAACGCGTTCTCTATTTTGCCGGAGATCTGAAAGACCTCAGGGAGTCCAAGGTAAATGAAGTACTTGACCTGAAAGGATATAAAATAATTAAAAAGATATTTTATGCCACTCTAATCATCTCAGTCGCATTCACAGCAATATACTACTTCTGGAAACCTTACGGAGCAGGATTTATGCTCGCTCTTGCAGGAATGTCCGTGCTGACAGTATCAGCCGGCTGTGTTTTCTCGCCAGTTCAGCTTTTCAGCAGGTGGAAGGAAGAGGCAAGGGAGGAAAAAGAGGAGTGGATGGAATTTCTGTCGAGATTTTCAAATCTTGAATTGAAAAACCCGGAACTGAAA
>Ga0256914_1003509_pt1 | contig 12320 bp, 8 predicted proteins | sample HulkmetaG_FD_191571 | JGI IMG/M metagenome (GOLD analysis project Ga0256914, IMG submission 191571) | Hydrothermal chimney microbial communities from Main Endeavour vent field at the Juan de Fuca Ridge, Pacific Ocean - Hulk | ecosystem: Environmental > Aquatic > Marine > Hydrothermal vents ...
CGTAATAGCACTCGTTAACGTCGTCTTCCCATGGTCAATGTGACCAATCGTCCCAATGTTCAGGTGCGGCTTCCGCCTCTCAAACTTCTGCTTGCTCATCTCGCTCTACCTCCCTTTCCATGAATAAAATGGAGCCCACGACCGGAATCGAACCGGTGACCTCTTCCTTACCAAGGAAGTGCTCTACCGACTGAGCTACGTGGGCTCCCTTTAGTTCAAAACTGGAGCGGGAAACGGGACTCGAACCCGCAACCCTCAGCTTGGAAGGCTGATGCTCTACCAATTGAGCTATTCCCGCCCCCAAGCTTGTCGCCCAAGAGCTGGTGGAGAGGGGAGGATTCGAACCTCCGAAGGCTGAGCCATCGGGTTTACAGCCCGACCCCTTTGACCACTCGGGAACCTCTCCACAAAAACGGCAGGCCCGTTTCCAGACCTGCCGTTCGGAAATATAACAAGTGTTAGATCTCTGTCAAGAATTGATTATTCTTATTCAGCCGCTGCCTCTTCGACCGCCTCCTCCCCCGCCTCTACTGCTTCAGATTCTCCTACCAAAGAGGGTGAATAATAGACCGTTACCTTCTCCCGAATATCTTTCCGATAGGTATCGTAAACCATCACGGTGGTTCGATAAAGCAGATGGGCGAATTTGGAAAAGGGTAAGCTCAAAAAGAGCACAAAGACACAGGCCAAGTGAGCTATATAGACAAAGTAGGCCAACTTGAGATTGAGGAGCCGTAAAATCTCCGCACCAAGGCCGGTAAGGCCGACGAACAGGATCAGATAAAGCAAGAACCAATCGTTGTAAGCCCCCCTCATATAACCTTCGGCCTCTCGGGCCTTACGGTTCTGGATCAACATGATCGAACCGTAAATAAGGATCACCGCCCCCAGGTTGGCAAAGATCTTCACCGGGTTCCAAAGCGGCCAGGGCGTATGGAAGCCTAGAAAGTCGGCCCCGATGAAGACGATATTGGTCACCACAAAGAGCACCACGAAGGCCCAAAGGACATAGCGGTGACCATTAAATCTTTCATAATTGACTCCACACAACTTGAAACGTTCGTGGGCCAAAATCTCCCGCAGGGTAGGAATGATGTAACGGGTAATCATCCCCACCGTACCCGGCTTATAAGCCGCCGGGACCTCGAAATCCACGGTGAGTTCGTTCCACATCTTTAGGATGCCCCGGATGGCCACAATGGCCGCAAAACCAGCCACCGGTAAAAAGATGGCGTCTACAAAAAGCACCGGTAAGAACCCGTGGAACAACCCGTGAGAGAAACGCACCGGGGTCTCAAGCTCCGGAAAACCGTGATTGGCCACGAAAATAGCCGCCAAGATCACCGCCAGGGCCACACCGAACAGGACGATCAACCCCGCCGGCTTGTTATAAAGTGACCATAGGAGTTTGGGCTCGGCATATTCCCGAATGGCCATGGCTCGAATGGCCGCTAACACATCCCCTGGTCTCGCCCCGCGGGGACAATAGGCTGTGCAATCACTGCATTGATGGCACAGCCAAATGCTCGGATCTTTGGCGATCCGATCCTTCATGCCCCACTGGGCCAAAATCATTTGTTTGCGCGGGAAGGGATTTTCATCCGTGGACAAGGGGCATACTACCGCACAGGTAGCACACTGGTAACAACGCTTTAGGGTATCTCCTCCCGCGGCAATAACACCCTTTACAAAATCAAGATCCGGCTCAAAGAATGTCGCCATATCAAAACCCTCCTTACCAGCCTTTGAAGGGGCTTTCGCCAATGCCTTCCATGGTCTCCTGGAATTCCTTCAAGATCTGAGGCACCTTATCATACTCGTCAATCGCTACCACGTGAAGGACCACTCGCTCAGATTCAAGGGCCAATTGCTGCAAGGTCTCGGCCACGTTTTCCATACGACGATTGGCCAATTCACTTCCCTTGATAAAGTGGCACTGATAATTCTCGCCGTACTTACAACCCAGCATGATGACACCATCCCAACCGCCGCTCATCGCGTCTCTCACCCAGGCCACGTTCACCGCTCCGAGACAACGTACCGGGATAAAACGAATGGAAAGCGGGAAACTAGCCCGATGATAGGCAGCCATATCCAGGGCCGGAAGGGCGTCGTTCTCACAGACAAAGGCCACGATCCTAAAGAGCCCATAATCCGGCTCCGGCATCTCACAAGCCTTGATCATAGAACTTACCATATCGATATTGTAATCCTTAAACCCAATGACACGCTCTGGGCAGGCCCCAAAGCAGGTACCGCACCGCCGACAACGGGTGGGATTTGGCATCGGGGTGCCCTGCGGATCGTCGTCCAAGGCGCCAAACGGACACTCTTCCGTACACCGTTTACACTGGGTACAACGCTTGAAATTAAACTCAGGATAGGCAAAATCCCATGTCCTGGGGTGCACGGCATGCCCGGCCTCTATGGCCTTGAGACACTGAATGGCCTTAAGCGCCGCCCCAGTGGCGTCTTCCATGGCCTGCAAGATGCCCATAGGCTGGTGGACACAACCGGCGCTGTAAATACCCGTCCGCCTGGTCTCATAGGGGAAGCAAATATAGTTTGAATCCGCATAACCATAAAAGAGATCTAGTTCAGGGAAGCCTGGCCCTTGACGATATTCAAGCGGAATAATCGGATCATCCGCCGTGGTGGGGACTATACCAGTGGCCAAGACGACCAAATCCACCGGAAGGGCCATATCTTCCCCAAGGAGGGTCTGGGTCACCTCTACGACCATTCGGCCATCATCGCCCTGAGAGACGGACTTGATCTCCGCCTTGGTCAGGAAGACCCCTGGATCGTCCTGGAGGCTCTGATAAAAGTTCTCATAAATACCCATGGTGCGCATATCCTTGTAGAGGATATACGCCTTGGCCTCCTCGTCCATCTCGCGTAGGAGCTTGGCCTGCTTAAGCGAAGCCAAACAACAGACCGAAGAACAATAAGGAAGATGCTCCGGATCACGCTGACCAGCACACTGGATAAAGGCCACGCTCTTGATCGGCTCGCCGTTAGAGGGCCTCTTGAGCTCGCCCTTGGCCAGCATCTCTTCAAACTGGATATTGGTAACCACGTCGGGATATTTACCGTAGCCATAAGGTTCTTCTAATTTGCTGGCATCATAGGGCTTCCAACCGGTGGCCACCACAATGGCCCCAACGCGGATCTGTTCCTCTCCTCCGCCCTTCTTAAGGGTGATATCAAAGAACCCCGGAGCCCCGGCGATCTTTTCTACCGTGGTACTGGTAAATACCTCGATCTTGTCGTTGGCCTGGACTTCTTCGATCAGTTTCTTGACGATCGGTTCTTCAAGATTCCGGTAGGGCGGCTTGGTCTCCAAGTGTTTCTTCATCTTGGCCACAAAACCACCGAGTTGAGCCTCCTTCTCCACAATGACTGCTTCATAACCGGCCTTGGCCACTTCCAGAGCAGCGGTGAGACCTGCCACACCACCACCCATGACCAAGATCTTCCAGGTGATTTCCTGTTCTGGCTTATATGGTTCAGGCGGAGCGTACTTCTGCATCTTGACCACGCCCATGCGGACGTAGTCCTTGGCCAACGCCATGAGCTCGTCCTTAAAGGAGACACCCTCAGCCACCTCGATCTGACTCTCGTCTTCTGGGAGCTGCTCGCCCTCTTTGGGCATGGGCCAACGGCTCCAGACCACCCCTTCTCGGAGGCTTACCCGCTCCACCGGAACATTCCCGAAATCAAAGACATCGTAATTGACCCTCGGAGAACAGCCGCAAATGACGACCGCATCAAGACCGTGCTCCTGGATGGCCGATTTTATCGCCGCTACCCCTTCTTTCCCGCAAAGGAAGGGCATGGAGGCACAATAGGCACAGCCCTGTTCATTAGCGGCTGCCTCTAAGTCCGAAACCTCAAGCCTGTCACCAATATTACAGGAGGTGCAGATGAAGACCCCTATCTTTTCCATGGATAATTACCCCCTTACCAAAGTTTGAATGGCCTTAAGGGCCGCGGCGGTCGCCGTCTCGTTAGAAGACATAACATCAAGAGGCATCCGGGCACAACCACAAGCATACATCCCCTTGGCCTCGCTCGGAATAATAAACCCATTTTCGTCTACCTCGAGGATGGTCGGGATCTCCTCCCCGGCGAGGCTGGGTTGCATCCCGGTGGCCAAGACGACCATATTGACCTTTTGCTGGACCCTCTTACCACTGAGGGTATCCTCAGCGATCACGATCAGATCGCCGTTTTCCGCCTGCTGAATATCAGCCACCTTCCCTTTTATGAACTCGATATTGGCCTCCTCCTTGGCCCGATTGAGGAATTTCTCGTAACGGCCAGGGGTACGAATGTCTATATAAAAGATGTAAGCCTTGCCCTCTGGATTCTGTTCCGCAAAGTAGAGACTGTGTTTGAGAGAGGCCAAGCAACAAATATAAGAACAATAAGGGAGGTGATTCTCATCACGTGAACCGGCACACTGGACAAAGGCAATGGTCTGCGGCACCGTCTGATCGGAAGGACGAAGGATCTTCCCCTTGGTCGGCCCATTGGGTGCCGCCAGCCTTTCCATCTGCATATTGGTGATCACGTTCTCAAACCCTGGCTGACCATATTTCAGGTTGGTCAACTTTGTGGCGTCATAAGGCTTCCAACCCGTGGCCCAAATAATGGCCCCGACGTTGAACTCTAAGGTCTGAGGCTGCATATCGGGATCAATGGCCTTGGCCTTGCAGACCTCCATGATCCGCTCAAGATCCCCCTCGGCCAGGGCCGATTTGTCCAAGACATAACGCATGGGAAAGGCGTGTTCATGCGGGAGATAAATGGCCTTGGTCTTACCTAGACCGAAATTAAAGGTATCGACACGCTCCCCTTGACAGACCTTTTCGCATTCTCCACAACAGGTACAATTCTCGTTGACATAGCGGGGAGCGATTTCAACCGTGACCTTATAATCACCCGGCTCACCTTCGATCTTTTTGATCTGAGCCATGGTATAAAACTTAATCCGCGGATTCTCCTTGATCCTCCGGTAGTTGATCTCCAATCCGCAGGCAGGGGGGCAAAGCTTCGGAAAGTAATAACGCAACTGAGATACTCGACCACCTAAGGTGGGCTCCTTCTCAATGAGGATGACATCATATTCCATCTCTGCTGCCTCAACGGCAGCCGTCACACCACTTATTCCTCCTCCGACCACGAGGATCTTACCCTCTCCCATATTGGCCTCCTGTATCGAAATTTCCTGTGCTCAAGGCTCAAACCTCATTAGAGGTCTCAGCCCTGAACACTTAAAAAAACTCCAGGCGCCGCCGTCTAGCGACGCCTGGAGTTTTATTCTAGTTCACCACCTAGGCATTACGGGCCCAGCGGATCGGGGATGATCTGGACGTAGGGGAACTTCTCCATCTCCCACTCACCGGTCTCAGGATTCCAGCGGGAGAGGGTGAAGCACTTCCAGTTCTCGTCATCAATGCCAGGGAAGTCAGCCCGGTAGTAGTAACCAGGATAACGGGTCTCCTCACGGAAGAGCACGTGACGGAGATGGAGCTCAGCCGTCCAGACACGGTGGATATTCTCCCAAGCCCTCATGAGCTCATGGAGGTCACGGGCCGCCGCCAACTTCATATCTTCCTTGAGCATGTTGAGGAGCTCAAGGCCGCGCTCAAGCATGATCTTGTTGGTCTGATAGAAGGTGGCGATACCGGCTACGTACTCGTCCATGAGCTTCATCAGACGGGTCTGGATCTGCCTGGGAAGCAGGTAGTTCGGGTTGATCTCATAGACCGTGGTGGCCTCTTTGAACTCCTGGAACCGATACCATGGCCCATAGATCTCTTTCTTGAGGTCTTCGGGGTTCTCCTTCGGGGCCGGGGTGTAATCCTTGTTGTCCAAGCAGAACTTCACCATGGCCTTGGCCGCAATACGACCCTCGACGTGAGAACCAGAGGAGAACTTGTGACCGCAGGCACCCACGGTGTCACCGGCGCAGAACATACCCTTCACCGTGGTCATCCGGTTATAGAGACCGATCTCCTTCCAAGGCTCCTTGTACTGATCCGGTACCCAGTCTTCATCCGGCGGACAACACCAGGCACCGGCACAACCGGCGTGGGAGCCGAGGAAGTAAGGCTCGGTGGGCATAATCTCAGAGGGTACCTTCTCGGGCTCGATGTTCAAGCAGGCCCAAAGCCCTGCCTGGGTGACGCACATATCAAGGAAGTCTTCCCAGGCCTCGGCCTCAAGCTTCTTGAACTGTTTCTTGTCCATGGTCTTCATCGCTTCCTGGAGCGCCCACTCGGTGTGCATGAAGATCGGACCGCGACCCTCTTTCATCTCGATCAGCATGGCGTGGTTACGCAGACAGGTACCAATGACCGAAGCCTCGCTGTAGGGCTTAAATTTATCAAGCTCGCCCTTGTGCTTGGCAATATAGTCTTCGTCAAAGGCGTTGGTCGCCCGGGCCTTAAACAGCAAGAACCAGGCGCCGACCGGACCATAACCGTCCTTAAAACGAGCCGGGACGAAACGGTTCTCCATGAGAACCAACTTGGCCCCGCTCATGGCGCACATAGCATAACCAGAGCCAGGGTTCCAGACCGGATACCAGGCACGACCCTGACCTTCACCAACGGAACGCGGACGGAAGATATTCACCGCACCGCCGGTGGCGATCAAGGTCGCCTTGGCCTTGATGATGTAAAGCTTGTTCTCACGGACGGAGAAACCTACACCACCGCAGCACCGGTTAGGCTCATTGGCGTCCATAAGCGGACGGACGATGAAGACACGCTCAAGGATCTCACCGTTCTCACCCAACTGCTCCATGGCGTTCTTGGCCGCTTCGGCCACGATGCACTTATAGGACTCACCGTTGATCATGATCTGCCAACGACCGGAACGAACCGGCTTGGCCCCACCCTTCAAGGTCAAACCCTTGGCCTTGGCCTCAGCGCCGTCGATGGTCTTGCCATCGTCGGTGGTCTTCCAGATAGGAAGACCCCACTCCTCAAAGCAGTGCACCGTGTCGTCAACGTGACGACCAACGTCAAAGGAGAGGTCTTCACGAATGATGCCCATCAAGTCGCAACGGACCATGCGGACGTAGTCATCCGGCTTGTTCTCACCGATGTAGGTGTTGATGGCCGAAAGCCCCATGGCCACCGCGCCGGAACGCTCAAGGGCAGCCTTATCACAAAGAATAATCTTAAGCCCAGCGGGCTTGGCCCAGCGGACGGCCTCTACCGCCGCACCGCAGCAAGCCATACCACCACCGACCAAAAGGATATCAGTTTCTTTCTCTACGATTTCAGGCTCAGCACACTCAAGCCCCGGATTGTAAGACCAAATCTTTCCCATAACTCTCCCTCCTTTTATTTAAAAGTTATTTCTTTCTTTGAAGACATTACTTCCAAGCTACGCCTTCAGGCACCGCCGGGGTGACCCCATCAGCAACCTCAGTAAACAGACGGTTATCACCAATGGCCGAAAGATCAGGATCAGGCTTACCTACCGTAGGATCGGCCTCGCCTTCGGGTGTAGTCCGGATGGGGAACTTAAAGCGCTTAACAACGCCGTTACGGAACTTAATGGTCCACATAATGTCGGTGGTACCACGCATAGGCTGACAGCTAGCCCCAAGAGGCGAAAAGTCAGCATAGTGACGTACAGAAATAGCGCCCTGCGGGCAAATCTTCACGCAAGAATAACACTCCCAACACTGATCCGGCTCTTGGTTATAAGCCTTCATCGCTTCGGTATCAAGGATCATGAGGTCATTCGGGCAGATGTACATACATGCCGTCTTCTCACCGCCCTTGCATCCGTCACACTTTTCAGGGTTTACATAGCTCGGCATACTCCTACCTCCTTATTTGGTTTTTATAAAAACTACCTCCCTTTTTTAAACAGCTTGTTAAAAAATTCTCCAAAAATCAACCGCCAAACTCCCGCTCTAACCACCAGTTTTTCTCCAAAAACGCTGCTTTTCTTTCTCCTTCGAGGGCAAACACACTACGAAACACATCTTTTAAAGAAATTCTACCGGCCTTAATAAATGAATCTTCACTCATTAGGCCGATTTATTTATACGTGCCGCCCGATCCGGTGTCAAGAAAAATTATGGCGATAAAAGATAATTAACCTGAGCCAAACCGGCCTAACATCGTATTTCCGTAAAATTTTTTAAAATTACTGAATCTAACTATTCAAAAAGAATGGTCGGTATCCCAAAAGACCCTTTCGCGCCAGAACTCAAAAAAGGCCTTAAAAGAGAATCTTCTCACAAATTTTAGACCCTGTATTCTCCTCCGAGGGATTTGTCGCTAAATTAGCCAAACCATGGAGGCAAAGATCATCGGTCTCCTCCTGGCCGGGGGAAGGGCCAAACGTTTTGGCGGGAAAAAGTGCCTCTCTCTCCTCAAAGGTAAACCCTTAATAATCTGGACCTACGAGGCCCTTAAAGAAATAGCTCAGGAAATCTGGCTTTCGGTGAGGGAGGAAGGACAACCAGAAATCGAGTTTGTCCCGGCTAAGAGGATACTCCTTGACAAGGTCAAAGATAAAGGACCGTTATGGGCTCTTCTTCAGGCCCTAAAGGAGATCACTCCCCAAGATCTTTTGCTCCTGACCGCCTGTGATCAGCCCTTTTTGATGAGGCCCCTTTTAGAATTTCTTCACCAAGAGGCCCTGGCTCACCCTCGGGCCGAAGCCATAGTCTGCCTTGATCATGAAGGAAAGATCCTTCCTTTTCCCGGCCTTTACCGCCAAGGATTACTCTCCAAAGAGGGAAGAAAGACCTCTTCTTTTTATCGTTATCTTAAAGAGAGGAAAACTAGATTCGTCTCACCGAAGGCGTGGCAGAAATTTGATCCAGAGGGGCTTAGTTTCTTTAATATCAATTATCAAGAGGACCTGGTCCTAGCCGAAAAGATTCTGGCTAAATATCGACCTCCTTCGGCTTAGATTCTTTGTCCTTGGGCAAGAACTTATAGCCGGAAAATATACTCGAAATAAGGGCCTCAGAACCAAAGATTTCGTTCCAGATGACTAAATAAATATGAACAAGGATGAAGATCAAAAAGAGCCAAAAGAGAAAGTAATGGACCAGACGGGCCATTTGTTGAGAACCAAAGAGGGCCACTCCCCAAGAGACCCAAAAATGGCTCTCGGGGAAGAGGAGAAAGAGTCCACTCATGATCATCACCAGGCTTAATAAGATGATGCCTGTGTAAACGGTCCCCGCCAGGGGATTATGCCCCCCATGCCCTATTGGGCCGTCGGTGAGATAGAAATAATGCCTAATAGTCAATCTTAATCTCTCCATGTTTCGAGGGGTCAGTGGGAGAAAATCCGCAAGGCGTTCAAAGCGGTTACCAAAGAAGAAAAGATACAAACGGAAAAAGACCGCGGCCATAAAGACATAGGCGGCGACAAAGTGGACATACCGCACCTTGGCCATCAGGAAAGTGGTCTTCACCCCGGTCCAGACGCCCAAGGCAAAGGGATTATGGATGTAGTATCCCGTAAGGCAGAGGACCACGATGGAAAGGGCAAAGGACCAGTGAAAGATCCTCAATCCAAGGCTCCAGATCTTGAGACGCTTGTAATTCATAAGGCCTTTACCTTTATTATTTCTTCGTGTCTTTGGTTGAGGATGTGTACGGCGCAGGCAATACAGGGATCAAAGGAGTGCACCGTACGTAATACCTCCAAGGGCCTTTCGGGATCGACCACCGGGTTGCCGATGAGAGAGGCCTCATAAGGACCCCGTTGACCGTTTCCATCACGCGGGCTGGCGTTCCAGGTAGAAGGGACCACCGCCTGATAGTTCTCTATTCGTCCGTCCTTGATCACAATCCAGTGAGAAAGCGCCCCCCGTGGGGCCTCGTGGAAGCCCATGCCCCTGATCACCCCCGAAGGAAATTTGGGCGGGTTTTGATAGGGGAAGACCTCAAGATCCCCTTGGGCCACATTCTGAATGAGTAAATCAAGGTGTTTTAGGGCCAACTCCGCCAACATGGCCGCCCGAATGGCCCGAGCCAAGTGTCGCCCAGGAGTGGAGCATAAGGCCTTGACCGAGACCTTGCGTTTACTGATCTCCGAGACCTTTCCAAGGGCATGATCGACCCATTTTTGGGTAAGCTCATGCCCCAGGGCATAGCCTATTAACACCTGAGCCAAGGGACCTACCTGCATGGGCCTCCCCTGAAACCGAGGGGCCTTGGCCCAGGAGTATTTCCCCTTGGGCTGAAAACCCGTGTAATGGGGAACGGTTTCTTCCTCCCAGGGGTGTTTGGTCCAGTCCCCTTCGTACCAGGAATGGACCACGGTTTCGGTGACGTTCTCGATGAAATACGGATCATCAAAACTCTTGATTGGGGTCACCGTGGAGAGATCACCGTCAAAAATGGTCCCTCCAGGTAGATCAAATCTTTCGCCCTTGGTGTCAAGAGGCATGTCTGGGACGGCCAGATAATTCTTGACTCCTTCACCGTAGGCCAACCAATCGGCATAGAAAGAGCTGATGGCTATGGCATCAGGCAGATAGACTTGATGGATAAAATCCTTGACCTCAAGAATAAGTTTCTTGGCCCACATCAGGCGTTCGAGATTGAGGGTGGCCTCATTATCCGGATTAATGGCTAGAGCCACACCACCCACCACTACGGTCTGGATATGGGGGCTCTTTCCGCCAAAAAGGGCCACTACTTGATTGATCTTATATTGATAATCAAGGGCCTCGAGATAATGAGAAACGGCCAGGAGATTGACCTCCGGGGAGAGTTTCATCCCCGGATGGCCCCAATAACCACAGGCGAAGGGACCAAGCTGACCGCTTTCTACAAAATTCTTCAGCCTTTGCTGAATGGCCTTGAATCTGGTCACGCTGTTCCCCGGCCAAGGAGAGAGCCCCTGGGCCAGGGCCGCGGTCTTTCGCGGATCGGCTCTCAGGGCCGAAAGGACATCGACCCAATCAAAGGCGGAAAGTTGATAAAAGTGAACGATGTGATCCTGCATGCCATGGGAGGCCAAGATGATATTTCGCACGTATTGGGCGTTTAAAGGAATCTCCAAGCCCAGGGCATTCTCCACCGCTCTGACCGAGGCCAGGGCGTGGACCGTGGTACAGACCCCGCAGATACGTTGGGTAAAGGCCCAGGCATCCCGAGGATCACGCCCCCTCAAGATGACCTCTATCCCCCGCCACATCTGGGGTGAGGCCCAGGCCTCGCGTACCCGACCACCCTCCACCTCTACCTCGATCCGAAGGTGCCCCTCGATCCTGGTCAAGGGATCAACGGTAATCTTCTTGGCCATGGCTAGCCCTCTTTAGACTCTTTCTTGGTGACCTTCTTGGCCGCACCCAAGGCCGCATGAACAGCCACCCCGGTAGCGGCAAGCCCTAAGGCGGTTTTGCCTATCTTGTCGGCCTGACGGATAATTCCATGACCGGCGGGGACATCGGCCCCGGGTAGGTGTTCATAGAAAGGGGTCATGTTGTCCCAAAAATCCGGCTCAGTACACCCGATACACCCGTGTCCGGCCCCTACAGGCCAAGCCCCTACATCGCAAAAGCGGACCACCGGGCAATTGGCGTAGGTAACCGGTCCTTTACAACCCATTTTATAGAGACAATAACCCTTTCGGTGGGCCTCATCGCCAAACTGTTCCACAAACCGCCCTTCATCGAAATGGGGCCGCCTCTCGCAATGATCGTGAATCCGGCGCCCATAGGCAAATTTAGGGCGTCGGAGGGGATCTAGCTCCGGTAAATGACCAAAGGTGAGGAGATAGACCAGAGTTCCCAATATATTATAGGGGTTGGGAGGACACCCAGGGACATTAATAAGGGGTTTATCGTAGATGATATCTCTCACGCCCACCGCCCCGGTGGGATTAGGGGCCGCGGCCTGAATCCCCCCAAAGGCCGCACAGGTCCCTACCGCCACCACCGCAAAGGCATGGGAGGCCACTTCTTTCAGGATCTCTAAGGCCGGACGACCACCGATCTGACAATAGATGCCTCCGTCTCTGGTCGAGATGGCCCCTTCGACCACGCAAATATATTTGCCCTTGTATTTCTCGATAGAGTTACGCAACGCCTCCTCGGCCTGTTTACCTGCCGCGGCCATCAAGGTCTCGTGGTATTCAAGGGAGATGAGATCCAAGATAAGATGGGCCACATCCGGATGAGAGGCACGCAGGAGGGCCTCGGTACAGCCGGTGCACTCCATGAAATGGAGCCAAATCACCGGTGGTCTTTGAGGAGAAGAGACCGCTGCCGCTACCTTGTCTACCATCTCTACCGGAAAACCCATGGCCGCCGTGGC
>Ga0256914_1003510_pt1 | contig 12318 bp, 8 predicted proteins | sample HulkmetaG_FD_191571 | JGI IMG/M metagenome (GOLD analysis project Ga0256914, IMG submission 191571) | Hydrothermal chimney microbial communities from Main Endeavour vent field at the Juan de Fuca Ridge, Pacific Ocean - Hulk | ecosystem: Environmental > Aquatic > Marine > Hydrothermal vents ...
TGTCCGGCGGAGGCCCTCTTCCAGGGAAGTTTTCGGCTCCCATCCGAACTCGCTGCGAACAAGGGAGATATCGGCGCAACGCTGCCTGGGATCATCGGCGGGCAGCGGCCGGTGGAGGATCGGCGACGATGAGCCGATGAGATCGATAATCCGTTCTGCCAGTTCCAGGATGGTGAATTCCGCCGGATTGCCCATGTTGACGGGTCCGGTCAGAGCATCATCGCTGTTCATGAACAGGACAATAAGTTCGATGAGATCGTCGACAAAGCAGAAAGAACGGGTCTGGCTGCCGTCACCATAGACGGTGAGGGGTTGGCCCTGCAGAGCCTGGACAATGAAGTTGGAGACCACACGGCCGTCATCGGGATGCATGCGGGGACCGTAGGTATTGAAAATTCTGCCCACCTTGATCCGCAGGTTATGCTGGCGAAAATAATCGAAAAAAAGGGTCTCGGCACATCTCTTTCCCTCATCGTAGCAGGCCCTGAGCCCCACGGGATTGACATTGCCCCAGTAGGACTCCACCTGGGGATGAATCTCGGGATCGCCGTACACCTCACTGGTGGAGGCCTGGAAAATCTTGGCCCTGAGTCGTTTTGCCAGGCCCAGCATATTGATGGCTCCGTGCACCGATGTCTTGGTGGTCTGGACCGGATCATGCTGGTAATGGATGGGCGAGGCCGGACAGGCGAGATTGTAAATCTCATCCACCTCGATATAGAGGGGAAAGGTTACGTCGTGACGAATGAGTTCAAAAGACGGATTATCGAGAAGATGGATGATATTCTCCTTGGTGCCGGTGTAGTAGTTGTCCAGGCAGATTACCTCTTCGCCCCGCTGCAACAGCCGTTCACAGAGATGGGAACCAAGAAAACCGGCGCCACCGGTAACCAGAACCCTTTTTTTCAGATACCTTTTCATCAACCCCGTCCTTTTCCGTTGCCGCCGACGGCGATAGAGCCGATCTTCCGACGCATTTGATATAATCGATGGATAGATGCCTCAAAGGGAATCATGGCGCGAAAGAGAATACCACCGCAGTAGCGGATAATCCCCAGCACCAGAAGGCAACGCCATCCCGGGCCGCCGCCCATGTTTCCCATGGGCAGAAAACGGCTGAGGAAAAAGAGGCGGCCTGTCCTGTGCAGCGGAATCGAGGCCAAATCATACCCCCGGCTCATGGTTTTTCTGGGTTTCATGGCTCCATTCATTACTCGTTGAGACGGTCCTTCATGTGTTTCATGAAAAGCCTGAGACGGAGAAAAGGGGAGCAGCGCAGACTCAGGCCGTCCCTGGACCAGAGCTCGCCCACTCCGGCCGCCTGCTGTCGGGCGGCTTTTTTGGCGCCGTGAAAATCATCGAGATGGTTCCGGTGCCTGACCGCCAGAATCTCGGCGGTGGATGGGAAGGCAAGCTTGCCCACCAACAGGTGATTCAACCAGGGCCGGTAGTCGGCGAGGCTGTGTCCCAGCAGGGCCGAGGCCCCGCCATAACGCCTGGCAGCGGCAAAGATCCCCTCCTGCAGCGGGGCATATTGTTCATCCTGATTTTTTTCCGCCCGGCCGATTTCATCATCGGTTTTTCTGAAAATAAGCTCAAAACCGCCATCCTTTTTGAGAGCGTAACCGTTGAGGGTGGGATGGGGTGCCCGACAGGCCTCCTCGAAGAGATCCCGGGCATACAGCAGGGAGGAGGCGGCAAAGTCGAAACGATGCCTGTCGTAGATCAAACCCTCGATATGGTTTCGGGCATCGGCGGGATAGGGAATTCCCCGGGTGGTGCCGAAGAGCAGACCGTGGCAGCGGGGAACATCGTCACGGTGACTGATTGCCTCGTAGAGAAAACGCTGAATGGTGCCCAGCCAGCCGATATCCACCAGGGCAACGTTACGGTGGGCAAAAAAACCGCTCTCTTCCAGGTAACGTTGCAGAGCCTCGTTGGCCCCGCGGCTCTGTTCTTTTACCAGGTTCTGGAAATCCTCATCCTCAAGCATCTCATACAACCTGATGCGGTTTTCCGGCAGATAGCCATGGTGCAACGGGCTCAACACCGTGGTCTCGGTCAGCTTGTATCGGGCCAGGTGAGGTGTAAATGGTTGGGGATCAAGGGAAAACACCCTGCAGATATCAAGAAAATCGGCATTGCCGGAGGGAAGAAAGACAATGTCGGCATTGGTGCGGGAAAGACCCCGATGGGCACAGCTTGCCCCGGCCAGGGCCATGCGGCTGACATAGAGATAGTCGGTTTCCGGCAGCTGCCCGTCCGGATAGAGGAGGGGTATCGCCTCTTCCCAGAATTTTTTAAATGTCCAGCCCTCGCGGGAGAGAAAAAAAATCTTGCCGATCCCCCTCTCCCTGCTCACCCTGGCGATTTCCTGTACAAAGGCACCGATCAGCGGGCCGAAAAAGCTGAACCCCTCCACATAGAGGGGATGACGATCCCTGTTTTCCCCTTCCAGGGGCAGCATGAGCTGCTGCAGGGCCCGACCGCGCCAGAACGGTTTGCCCCGGCTGTAGTTGACCAGCCTCCTGACAACGGCCTTGCGGCGTTTTTCCTCGGCATCGTGGAGGACCAACGCCCTGATTCCGAATTCAAGGGGCCGCAGGCCGTCGGAAATCGGATTGTCGCCGACGTGCAGCCAACGTCCGGGATCAAGGGAAAAGCGCTCCTGCAGAAGGGGAAACGCCTTACCCGATGCCTTGGCAAGAAAGGAATCAGCCGAGGAAACCACATCGTCAACCAGATGGGCAAACCCGGCATGTTCCACCAGGCGCCACAGGTAGTTGGCCGGCAGATAGATATCGGAAACAATGATAATTTTTTTCTTATCTTCCTTCAGCTCCCGCAGCCAGTCAACCAGAAGACCTCGGGGGACCAGCATGGCGTTTTCCATACTGATCTCATAATCCGCCACCTGTTCAAAGAGCGCCTGATCGGCAAAATCGCCGAAGATCTCCGCCAGCATTTCCTGCATATACTCGGGATAACAGGCCTCATGATCATCAAAACGGCGACCGGTCTCCCGGCGGTGCCGCCTTTCGATCTCATCCCGGAGCCTCTGGACCTGCTGCCGGCTCCATCTCAACCCCCTGTTACGGGCCAGTTCGGCAACAAACCGGGCCACAGGCAGCTTGACCAGATCGGGATCATGGATCCGGCGGATCAGCAGAGTGTCGAAAAGATCGAAGGTCACCGTATCGACCTTGGGGGCAAGCCGCCGGCCCCGACGGATCAGCGAGGCAAGGGTATAAAATTTAGGAATCTTCATCCTCGTCAAAAGCCCGCTTTTCTCCGTACCTTTCGCCTGACGGCGGTTAGGAGCCGTCCCCCAAGCTCCCGGATCCCCGGATCTTCCTCACCTCCCGCCAGCATCAGGCGGACCTCCGCCAACTCCTGCTCCAGCTCGACCAACCGGTCGGCCCCGGCCTCAACCAGCGCTCTGAACTCAGCGGGAACCTTTGCCAGCAAATAGCGGCGAATGACCTCCTTGTCCTGCTCACGGCCGATAATAGCCGCCTCGCTCAGGGTGTTGCCCCCGTGGATACGGTAGGCAAGCAACCTCTCCCCGTGGAGATAGCGCACCTGATCGGGAAAGGCCAGCATGATGCGGAAAATATAATCATAGTCATGGAGGTAACGCAGGGAACAAAAGGTGCCGACCTTTTCCACCACCTCCCTGGTCATGAACAGGTTGGATGTGGTCACCATGAAATTTCCCTTGAGAAAACCGGTATAAAGATCGCCGCTGGCAAAGTAGAATTCCCGGTTTTTCCGGTGCCAGCAATTCCAGCCGAACTGTGGATCCGACAGTTCCTCGCCCTCCTCGTCAATGGGAACAACGTCGGTAAACAGGCAAACGGCGCCGCTTTCCCGCTGCACCTCCACCAGGCGCTCAAGCCGTCCGGGGAGATAAAGGTCGTCGGAATTGAGAATGGCGATATATTCTCCCCTGGCCAGGCCCAGGCCCCGGTTGATGGTATTATAGGCATCCTGGTTTTCCTGGTAAAAATAGGAAAGGCGGCGATCATCATAGCTTTTGATCACCCCGGCGGTGTTATCGGTGGAGCCGTCATCAATGACCAGCAGTTCGAGATCGTCCCAGCTCTGCCCCAGGACGCTCTCAATGGCCGGTCCGATGAATTGTTCATGATTGTATGCTGGAATAATTACCGATATCATCGCTTTTCCGGAAGAGTTGGTTTATCAACCTGTCAATCAATTGAAATCTATGATGAATTTTCATAAAAGACAAGATTATTCCGAAAGCGGCACACGCTCGGGATCTATCCCGCCTTCCAGGGCGGAGGCTGGAGGCGGATTTCTGCGCCGGGCCCATTGGCCGAGATCATCATATCTGCGCAGCTCATCGGCGGTTGGTTGCTCAAACCGTCGACATTGATACAAAACCAGGTCAAGATGAGCAATGCGGTTGGTATGCCGGGCCGCCCGCAGCAGCAGATCGTAGAGGTGGACCCCTTCCATCTCCGGATCCGGCCCCCCCAGCCGCCGGATCATCCTGTTGCGGATATAGAGACAACAGAGACGGGGATCAAGACCTGCCGTCTCTTTCCAGGAAAAAGGCTCCATGGATCTTGTCTCCAGCAGATCGCCATACCTACCTATCAATTGATGATTTCCATAGACAACATCAAGCCGTCGACGCCGTACCTCCCGGGCAAAGGATTCAAAAGCGTCGGCCGGCAACCTGTCAAAGCCGCCCAGAAAAGTTACCCACTCACCGGTTGCAATCCGGCAGCCGTTTTCCAGAGCCTGGGTAAGATTCTTTGATCTTTGCAGAAAGTGAACCTTGATGCGGGGATGGCTGATTTCGGCCAGGGCCCGACCCGTTACTCCGTCGCTGGAACAGCTGTCGACGATAATCAGTTCCCATTCATGAAAGGACTGGGACAGGACAGACTCAACCGTCTGGCGCAACTCGTCGCCACCGGTATTGTAGACCGCCATAATCACGCTGAGGAAGATCCCCTGTCGTCCTCCCCTGTCCGCAGTGCCGCCCGGCATTGCCGGAGGGCGCGGGTCATCGGTGTCGCCCCCCTGTTCCGGTTTGCGGTTAAAACGCAGTTTTTCTCTAATATTTCGTAAGGCACAGAGAACGCGCCATCCCCTGCTCTGCTCGATTTGCAGGAGGCCCTGTTGAAGTTTTTCCAATTGCTTTGCCTGATTTTCAAGCAAACGACTCTTTGCAAGGTTATCGAGGCGACACTGCTCAAGTCGAATATCCGGGGCGATTTTTCCCAAAAACTCAAGCAAAATTTCACAATCATAGGCGGAAAACTCCTCGCCATGGTCGGGAACAGAGAATAAAAAATGCAGGGCCTGTGACTCGGCCTCTTCCACCGTATAGACCCCACCCCGGATATCGGAATAGAACCTCAGGCCGGTCAGATCCATCAAAGGCGGCAGCGGACTTTCCCCCTTGCCGGCAGGAAAAATCCTTTTCCTGCCGCCTGCCGCCCCGTAACCGTAGAGAGAAAACCGCTCCACCCGCAGGGCGCAATCGAGCTGCTCTTTGCCCATGCCCAGCCGCAGCTGCAGATACTCCGATTGTGCCGATGCCGCCGGCAGGCGGAAGGTGAGCCGGGTTCCCGCAGCAACGGCGGCAACGGCCGCCACCGGCGAGGTCACGGCCTCTTCGCCCCAGACCAGGACCGCATTCCGCCAGGACCAGGTTGCCGTCGGTCTCCGGCAGGAACTCTCCAGCAGGGTCTCAACGGTGATAAAACCATCCTCACCGCTGATGGCCTGCTGAATCTCGTTTTCCAATTTGATAAAGGCATCAAGATCGATCTCTGCGGAAAAAAGGGTGCGCTGCAGACAGTGGGCAACAAAATCCCGTCCGGTCTCAAGGTTCTGTTTTGTGCAAAAGGGCTCGATGACCTGCTTGTGATACCAGAAGAAATTGAACACGGCCCGAAAAAAGACAAATGCCGGAGAAATATCCGTTGTTGCGTGCCATTCCTGATCAAAGAAATGCCAGGTGCCGTCAGTATCAACTACAATATTTGTGGGCAACAGATCAACAAGGGTGTGGGCGGGATACTGCGCGAACACCCGGGAAAGATAGGCGTAATACTCCCTGAGCAGATCATCCAGACAGTCCACGGAAGGGCTGCATCGCAGACCGTTTGTCCAGCGGGATATCAACAGTTCGCCACTAATATAGGGCTCGGTCTCCAGGCTCTGGGAGACAACGGTGTTGCCCCGGGTCTCTCTTCCTGGAAAAAGGGGGATTTTTTCCACCTGTTTGTCCCCTTTTCCCTTGCGAATCATCACCCGGAATTCCGGCCTGCGTTGCTGACCGGCAAAATGCACAAAGTCAAAGGTAACCAACGGGTCCACTGAAGCAGCCGAAGCTTTGCGCCCGAGGATCAGCACAAAGGAGTTGGCAAACTCCTCCAGGGCGCCGGCGGCTCCGGCTGTTTGCCAGAAAAGTTGCTCCTCGACCGCGGCATGCCAGACTGCGGTATAATCCCTGGAGCCGACCCGACTCAGGCATGCCCAAGCAAAAGGTTCGTTGCGAATGAAATCTCCGCTGAGCAGGGTAGTGGCCAGCTTGTAGTCGGGAAAGGGATAATACCACCGGGCAACAACGTGCGGCAGTCGGGCGATCATCTCCCGCCACTGACCACGATCCCAGGTCTCGATTCCCCGCTTTTGGGCCAGTGCGGGATCATGACAGGATGGATAGCCGCTCACCCCCACCCACGGCCGGGCAAAGTGATCTTCACCGGCGCCGGTCAGATATTTGAAACCGATGCGGTTTTCGATGGCGACAATCAGCCTGCCGGTGGGACTGAGACAGCTAAAGAGCCGTTTCAACATGGCAACCGCGGCATCCATGGGAGTCTTCCCCGCAGGTGAGTATTTCCCGACATACTCCAGCACACCGGTGAGAACAATCAGATCGTAGTGGGCTGATGGCAGCTCCAGGGCGTTGAAGTCGCCATGGATCACCGTCACATTGGCCAGGTCCCGGCAGCGCAACCGGGTGATCTCCGCCCGACGACGGCTGCCCTCCACGGCATCGACCCCGGCACCCAGCTCCCCCAAAAAACGGGTGACGGCGCCGCAACCGCTTCCCACCTCAAGGATGGTCTTCACGCCGGAAAAATCAAGGGGACGATAGACATTGGCACGTGCCGCCGAAAGATGGCATTCCGAGGCCCAGTCCCGTATATGGGTTTGCAGTTCCTCACTGTGCGAGGAAAGATCCCGTACCTTTTGTAGGATGTCGAAAATATACTCCTCTTCGGCCCGGCCGTCGGAGTAAGGGAGATCCTGTCTTTTGCGCGGATCCGCAGCCTCCCAGATTGCGCCCGGGCCGTGTCGCAGGTTATTGATTCCGATGAGGGGGGAGTCTTCCACTTCGTTGTCTCGATGTTGCACTGGTACCCTGATTCGTATGTTTTTACCGGATGTTACCCTTCACTGTCGATACCGGTGACGGTGATTTCGGCATCGGGATCAAATATTCCGACGCTGGGACGCCGGGAAACCACCTCAAAACTCATGAGGTCATATCGCCGGTCATAGACCACATATTCCCCGTTCTCGAAACCGGCACAGCCAAAGGAGAGCAGATATGATCCGGCATTGAGCAGTAAACGCTGGCGAAAACGGGCGCATACCCTGTCTCCCGACTGCGGCCGGCCGGTGTCGATCTCGTGAAAGAAGGTATTGGTACCGGAGATATCGAACCCCTTTACATCCTTGATGGTAAAGGCATATATCGGATTGCTCAGGGCCGCTTTGAACTCCACCTCCATGATGATTTCGTAGATTTCACCGTGATGCAGGGTTTGCTGCGGCCGGCCGCTCCCATCGAAGATCCCCACCCGGACGATCTCCGCCTTACCATTGCCGTAACGATTCTCATCGGGATTGAGCCGAAAGCTGTGCTCACTGCTCTTCATATGGGCAAGGAGCCGGGAATTCCGGCTCGGTGGTGATTGGTTCCCCTCCCCTACCGGGGCTTTTTTTTCATCATCCGCCGACTCTTCCACCAGGAGACGATTATAGATATCCACCACCTCCTTGGCCGTTCCGGCCCTGATGAGTCTGCCCCTTTCCAGTAAAAAGGCCCTGGAACAATAACGGGTTACCAGGTCCATGGAATGGGTGACGAAAAGGATGGTGACGCCCTGTTCCTGAAACCGGCGAAATTTGGCGAAGCACTTAGCCTGGAACAGGGTATCTCCCACCGACAGAGCCTCGTCCACCACCAGGATATCGGGATTGACATTGATGGCCACGGCAAAGGCAAGGCGTACGTACATGCCGCTGGAAAAGGTCTTCACCGGCTGATCGATAAAGTCGCCGATGCCGGCAAAATCGACAATATCGTCAAAACAGGCGTCGATCTCATGTCGCCTCAGTCCCATGATCGAGCCGTTGAGATACACATTCTCGCGACCGGTGAACTCCGGATTAAACCCGGCTCCCAGTTCGAGCAGGGCGGAAATTCGACCGTCCACAACCACCCTGCCCCCGGTGGGTCGCAGGATACCGCAGATGATTTGCAACAGCGTTGACTTGCCGCTGCCGTTTCTGCCGATGATCCCCACGGTACAGCCACGTTCAACGGTCAGAGTCACATTATCCAGGGCCTTGAACTCCTGATGGTATTTTCTCCCGGATTCCGGCAGAAATGCCTCGACAACCCGGTGCAGGGGCCGGGAATACATATTGTACACCTTGTCGACACCGTCGAGGACGATCACCGGATCAGCTGGAGCGGATTTTTGCGGCATATCAGAGGACATCGGCAAACTGGGGTTGCAGCCGTTTGAAGATAAAATTTCCAAGCAGCAGGGTGACAAGGGCAAAACACCAGAAATAAAGGGTCTGAGAGGGATGATGCCAGAACCCCGTCCGGGAGATGAAGGAATCCCGGTATCCCTGTACGATGTACAACATGGGATTGAGCTTCAAGACCGTCTGTACCTTGGCCGGCATGATGTGGATATCCCAAAAAACCGGTGTCACCCAGAACCCCACCTGCAGAACGACACCAACTATCTGTGCAACATCTCGCAGAAAAACGTGCAAGGCGGCAACCATCCAGCCAAGCCCCAGGGTGAGGATCCAGAGACAGAAAAGATAATAGAAAAACTGCAGGATATACAGCGAAAAGGCGATATGCTGGAAGATGAGCAACAGCAACAGCAGCAGCAGAAATGCCAGATGGGTGACGCTTGCGGAAACAATGGTGACAACCGGCAAAATCTCAGAGGAAAATAACGTCTTTTTAATGAGATTGGCATGGGCAACAACGACCCCGGCCGAGGCGCCGACAATCTGCGAGAAGAGAAACCAGGGAGCCATGCCCGCGGTCAACCAGACCACAAAGGGAACATTGTTCATGGGCTTGGCCCGAAATCCGACACTGAAGACAAACCAGAAGACGAAAATGAGCACCAGGGGGTGGATAAAGGTCCAGACAAAACCCAGGGAAGATCCCACATACTGGGCGGCGATATCACGCCGGGCCATGGAGAGAATAAGGTATCTCTGTCGGTGGATGCACCTGCCGGTTTCTCTGATGAAGGAAAGCATGTCGATGGTTGTCACCTGCCCTGTTTTTCGCCGCTGCGGAAGTATACGCTACAGTGGTGCGGCGGGGATTCACGCAACCTCTCCTCCATGATCCACCGGCGCCCGTCAAGACCCTGAAAGGTATAAAATCCGCCTGTATCGGCAAATGCCGGCCACCAGTGACCAGTTTCCCCGGGGACCCATGAACCTGAAAAACCCTGCAGGTTTACCAGGCAACGATAACGCCGGTTATCCTCTTTCATCCCGCCGGATGGCACGGCGGATATGGGCGCATGCTCCACATGACCGCCATCCGCCCGGACCGTGACGGAATCGGGAGCCAGCAGCAGCAGAAGTGCTCCCAGGGGAAAGGCGGTTTTTCCACCCGCGCTCAGTTTGTCCATCTCTTCAATTCTCAGGGGCACAACGCCGCTGCTGTCACGATAAAACAGTGTCTGCTGATCAAAAACTCCCCGTAAAACAGTACTGGTCATCGGATCGGTGAGGATCGGCCGGGGAGGCTGTTGGATCACCTCCTCGATCATCGCTCTCCATTCCGGCCACCAGGGTTTGCCGTCCAGCAGGAGAAAGTCGAGTTTTCCATATACAGGAGCGGACCTGATACCGGCAACCAGGACCACCAACCCACAGCAAAGGAGATAATATGCTGTGGAGAATATCTCCTCACCCCTCATGTCCACCTCCTCTGCTGCGGAAAAAGGACCGGCCATGACGGAGGATCCGGTCGCCGGCAAGCCGCAGGCAATCCGCAATCAGCAACCAGAAAAGCGAGGCATAACAAAGGCGATAATATTCGTAGTACTGCACATTGGAAAGCCAGATAAAGTTGAGCAAAGGCAAAAGATAGCCGAAAAAGGGCAGAAAAGAAAGCAGCCAGATGCGCACCTTTCTTTCAGTGTCCCCCCGGTTGACGGCAAAGTACAAAAAACTCAATCCCGCCAGGAAGATTCCCATTCCATAGAACGTTTCGTCAACCCGATAACCGCCAATCCTGCCCCATAGAAAAATCCCCTTCCAGTTCACCACCAGATGCCGATTTTTTTCCCACAGATCCCTGATAAAAAAATCACCCAAAATTTCCCGTACCAGCGGCAGTTGCGGCAGGACAAAGAAGAGAAAAAAAAGGGTGCTGAAAAAAAACAAAAGGAAGCGCCAAGCCTTTAACCCACTTTGTCGGGACATCCCATGGAAATAGATATTCACCGCCAGCCAGGCAAGAATGACAAGCCCCAGAAAACCGGCTTCCTGTCTATGGTTGACCCAGATAACCGGCAACATCAGCGAGGCGACGCTTAAGCCGAGTATTGTTTCCCGCTTGCCGCTGCGAAAAAAAAAGCGGGCAATCCACAACCAGTAAAGGAGAATGGAGGTAAAGGTCGGGGCCAGGCTGTAATAGGAAAAATAGGCAAAACGATTGGTTCCCATAAAGAAAAAGGCGATAACGCAACTCAAAAAGGCCCACTGATCCGGCAGGCCCGCCGCCTTTGCCGTCAACAGCAGGGCAACGCCTACCAGGCCGACGAAAAGTGCATGGGCCAAATCAATGCGGTGAAGAATCCCGGTTGGATCAGCACCACTCTCCCCTTGATTGCAGAGGAGAACAGCGGCCATGGAGTAATGCCACAGGCCGATACTGTTTCGTTGCGTGCTTCCCCTCTCGGCCCGTCGAATCCGGTCGGAATCCTGGCCGCAGCAGTCGTAGATGCGGTTGAGATGTTCGATGGGATCGGCCGGTGGTTCGAGATAGGGCCCCCGCCACCAGGCAAAGGTAAAAAAGAGCAGAAAGAGAAGGGCGACACGCCCCGGAAAATCCCATGCCGCCAGACCAAGTGCGGCAGCGGCGGCCAACCATCCCAGGCAACCCACCACCGTGGAGGACAGGGTCAGTAACCGGCAAAAGGGAAAAAGCCGATTAACGGAAATGAGCATCAGCAAAAACAGCAGAAAAATCAGAATCCCGCCCGCGATCATCGGCGCCTTTTGCCAGCGCATTCGCCTCACCCTCGGATGCACTTCCGGATGGCCCGGGAATAGGGGCCGTCGGGCGCGTCGTAGATATACAGCGGCGATAAAAATTCCATACCCTCACCACCGTTTTTCATCGCTTCCACCAAAACCATCGAGGCACACCCCGCCTGCGGATATCCATAGACCGGCTGCAATCGTTTCGGCGTCAGCCTGCGCCGCTCTAAACCATGGAGCAGAGCCGCCGCCCTTGAGGCCGGATAGATCAAAAAAACTCTGCCCCGGTTTTTTACCGCATGAAACGCCGCCCGCGCCACATCGTCCAGGGTGGCGGCGATCTCATGCCGCGCCAGGGCCTCTTCCGTTCCCGGATTGACCCGGCCGCTGCCCTTCCTGCGGTAGGGAGGATTACAGATGACCTTGTCCATGGTTTCCGCTTTCAGAAAACTGCTTATCCGCCGCAGGTCTCCCTGGACAACCTGCATGCCGTCCTGAAAACCATTCTCTCTGATATTCTGTCCGGCCAGCCGGGCCGGTCGGCCCTGCAACTCCAGACAGACGATGCGCAACGAATGGGCCGGGGCATGCCTGAAATAGAGAACCAGCCCGACAACCCCGCAGCCGGCACCGAGGTCAAGGATCGTGTCCCCGGGCGTCGGCCTGCAGAAATGGGCCAGCAGCAGACTATCGATGGAAAAGCGATATCCCTTTTCCGGCTGTCGGCAGCGGAGTCTGCCGTCAAAGAGCGTATCGCCGGATACCGCGCCTTCGCCCGGC
>Ga0256914_1003511_pt1 | contig 12314 bp, 13 predicted proteins | sample HulkmetaG_FD_191571 | JGI IMG/M metagenome (GOLD analysis project Ga0256914, IMG submission 191571) | Hydrothermal chimney microbial communities from Main Endeavour vent field at the Juan de Fuca Ridge, Pacific Ocean - Hulk | ecosystem: Environmental > Aquatic > Marine > Hydrothermal vents ...
TATCACTGCATCTTTTCTTACCATACTACATTTTATAGGAGGTATAACAGATGTATTTAGCAATTAAAGAGGTAAAAGCACTTGACGACTATCTTTTACTATTAAAATTTGAGAATCAAGAAGAAAAGATATTTGATGTTAAGCCATATTTAGATTTTGGTAAATTTAAAGAGTTAAAAGATAAATCCTTGTTTAAGAGTGTTAGAGTATGTTTTGATAGTATTGAATGGGATAACCAATTAGATTTAGCCCCTGAATTATTATATAAAAAGTCATATAAGGGAGGACAAATGCCCTCCTCACACCTACAATATCAAAGCAACCCTATAGGCGATAAATGACATCACCCATGCCGTTGCGGTTGTAAATAGAAATAGATATCCTAGATATTTCCATCCTCCTGCCTCTTTGGCAAATACCATTGATGCGGCTAGACATGGTAGATATAACATGACAAAGACTATAAAGGCGATAGCTGAAGCGAAAGGTATTTGTCTTTTTAGTTCACTTAATAAGCTTTCACTCGATTCATCTACATCTGCACCAAGTGAATATAGTACACCTAGCGTTGATACTACTACCTCTTTGGCGGCCAATCCTGTCTCTAGTGCTACTGCCATTTTCCAATCAAATCCTAAAGGGGCAAAAAATGGTTCACTTGCCTTTCCTACTATTCCTAGATAACTATTTTCTAATAGTTTTTCATCTAGCTCATTTTGTAGATTTTGTTTTTTATCTTTGTCTTGCATTAGCTCTATTTTCATGTTGTAAGAGTCTGTGATATTTTGATTTTTTGGATAGTTACTTGCAAACCATATCAACATAGAAGCTGCCAAAATAAATGTACCTGCTTTTTTGAGATACATCCATGATTTTGTATATACTGTATGCCAAATTAGTTTCCATGAGGGCATTCTATATTTTGGCATCTCCATTACAAATGGTTCATCTTCACCTTTGAATACAACTACTCTTAAAATCTTTGCCATCACTAGACCAAACAAAGCTCCACTAATATAGATCAAAAATAGGATATTTCCTGCATTTGATGAGGCAAAAAATGCTCCAATAAAGAGTACATATATAGGCAATCTTGCTCCACAACTCATAAAACCCAAGATAAAAAGGGTAATCAATCTATCTTTCTCATTTTTGAGTGTTCTAGCTGCCATATATGCGGGTACTGTACAACCAAAGCCTGTCACAAGAGGGATAAAACTCTTGCCATGAAGTCCAAATTTATGAAAAAACCCATCTAATATAAATGCCACACGACTCATATATCCTGTAGTCTCCAAAAGAGCAATACCCAAAAATAGAATGACAATATTTGGTAAAAACATCACAACAGCACCAACACCAGCAATCATACCATCAGCGATAAGAGAACCAAGCCCACCATCACCAAATATTGCCTTTGCACTATCTCCAAGAGCTACAAAAAATGTATCTATATACTCCATAGGAATAGAACCCAATTCAAATGTAAGCTGAAACAATCCCCACATGAAAAATAAAAAGATAGGAATACCCAAATATTTATGAATCAATAGAGCATCAATTTTATCGGTCATGCTTCTCGCTTCTGGTCTTTTGCATGATACTGTTTCAGCGACAACACCTCTTGCAAAAGCATTTCTCTCTTCAAGAAAAATCTCATCTATATTTTTAGTATCATAATGAACATATAGGTGACTAAGAGCTGATCTAACCATTGGTAAAATCTCTATCCAAATCGGTTTTTCTCTCATCTCATTGTATATGATTTCATCTTCTTGAATCAATCTAAGAGCAATATCTCTAGCTCGATATCCAAATTTGCAACTAAAATTTTTCTCCTCTAAAAAAGAGGCAATATTATCAATCTCCTCTTCTACCGTATCACTATAAACCAATTTAGAGACTTCATGTTTCTGTTTTGCAAGATCAATTGTCCTATGGATAAGCTTCCCTATTCCCTGTTTGGTTGCCGCAGAAACTTTGACACAAGGCACACCCATAATATCGCTCATCTGCTCTTCATCAATACAAAAGCCCTCTTTTTTGGCTTCATCCATCATATTTAGAGCAATAATCATCTTTTTGTTAAACTCTAAAAGCTCAGTGCTAAGAAGTAAATTTCTTGCTAAATTTGTAGAATCTACTACATTGATTATTAAGTCATACTCTTCATTTTCCAAAAAATTCTTTGTTACTCTCTCCTCAATAGTGTAATCATTGAGTGAATACGCCCCTGGAAGATCAATAATACGAATATGATAATTATCATAATCAAAACTCACCTCAGCTTTTTCAACTGTCACTCCACTAAAATTTCCAACTCTTAAGCGAGAATCACTAATAGAGTTGATGAGCATACTTTTACCAACATTTGGTTGACCTACAAGTGCAATTATTAGCTCTTTTTTCATATTTTTTCCACCTCTATCTTTTCTGCCTCTTCAAATCTAAGAGCAATATGCGAATGATTGACCTCTATCTCTATAGTCTGCTTTTTAAGAGAAAATGCCTTGACCTCCAATTCAACACCCCTCATGACACCAAAAGAGTTTAATCTATGGCGAAGTTCACTCGAAGCATTTACCTTTTTTATCACTGCTCTATCTTTTTTACTCAACTCATTTAAATGCATCTATTTTCCTAAAATGTATAGTTTATAAAAGCTCTTGTATTATCGAACTTATCTCCACTGATATCACTATTATCAATTTGTGAATGGATTATATCCAAGCTCAACCTTTTATTAACATCATAATGAACAACAATATCAACCTCATCACCTTCATGATCTTCACCATCACTAAGATCAGCTTTTGAGACAAATATAGACAATCCATCTACTCCCACAAATCCTAAATCCCATTCAATAGCATAAAAGAGTATCTCACCATCAGCCCCAGCATCAGGCAATGTCAAATGTTCAGAATTTGTAAAAAATGGTCCTCCACCAAATCCATTTGTAGCCTCTGCATCACTACTTTTATTATAAGCTCCTATAACAGTAAAACCTTTTTGAGTATCAGATACACTCAAACTAGCCCCCATAATGGTCGCATCTTCTCTATTTTCAAAATCTTCGATTGAGTATTGAAGAGCCATATTTGTCACCAAATTATCCATATCAAAACCATAATCTAGTTGAATAAAAGAGAGTTTTGCCTCATCTTTAAGATTATAAAACCAACTAGACAAAGAGGTATTATTCATAGCCTCATAATTGACACCAATTACTTGAACTCCATTATCTTCATTGAGTCTTGCAAATTTTTCAGGTTCATCAAAATCTATTCCAGAGCCTTTACTAAGCCATGATGCAATAATTGTTGTATTTGGTATATCAGAGTTGATAAAAGTATAAGCCTCAAATAGATTTGGAATCATGCCAACATCATCTCCATCAGCAAAAGGGGTATCCAAAGCTTGTCTACCAAGTATAAGCGTACTATTTCCAAGAACACCTTTTATATACGCCTCACCTAAAATAGAGTAAGCTTTGTGCTTACTATCAAAAAAGGTAAGTCCCCTACTATCATTTTTGCCCAAAAAAGCATTTGTTGAATAGAGAGCTACTCCTGCACTAGTACCATCAATATCCTCTGTCTCAAAATGTAACTTACCACCTAACGAAAGGTCATTTTCACTATCATGTCTCTGATAACCTACTCTTAGGTATCCATCTACTTTTGCCTTTTCAAATGCCTCTTCTATACTATCTGCACCAAATAGCTCCACTGTTGCGAGTATTGAAACTATTAGAGATAGTGATAACAATCTTCTGTTCATATTATCTTTCTCCTTTTTGATTTGGAAATAGTAATAAATTTTTACTTAAAAGAAGTTTAATATTGATACTCATTTTCATTAGCATTTAATCTTTTTATTGTGATTTGATATAATTCTCACCAAAAAGAGTCTACTTTGCATATACCAATCAGTGTTACCACACTCAACAACCAAATAAAATCTCTACTTGAAACTCACTACATGAGCATATTTGTAGAGGGTGAAGTATCAAGAGTAATCTATCATGGATCTGGTCATCTATACTTTTCACTCAAAGATCAAAACTCATCTATATCATGCGTAATGTTTAAAGGTAATAATCAAAAATTAAAATTTAGATTAGAAGAGGGCATGAAAATTATTATCTCAGGAGGATTAAATGTTTTTGCTCAAAGAGGAACCTATCAGATAAATTGCCAATCACTTCAACCCTCAGGAGATGGAGCTTTATCAGTTGCTTATGAACAGCTCAAAAAAAAGCTTCTCAACCAAGGATATTTTGAACAATCAAATAAAAAACCACTTCCAAAAATACCCTCTCATATTGCAATAGTTACATCCAAAACAGGAGCAGCTTTGCAAGATATGTTATCAGTAGCACAAAAAAGATGGGCAATGGTTAAAATTACCCTATTTGATAGCATTGTTCAAGGAGATTCTGCACCCCTTTCAATTGCACAAAATATTATAAAAGCAGACAAAATTGGAGCTGATCTTATCATTGTAGGTAGAGGAGGAGGAAGTATAGAGGATCTTTGGACATTTAATGAGGAGATTGTTGCAGATTCTATATATGAGGCTTCAACTCCTATTATATCCGCAGTTGGACATGAGATTGATAAATCTATTAGTGATTTGGTAGCTGATCTATCTGCCCCTACCCCTTCTGCTGCTATGGAATTGGCACTACCTAATATCAATGATTATCGACTATATTTAGACTCTTTAAGAGATAATTATCAAAGAGCATTTCAAAATATTTTACACAAAAAAAATCAACTTCTCATACACTCAAAAGAGCTATTTAGACAAAACTCTTTTGAGAGTAAACTAAACCTATTCTCTATTGAAATTAAAAACATACAAACACAATACAATAATAGGCACAAACTATATATACAAAAAGAGGAGTATCAACTTAACAATCAGATTACAGAACTACAAAGAGCTATGCAAAATATACTTTTCCAAAAAACACAACAGATCAAAAACTTACAATTTTCACTTGAAAACATCAATCCTAGCAAAAAAGATAGAGATGGAATTGCCCATATTTTTAAAGATAATAAAAAAGTAAAATTAGAAAATTTGCAAGAGGGTGACATTATAGAGTTACAAAGCAGTAAAATTGCGTTTCAAGCCAAAATTTTGAAGAAAAAAAAAGGTAAATTTTGATAGCCTTATGTAATTGAAAAAGGAGTATTTTTTACCAAATGAAAGAGATAAATATAAAAGATGAATTTATCACTATAGAGGATCCAAAAGCACACAAGCTAATCTTTAATTTTATTAACGAGCGTTTTGAGAATGTGAAATTAGTGAATCCGTACACTATAGAAGTAGAGGAGATATTCTACCCTGATATAATAACCATCATCAAACATATCAAACAAGAGATCGTCCTTCAAGCACTAAAAAAACAGCAAGAGGAGTTAAAAGACTAATAAGCCTTTAACCCGCTGAAATAGGAGAATATAGCAACACTACTTTTTTGAGCAATCTGATCTAAGATTTTATCCATTTTATTTTTGGAATTCCATATAGGTTTTTTTACTCCAGTAGCTTCTTGAAGTGCTTGTGTTGCCTCATATATTGAACCAACCTCATCAACCAACCCTACACTTTTGGCTCTAGCTGCACTAAATACATGAGCGTCTGCATATTCACTACTTTTATTTATATCTAATCCTCTTGCATTAGCGACATCTGAAACAAACATATCATAAGTGTCATGAATGAGCCTATTTAATTCAGCCTTTTCATCTTCATTCCACTCTCTTGTAGCAGTACCCATCTGTTTATATTTACCAACTGATACAGTCTGCTCTTTGAATCCAACTTTTTGCATGATTTCAGAGACATCCATACCTTGCATAATCACACCAATAGAACCAATCATAGCCCCTGGATTTGCGATAATTTTATCAGCATAGATAGAAGCATAATAGCTACCACTTGCCATAATCCCACTAGCATAAGCAATTACAGGTTTTTTCTCCTTTAATCTTTTGATAGCCAGTGCCATCTCAATAGAGGGAGGTACCGATCCACCTGGAGAGTCTACTACCAATAATACACCTTTAATATGAGGATCTTCTGCATCTTCTATATCTTCCAAAAATGATTCACTATCAAAAATAGGACCAGCCAAATGTATTTTCATCAAATTTGGATGATTAAGTGTATCTGAAGATGTAGCAGAAAAGACCCAAAATAGAATCAACAAAAAGATCATTGATTTAAAATATTTCTGAATAAATCCAAGCGTAGCAGTAATCGGCAAAAAAAGTTTTTTTAAAAATTGCATTAAATTCCTTTAAATAAGTTTTCCATCTATCCAACTCTCTTTTACATTTTTTGTATGTAAAACCATAGATAGAGGTAAATTAGAGATATCTTTGATCTCTTTATCCAATTCTACCACAATAAAATCGGCATCTTTATCATTTTGGATAACACCTTTGTTTAAATTTAGTGCCAAAGCTCCATGAATAGTTGAAGCCTTTAATAATTTTTGAGCTAACTCATTTGGCTCTATCTCATGATGCATCATCAATGCCCCTCTCATCTCATCCCACATATTGAGAGAATTATTAGAGCTAAGACCATCAGTAGCTAATGTAAAATTATCTATTTTAGAGATATCTAACTTTCCATTACCTAGAAGACGATTTGAGAGAGGACAGTGTGTAATATTTCCTATTTCTTGTATCCTTTCTAACTCTTTATCCTCTGCTTTTGTAACATGAGTAAAAAGTGTCTTGACTTCTGAAAAAAGCTCAATATATGAGATAGGTTTATTTACAGGTTTGGCATAAGGGGCAAATGGAGCAAAAAACTCTACAAAATCACCATTTCCACTATCAATCCAATCTCTTTCAGCCTTTGATTCCATAAAATGAGTAGAGACAATCATATCTTCATCTTTTGCAATAGATAATGCCTTTTTTGCCAAAATCGGATGTGTTGAGTATGGAGAGTGTATTGAAATTGCAGGTATAAAGTTTGGACTTTTATATTTTTTGCAAAGCTCTAATCTTCCATAAAAATCGGCATAAAGAGCATCCACAGCAGCAGGATTTGAGCCTAATACCTCATTGAAATAGACTACGCTAATAGGAGAGTTAACACAATCTTCAAGATCAACACCAAAACTACTAATAGCTCCTATTGTTGTCGTTCCACTCTTTTTTATTGTCTCTAACGCATCTTTGATACATCTATCTTGACACTCACTATTTAGTTCATCTCTATATTCAATAACACTTTTAAGCCAAGATATAAAATCACCATATTTTAGCGTATCTCTATTTGCAGAGAATTCCAAATGAACATGGGCATTAATAAGTCCGGGCATCAAAACAGTATTAGTTCTATTTTTTATCACTTCTGCTTTAGGATAGCTCTTTTTTAAGACCTCTAATGAGTCTATATCAATAATTTTTTTGTCAAAACATATTGCTTGATCCTCTAAAATTTCAAATTTTTCATTGCATGTCAATATATACTTAGCAGATATAATTTTCAATTTAACTCCTTAACCTCTAAAAAGATATAATTTGCCGATATTACATAAAAAAAGGTAAAGAATGAAAATAACAGTTATACAAGGTCCAAATCTTAATATGTTAGGTGTCCGTGAACAAAATATTTATGGTCCTATGAAGTTAGAAGATATCCATTCTCAAATGAAAGCTTTTGGAGAGCAAAGCAAAGTAGAAGTTGAATTTTTTCAATCAAATTTAGAGGGTGAAATAGTTGATAAAATTCAAGAGTGCTTAGGTGATTCTCAAGGTATCATTATCAATCCAGCAGCATATACACATACTTCAATCGCTATTAGAGATGCAATCAAAGCTGTTGGTATTCCAACAATAGAGACACACATTAGCAATATTTATGCAAGAGAAGAGTTTAGACAAAAATCTCTAATTGCTCCTGTATGTGCGGGACAAGTAAGTGGTTTTGGTCCATTTAGCTACCATATGGCAATGGTAGGTATGGTTCAAATTATAAATGAAATTCGTATGATGAATGAACAACAAAAGAAACAACAAATTCAACAACCAGCTTCATGAAGAACTACCTTCTAAAAGATGAAAACGCCGTATATTATGAGTGCGGCTTTTCATGTGATAATGAAATTTTTATAAGATTAGGAAGTGAAGCCTACTTTATCACAGATTCTCGATATAGAGTTGAAGCAAAAGAGTTTATCAAAAATGCAGAAGTAATAGAAGCTAAAAAAGATCTTATTTCAACAGCAAGAAAACTTATCAAAAAAGTCAAAAAAATCTCATTTGATCCAAATGATTGGAGTGTTGCTGATTTTGAAAAATTATCTCTTAATTTAAAAACCTCTTTTCAACAAGAACCAAATTTTTCTCAACAAAAACGGATCATAAAATCCGAAAAAGAGATCAAAATTATCAAAAAAGCTGTCTCTTTGGGAGCAGAAGCCTTTGACTCCTTTGCCTTGCATCTACAAGATAGTGGATTAAAAAAGAGTGAAAAATGGCTATTTTTTGATGCAATTGAAAAGTTTCAAAAACATGGTAAATATGATCTAAGTTTTAATCCAATTGTAGCTTTTAATGAAAATGCGGCAAAACCTCATGCCCTCCCCTCGAAAAAGAGACTAAATTATCAAGATTTAATACTTGTAGATGCTGGTCTTAAATATAAAAGATACTGTTCTGATCGAACAAGAACAGCTACTTTTTCAAAAGATATCTCATTCTCTAAAGAGCAAAAATTTAATTCAAAAAAAGAGCAAAAGATATATGATACAGTTCTAAAAGCACAAGAAGCAGCGATAAAAATAGTAAAACCGGGGGTAAAAGCCAAAAAAATTGATCAAGCAGCAAGAGAAGTAATTGAAAAAGCTGGATTTGGTAAATATTTTATACACTCAACAGGTCATGGAGTAGGACTTGATATTCATGAACTACCATATATATCCAAAAAATCAGAAATTATTTTGGAAGAGAATATGATATTTACAATTGAACCAGGTATCTATATTCCAAATAAATTTGGGGTGAGAATAGAAGATATGATATGTGTTACTTCTAATGGAATGGAAATACTATAGCTACAAAACTCTATTTCAAAAGACACTATCCATATAGATCAAAAAAGAGATCACCCAAGAAACATTGTGCCACTATTGGCGTTGGTGGGAATATAGGTGATCTTTTTAAACGATTTAATAATCTATTCTTCTATTTTCAAAAAAGTTTGGTTGTTGATATTGTTGAAACATCTCCTATTCTTCAAAACCCACCATTTGGATATATAGATCAAGCAGATTTTTATAACACTATTATCATACTAAAAACCAATCTTTCACCAGAGGAGCTACTAAAATATCTACTTTATGTAGAAAAAGTTTACAAAAGAGAGAGATTTTTCAAAGACTCCCCTAGAACATTAGACTTGGATATAATATTTTATGATAAAATAAAGAAGAGTAAAAATAATTTGGTTATTCCTCATCCCCATTTTCATCAAAGGGAGTCAGTTTTGATACCACTTTCTTATATTAGTAGAGGAGTTTGTTCTTGAAACTATTCACATTTACGGGTGATTCCCCCGCACAAGCACTCAAATATGCACAAGAGGCATGTAGTAAAAATGCTTTGGTCATTAGTACAAAACAGATTTCAAAAAAGAGTAGAGATAAAGATGCCGTCTATGAAGTAATTGTTGCAGCCGAAAATAGTAATATACTTCCACCTCCAACTAAAAAAGAGAGAGAAACTCCAAAAAAAGAGCAAGAGCAGGAGAGACCAATATCCAAAAAACTTCTTAGTGATGAAGTAATTTTAGATATCTCAAATCAAGCCAAAATATTATCAGAAAAACGACAACAAGAGGAGCTAAATAGTAAAAAAGAGGAAGATATAAAATCAAACTCTCAAAAAGATCACTATATGGAAGATATACAGCATGATATCCATACTCTAAATGAGCAAATTTCACTTTTACAAACTATGTTATGGAAAGAGATGAAACCAACAAGATCAAATTTTATTATTCCTCCAGAGTTTGCAGAGATCTATAAACTTGCAAAACAGAGTGGAATGGATGAAGAAGATCTTAATCAAATTATGCAATCTACTATCACATATATGCCAGCTCAGATGAAAGATCAACCAGCCAAAATCAAAAAATATTTTCAAGTTTTATTAAAAAAAATGATTAAAATAAAACAAGAAGAAACTTTTAGTAAAAAAAATCAAAAAATAGTCATGTTTGTAGGTCCTACGGGGGTAGGAAAAACTACATCTTTGGCAAAACTAGCAGCAAGATTTTCATTTTTGGAACATAAATATAAAGTGGGAATTATCACTCTAGATACCTATCGAATCGGTGCATTAGAGCAACTTTTTCAATATGCAAAAACAATGAAACTACCAATTGAAGATGTACTTGATAGTAGCGATTTTAAAAAAGCATTGGATACATTCTCTTATTGTGATCTTATTCTTATTGATACAGCAGGAAGTTCACAATTTGATCAAAAAAGAATTCTCAAAATTTCCAAATTAATAGAAAAAAGTGAAAAGCAGATATCTGTAAAGCTTGTTTTATCGGCATCTACAAAGCTAGAAGATCTACAACAGATATATAAAAAATTCTCTTTTCTACATATTGACTCACTTATTATTACAAAATTTGATGAAACTAATAGTTTTGGAAATATATTTTCACTCTCCTTTCAAACAGAAAAAAGCTTAAGCTATTTCTCATATGGACAAGAAGTACCAAACGATATCATGCCAGCATCAAAAGAGTTTTTGGTTGAGTGTATTCTCAATGGATACAAAAGAAGCGAAAACTAAATTGGCACACTAAGTGCTTTAAGCTCATGCAAGAAAAAGCTTTGTTATTTTTATCAGGAATTTAATAGAATTTTTTCAGTAGAATTAAATACTTTATATAAGGATTTTAACTTGAAAAACGAAAATTATATCGCATTTTTTACTGTTTGCGGTTTTTTTGTTGGACTAGTTTTCTCTTTTTTAGAGTTCGTTACTATTGAACAAATAATATTTTATACTTTGGCAATTACACTCTTTTTCCATCTGTTTATCCATATAACGCTCTCTTTTTTAATGGATGCAGCCAATTCATACGATACACTTTTTCAAAAAAGTAAATATGAAGAATTTATTAATAAACAGATATCTCAATTAAAAAATAGGGAAAATCACATTGATACTTTACTAAAAAGTATCAAAGATGATCACAATATTGGAAAGGAGTCCACCATTGACAAGTAGTGTTGAAGGTACAAAAGAAAATAGCTTTACTAGTAACAATGAGATAGTTATTCAATTTTTACCAGCTGTTAGGGCTATGTCTTTCAGATTAAAAGAGAGGTTGCCATCTTCAGTTGATGTCAATGATTTGATCTCAATAGGTATCGAGGAGATGGTAAAATTATCACGAAAATATGATGCACAACTAAATGACTCTTTTTGGGGATACGCAAAAAAGAGAGTTTATGGTTCTATGTTGGATTATTTGAGAAGTCTTGATGTTGTAAGTAGAAACAATAGAAGACTTATTAAAGCTATAGATACAGAAGTTAGTCGTCATCTTGCAGAAAATAGTACAGAACCAGATGATGCTACTTTAGCAAAAAAACTAGGGGAGAATATTGCAAAAATCAGAGAAGCAAAAGTAGCTTCAGAAATTGCAACAAATGTACCGCTTAATGAACAAATTATTGTTCAAAAAGATCTTAGTATAGAAGAGAGTGTTGAAAAGGATCAAATGATTGAAGCCATCAAAAGTATAGTTTTGACACTCAATTCAAGGGAGCAGACAATTATTCAATTATACTATTTTGAAGAGTTGAATCTAAAAGAGATTAGTCAGATATTGAGTATTAGTGAATCTCGTATTTCACAACTTCATAAAAAACTTATGAAACAAATTAGGAATAAATTGGTAGTTTAATGGCAGATATACTTAGTCAAGATGAGATTGATGCTCTTTTAGAGGGTGTAGATGATGAAGGCGGTGGAGATAGTAGTAAACAAGATATTTCTACTAAAGATCAAGATAGTTCTGTAGAGTATAGTGATCGAAATATCACACTCTACGACTTTAAAAGACCAAATCGTGTATCAAAAGAGCAACTAAGAACCATTCGCAACATTCATGATAAAATGGCTAGAAATCTCTCTTCTCATATCTCCACTACCCTTCGCTCCATCGTAGAGATACATCTGCAATCTGTCGATCAGATGACATATGGAGAATTTCTTATGTCTCTACCTAGTCCAACAAGTTTTAAT
>Ga0256914_1003512_pt1 | contig 12312 bp, 9 predicted proteins | sample HulkmetaG_FD_191571 | JGI IMG/M metagenome (GOLD analysis project Ga0256914, IMG submission 191571) | Hydrothermal chimney microbial communities from Main Endeavour vent field at the Juan de Fuca Ridge, Pacific Ocean - Hulk | ecosystem: Environmental > Aquatic > Marine > Hydrothermal vents ...
AGGCGCTTTCCACCAGGGCTTCGGGCACCGGGCTTCCGTATCTTTTCAGGATATCCCTTTCCAGGGAGCCGGAATTCACCCCTATCCTGATGGGGATCATCCTCTCCCTCGCCTTTTCAATCACCTTCTGGAGCTTGGTTTTTCCTCCTATGTTTCCGGGATTTATCCTGATGCCGTGGGCTCCCGATTCCATGGCAGCCACGGCCAGGCGCCAGTCAAAATGTATGTCAGCAATAAGAGGTATGGATATTGCTTCCAGAATTTCGGATATGGCCTTGGCGGCTTCCATATCAGGTACTGCCACCCGTATGATTTCGCAGCCTGCTGCTTCCAGGTTCCTGATCTGGCGGACAGTGGCACTGACGTCCCTGGTGTCGGTATTGCACATGGATTGAACAGCAATGGGGCTGTTTCCGCCTACTGGCACGGGGCCGACATGGATTGTCCTGGTTTTTCTCCTGTTGACGTTGTTTGCGGTCATGGTTTTCATGGCTGCATGATAATTAAGCTGATTGGAGTCGGCAAGCTGGAAAGGAGTTTATGGCAGGGAATTGTCCACGTTTTCCTGAAATAGGAGGTGGCAGGAAAACTGCAATTTTTTCCCAGGGGAAAAAATGACTGATTAATATTGACATGTTTCTGGAATTTTTTATACGAATATGATAGGAGTAAAATTATGAAAATTATTAATCCGGCTTTTTACCAGTTAAAGGGTGTTTCCCCATCGACTGAAGAGGGAAAAAAGGAGGGCGCCTCTGGTCCTTCTTTTTCAGAGATTCTGGAAAACTCCTCGGTGAAGCAGTCGGCACATGGGCCATCTGCCGTGGCCGGCTCCCATCCCCTTGGGCAGGTGGAAACCCTCAATCCAGCCCAGAAGGAGGCGCTGGCCAAGGGAGAAGAGATCCTTGGGCTTCTCGGGCACCTTGGCAAGATGCTCGAGGCCTCGGATTTGTCTGGTTCGACTGCAAGAAGTGCTGCTGATGCCCTCTCCAGCAGGGTAAACGAATTGAGGTTCATGAGGGACAGCCTGGATGCTTCCGATCCCCTCAGGGATACCCTTGACGAGATAGGCACCGTATCCATTGTGGAACAGGTCAAAATTACGAGAGGAGATTACGGGTAATTATGGCGCATGAACAAAAGATGGTCCTGGTGGTCGAGGATGACAACGAGGTAAGAAGCATGCTAAATGATTATCTGACTTTTCTCGGCTACCGGACCGATACGGCTGCGGACGGCCTGGAGGGATTGAGCAAGATAAAGGAAAAGGCCTACGATCTGGTTATAACAGATATTGCAATGCCGTATGTCAGCGGCATCGGAATAATATCCATTCTGAAGAAAGACTATCCCGAAATACCAGTAATAGCCATAACAGGTTATGGCTACCATGCAGAAGAACTTGCCCAGGAGAAGAACGCGGACTTCATCATGGGCAAGCCCTTTGACGTTCAAAAGCTCAAGGAGGCAATAAAAAAGCTCCTGCCCTCCTGATTCCCGCCTTTACAATGGGTAATGCTGGCCACGCCTGGGAATATGGATCTCCGTCCTTGGAAGGGCCTTCCTGAGTGTCTTTGCCAGGATATCCTGGGCCTCCGGCTCTCCATGTACGATAAAAAGCTTCCTGGGTCTTGCCTTTTTTGCATAATTCAGCAGGTTCGTCCTGTCTGCGTGGGCCGAAAACCCGTTAATGGTGTATATCCTGGCTCTTACTGCCACGGGCTCACCGAATATCCTGACCTGGTCTGCCCCCTCGATGATTCGCCTTCCAAGGGTCCCCTGGGCCTGGAAGCCAACAATAATAAGGGTGGTGGAATCCTTCCAGAGAAGGTGTTTGAGGTGGTGTTTTATGCGGCCGCCCGTCATCATACCGCTTCCGGCCAGGACGATCTTAGGCCCCTGGACCCCGTGAATCGCCTTTGATTCTTCAACGGTTTCCGTAAAAAAGAGCCCCGGAAACTCAAAGGGTGAATGTTTCTTGTTGAATGGCAGCTTCTTGACGAGACTGCAGTAATCGCAGTGTTTCTGGTAGATCCTGGTGATGTTTATGGCAAGGGGGCTGTTGAGAAATACGGGGACCCTCTTGGACAGTTTCCCGGTCCTTTTCATGTTTCCTATGTGGTAGAGGATCTCCTGGGTGCGCTCCAGGGCAAAGGTAGGGATGAGGACGGTTCCCCTGCGTTTTATGGTTGATGTAATTGCCTCCTGGAGTTCTTCCACCGAGGCCTGGTAAGACTTGTGGTCCCGGTCCCCGTACGTGGATTCCATGACCAGGGCATCTATGCCTGTTTCAGGGGGTGCAGGGTCATCCACCACCGGCCTTCCTCCGTCACCAAGGTCCCCTGTGAACAGTATCTTTTTGGGCTTTCCGCGCCGTTCCTTGTATTCAAGCACTATCTGGGCCGATCCCAGGATGTGGCCTGCCTCGTTCAGGTGGTAGGTGAGGTTCACGTCAGGGACAAGCTGGATCTTCCTGTCATAGGGCACCGCAGGGCCGAACAGATTCATGCAGTAGTAGACGTCTTCCACCGAATAGAGCGGTTCCTTGACCTTTATCCCTGCCCTGGTGAGCCTTCTCTGTTTCCACACAAATTCTTCCTTGAGGATATGTGCGGAATCCATGAGTATGAGGAGGGCTATGTCCGCGGTGGGAGGGGTGCAGTAGATGTTTTTTTCAAAACCCATCTTCTGGAGCAGGGGAATCCTGCCGCAATGATCCAGATGCCCGTGGCTCAGGATCAACCCGTCAACAGTGGAGGGCTTGAAGCCAAAACCCGTGTAATTGAGTTTTTCCAGTTCCCATGGCCCCTGGAACTGCCCGGCATCCAGTAAAAATCTGTGCCTGCCGATGGTCACCATGTGACAGGAACCCGTAACCGTTCTTGCCGCACCGAAAAATTGTATCTTTGCCACGCCCTCATGCCTCCTTTTTTTGTTGCAACCCGGTTCTAATAGCGCACAGGGGCTTTTTCAAGGATTTTGCAGGCGGGGAATTTGTTCCTTGACTTATATCATGCCATGTAATAACTGTTTTCATACATGGGGATAACTCCTTGGGGGAGCCCGGAGGACCGGGCTGAGAGGTCAGCTGAGCCGCTGACGACTCCTGTACCTGATCTGGGTAATTCCAGCGTAGGGAAAGCGACTTTTCAATCACCATCAATCAAAGCCGTCCCAGCAAGCTGGAGACGGTTTTTTTATTTTGGATTTCTGGAGGAAAAAATGGCTTCTACACTGTTGCAGGACTTGAGAAGCGGGCGCATACCCGAGGCCCTGAAAGGGCTGGCGGAAAGAGAAGGCGTCCAGTTGGATGTCCTGGTTTCCAATATACTGAAAGGGCATGCCGTGGTCCTTGGGTATCGGACAGGACGCGGGACCATGGTGGTGGGGAAAGGTGTCTCCACCAAGGTAAATGCCAATATCGGGGCAAGCACCCTGAGTTCGTCCGTTGAAAACGAGAGGGTAAAACTGCGTGCAGCCCTGAGGGCAAAGGCCGATGCGGTCATGGACCTGTCTCTTGCAGACAATATTCCCGAGATACGAAAGGCCATCCTGGAAGAATCCACCGTACCCATAGGTACCGTACCCATATACGAGGCTGCGACCATGGCACGGATAAAGCGGGGCGCCGTGGTTAAGCTGGATGCAGAAGAGATGTTCCAGGTGCTCGAGGACCAGATGGCCCAGGGCGTGGATTTTGTCACAGTGCACTGCGGGGTTGTAAGGGACCTTATCAGAAAATATCCTCCGGAATTTCGCCTGGAGGGTATCGTGTCGCGGGGAGGTGCCATAACCGCAGCCTACATACGCGAGACGGGAAACGAGAACCCCTATTACGAATACTATGACCGCCTTCTTGACCTGGCCGAAAGGTATGACTGCGTCCTGAGCCTGGGCGACGGAATGCGTCCAGGGGCAATCCACGACGCCTCGGACGCCCTGGAAATCGGCGAGCAGAAGGTGCTGGGCAAGCTGCAGGAAAGGGCATTTCAACGGGGGGTCATGAGCATGATTGAGGGTCCGGGACACGTCCCCCTTCATCTTGTTGCAAAATCCGTGAAACGGATAAAGGAGTACACAAATGGAGCACCTCTTTACCTGCTTGGGCCCATAGTAACCGACGTGGCGCCTGGCTACGACCATATCACCTCTGCCATAGGCGCCGGGGTGGCCGGCATGTCCGGAGCGGATTTTATCTGTTACGTGACACCGTCCGAGCATCTCGGGCTTCCATCCGAACAGGACGTGTTTGACGGTGTGATTGCAGCAAGAATTGCGGCCCATGCGGCAGACATTGCCAAGGGATTTCCAGGAGCCATTGAATGGGACCGCGAGATTTCCAGGGCCAGGAAGGCGCTTGACTGGGACAGTCAGATAGAACTGGCCATTGACCCCGAAAAGGCCAGGAAGGTCAGGGAAAAAAGATCCGGAGAAGGTGCATGTACCATGTGCGCCGAATACTGCGTATTTCTTGTACTGAAGGAGCAGAAGAAGCAGCCGTAAGGGTTTCAAAGGAGCATATGCAATGAAAGAAATAGAAATAACCAGGGGAATCATAGAAAACCACGTGGCAAGCCTGGACAGGGCTATAGAAAGCGACGTCGTGATAGTGGGTGCAGGGCCATCCGGCCTGGTTGCAGGGGGATACCTTGCAGAAAAAGGCTACAACGTGACCATGCTTGAAAAGCGCCTTTCTCCCGGAGGCGGGATATGGGGAGGGGGCATGGGTTACAAGTTTGTGATAATCCAGCAGGCAGCCAGGGACATCCTGGATGATTTTGACATACCCTATAAAGGCTACGGCGATGAATACGTCTGTGTGGATGCCATAAATTTTGCTTCCGGTCTCATCTTCCAGGCCACTAGGAGGGGAGTGAGCATATTCAACCTGACGGTATGCGAGGACCTGATGGTCAGGGAGGGAAGGGTGTCAGGGGTTGTTATCAACAACAGCCTTACAGAACTGAATCACCTGCCGGTAGATCCGCTGACCCTGGAGGCCAAGGCCGTGGTGGATGCAACCGGCCATGACCACGACGTGGTGGCCACCTTCTCCAGGAAAAACGACGTGAAACTGAACACGCCTACTGGAAAACCCCTGGGAGAAAGGTCAATGTTCGCCCAGACTGCCGAGGATGCAGTGGTGGAGAACACCACCGAGGTCTATCCAGGGTTATTCGTATGCGGCATGTCCACGGCTGCTGTTTACGGTGGCCACAGGATGGGGCCGATTTTCGGCGGAATGCTCCTTTCCGGAAAGAAGCTTGCAGGCCTACTGGAAAAGGCTTGCGCGGCATGAAAGGAAGGCCTCATTCAAGGGAGTGACCACCAAAATAAAAAAGGAAATCAGGTGCAGGACCTGATTTCCTGTTGATTTCTTGGCGTCCCCGAGGGGATTTGAACCCCTGTTGCCGGCGTGAAAGGCCGGTGTCCTGGACCGGGCTAGACGACGGGGACGCTGGTGGGCCGTGCTGGACTCGAACCAGCGACTCTCTGCTTAAAAGGCAGATACTCTACCGACTGAGTTAACGGCCCTTTTTAATTATGGGCCCGTTTTGTTACAGCAGGTGGCAATAGTTATCATTCCAAAAAAGATTTGTCAAGAAATTGGAGGCAGATTTTCCCAGGTTGCCTGGAGTTCTTGTCACTTCAAAGGATTACGATCTCCTCCGGGCTCGACGTAAGCCTTTCAAGGCCATCCTTTCCCACCCTGTACGTATTTTCTATCCCGGCAGCGCCAATGCCCGGGAAAACAAACTTGGGCTCAAGGGCAATGATCATGCCGGTCTCAAGGATCATCTTGTTGCCCCTGGCTACAAAAGGAAATTCGTCCAGTTCTATGCCAAGGCCATGGCCAATGAAACGCACTTTCGACTCCCTGTAGCCCATGAAATTTTCCAGGAGCCCTTTGCTGTCAGCATAGTCTATTCCCGCTTGGTATGCCTCTTCGCAGGAGATGCCCGGAACCATCCTTTCTTCAAGGATTCTTAGGATGTTTTTGGCCACGGTATAGGAGGTATTTATGAGCTCTGGCGGCTGGCCCAAGGAAAAGAGCCTTGTCTGGTCGCAGCAGTATCCGTTGGCCCATCCGCCTATGTCGATGCTCACGGCTTCACCCTTTTGGATGGGTCTTGAGGATGCGCCCATTCCAAAGGCCGGATGCGGGCCCTTTCCTCCTAGAGGCGTATTTGTCCAGGAAGGTACGGCAGCGTTCGGACCGGACAGCACCTGCCCCATGGCTATCTCCTGGTTCCAGATCCTCATCCTGAGGAGTCCGCAATGTCCCCTTTTCCGGAGTTCTCCTTCCACGGCCGCAGAAAGTTCCAGCTCGGTTATGCCGGGTTTCAAAAATTCCGGAACCATTGAAACGGCCTGTCTTACCTGCCTGCATGCCTCCTTGATACAGGAAAGTTCCCAGGGGCTCTTCAGCCGCCTAACATGTCTTAAAAGAGGGGAGATATCGAAGAATTCGGCACCTGGCCAGGTCCTCTGGGAATAATAGAGATAGAGGGAGGCGGGAAGGACGTCCATTTCCAGGCCTATTCTTGCACTATCAGCCAGGCCCAGGTCCTGGAGCATGGAAGGAAGGTCCCGCAGGCTCGAAAGCTCGTATTGACGGCTGAGGGGAGACTCCAGGGCTGCGCGGTCCGGTACGCGCCAAACCAGGAAGGCGGGCTCTCCCCGGGCAGGTACGAGGAGATGTCCATCCTGGACCGTGCCTGTGAGGTAATAGAGGTCGGCATTCTGGCGTACAAGGGCGAGATCTATCCCCTTCTTCCGGAGGATTTCCTGGAACGCCGCCGTCCTCCTTCTTATCTCTTCTGGAGGAACGCCGTAACGGGTGTCAGCTTGTCCTGACTTTTTCTGCAACCTTGATGACCGTCTTGGCGTAGGGGGTGGAGTGGTTATAGTGCATTATGACCTTTAGCTGCCTGTTCATGGCAAGGTCCTCCTTCCAGCCGTAATATTTCAGGTAGTTGGCCATGCTTGCCACGGCGTCGGCAGTGGAGAAGAGGTCTACCTTTCCGTCCTTGTCATAATCCACGCCGAATCGAAGGGCGTTTGAGGGCATGAACTGGCAAAGCCCAATGGCCCCGAAAATGGAACCCTTCATGGAAAGGAGATCCAGATTGTTGAGCTTGGCATATATGATGAGGCTTTTGAGTTCGGAATAGGCCCAGCTGGCCTTTTTCTTCATGCGCTTTTCGATTCTTAAACGCTCCTTTTTGCTCATGTGTTTATATTCGGAGGGGAGATACGGCTTGATGCGGTCGAAATCATCTGCAACTGCCATGCTTGCCAGGGTGTTAAATGCCAAGCCTGATCCAAGATACCTGCCAAGATCGGTTTCAACCAGGAGGATGGCAACCTTTACCTCCTTTGGAATGCCGTATTCCTTTTCGATTGCGGTAAGAAGCTGCCTGTTTTCACGGAGATAACCCTTGGCCCGGTTGATGCGCCTTTTTTCCAGGAAGATATCGTAGTGCAACTTTTTTTCATCATGGGTTATCTTTCTGGGCATTATCTTGCTGTTGAAGACCACCTTTTTGTCTGAAAAGATTGCATTAATCTCAGCCTGGTCGAATCCGTCTGCCACCAGTTGGCGGGCCAGGTCCTGGAATACAGGCGGTATTTTCGCCCAGGTTTTTGAATCTGCAGCGGAAAGAGGATTGTTGCTCGCAAGAAGCCCCGGGCTTAACGCCAGGAGCATGGTGAAAAATGCCAAAAGTCTTAGTTTGCGCATGTCTTATCCTGTCCAGCCGTCTGGTTTGCCAAAGATCTTTTCTGTTTCAACAGAGATGATCTTCATTGTTTCCTGTTCCTTGAGAAGCGGATGCAGCTCCTGTACCTTGCTGAGGTAGGTCTTGAAACATTTCCTGGGCAGGTCTGAGGTCGCTGGAAAATGTAAACGGAGCGGATTCACGAACCGCCCGTTTCTCTTGACCCTGTAATCAAGATGTGGACCGGTTGCATAACCGCTTCTTCCCACATACCCGATGATCTGCTTTTTTGACACCCGGACTCCCTTTCTTATTCCCCTGGCAAAACGCGAAAGATGCCCGTAATAAGTCTTGACCCCGCCCTTGTGATTCAGGACCACCATCCTTCCGTATCCACGCTGCCATCCCGTAAAGCACACGGTGCCATCAGATACTGCCATTATGGGGGTCCCTGTAGGAGCTGCAAGATCCACGCCGTAGTGGGGCCTGTAGACCTTGAGAATGGGATGGAACCTCCTTGACGTGAACCGGGAGGTGATCCTGTAGACCTTCAGGGGGGATTTGAGAAATGAGGTCCCGAGAGCCTTTCCGTCCGGAGTGAAATATCCCGCCGAGGCCAGCTTGTCATCATCGAAGTAGTATGCTTCGAGGCATGTACCATCCCGGGAGCAGTACATGGCCGCAACTATTCTTCCATACCCTACTGCCACGTTTTCCTTGAAGTATTTTTCAAAGATCAGGCTGAAGGTATCCCCGACACGTGCCTCTGTATTGAAGTCTATCCTTGAGGAAAAGATTTCAGAAAATTTCCTGGCAAGCTTCGGATCGAGTCCGAAGTCTGCGAAGGAGTCGATAAGGCCGCCCGAGATGGTTCCCGATGCCTTTATGGTCTTTTTTTCAAGTATCACCGGGACCTTGGCCAGGGTAAATACTTCGGGCTTCAGGTAATCCGAGCGCACCTCGTATGCTTCAAACGCCCCCTTGTGCCACACGATGGCCCGGAAACGGTCGGATGAATCAAGATAGATCTCGAATTGTTCGCCCTCCCTGCAACGTTTTAGGTTGAATGCCTTTCTGAGCTGTTGAATTATCCTGTTTCTGGTAAAACGGTCAATATTATGACGCTTCAGGGCAGCTGCCGGGCCTTCCCCCTTTTTGAGGCGGCCCTTTGTCCTTTTAAGGCCTGCGTAAAAGTTTGATTCCGGCTTGGGCCGTTCCAGCCCTAGCGGTTCTTCCAGGGGTTCCAGCAGGCTGTCTGGATCCATGCTTAGAAGTTCAAATGTTTCAGGGAAATATGGTTCCGTGAATACAAAGAGATCCTTAGCCGGATCATCTCCCTTTTCCTGTGCAATGGGAAACAGGTCCGTTTCAGAATGGCTGGCCAGCCCGGGAAACTGGAAAAACAGGTGAATCATGGCAATTATACCTGCAATGGGAAACAGGATATCCAGTAAGTTGACGGGTTTCTTGCTGTCAGACAAAGCCTTCTCCTCTCCGATGGCTGCTGCAAGGCAGGTTTAGAAACAGCTCATGAGTACTTGGTGATCTTGGAGTTTTAAAGCAATTCCTGGACCCTAAAGGATTACAGTCTCTTTGCATCTATTTCCCAGGAAGAACCGAGTTCACATCTTTTTGAAGAATCATGTGCGAACAGGATACAATGAAAGTCGAAGGAAATTTCATGACGGCACGGGCTTGAGCCAGAGCTTGCGTCTCCTGGGGCCGTCGAATTCACAAAAAAAGATGCGCTGCCACGTTCCCAGGCGAAGCTGGCGGTTTTCTACCATTACGAGGACGCTTTCTCCTACCAGGGACGCCTTGATGTGTGCAGGTGAATTGCCCTCAAGGTGGCCGTAATCAAAATTCCACGGGATCACCTTGTTCAGGACATTGATGATGTCAGCCCTTACCGCCGGGTCTGCTCCCTCGTTGATGGTGACGGCTCCAGTGGTATGTGGACAGTATATGAAAAGAAGTCCGGATTCCAGGCCCATGGAGTCCAGCTTCTTTTGAACACTGGACGTGATATCAACGAGTTCTGTCCGATTGCCTGTTGCAACTTCCAGAAACTCTTTTTTACTCATGTTTATATGATCCGGGTAGTTTATTCCAAGTCCGTTAAGGCCGATAAAAATATTGTGCCGCCTATTCTACCGTTCAGAATTATTCAAGGTCAAAAAGCAATTCCACCAAAAAGAAATAACGGCACTAAATATAACTCAGAAAGTCTTAATGGCAAACATAAAAAATGAGTTGTGATTCAATTGTTGAAAATTTGTTTATAACTGCCCATTTTTTTGAAATCACTTGAATAAATTTTTAAAAAAAGTTAAATAACAATAAACCAGTTAAAATTAGACCGCGAATTAATGGCCAAGCCCTGTCCAAAGACTTCTCATGGAAAAGTATTACCCTCACTGCCTGTGGTGGTTTTCAGGTTGATAGAAGCCACAGACGACGAATCCAGATCACTGAAAAACCTTGCAGACCTGGCCAGTAAGGATCCATCCCTTTCAACGCAGATTTTAAGGCTTGCGAACTCTCCCCTCATGAATGCAGGCAGACCTGTAAGATCTCTTGCCCAGGCAGCACTGAATCTCGGCGTGCCGACAATACGCAACCTTGCCGTTACAGTTGCCGTTTGCCAGTCTTTTTCAGACCTGGAAGTGCCGGGCAGCTTTTCCATTTCTGCGTTTTGGAATCACAGCCTATCCTGTGCCATAACTGCCAAGCTCCTGGCAGAGTCATCAGATGTGCCTGCCTGCCCTCCCGAGGAAGCCTTTCTCGCAGGGCTCCTGCACGACCTAGGGCAGCTTTCCCTGGTAGTAAAAAATCCGTCATTCTTTGACAGGATTGTCCAGAATCCCCGTACCGGTCAGACGCTTTTGGACTCGGAACGGGAGGTGTGGGGTACAGACCATGTGCAGGAGGGGTTCAGGCTCCTGAAAAGCTGGGGCATCCACCAGAACATACTCGATGCCGTGAAATACCACCACCGGGATATAAGTGAGGTGGCCTCCTCGTCCATGATGGTCCGGCTGATATTTATTTCTGACCAGTTGAGCCATTTCATGATGGGACAGTCCAGCCTGGAACTTCCTGAATTTCAGGACATGCATGAGCGCCTTCAGTTGGGCCCGGAGGAGCTCAGGCTTGAGGAGCTTTTCAGAAGGGCCGGTGCCGAAGTAAGGGCAGCCGGCGAGGAGCTTGGCATCGGGATAGAAAAAGAAGGAGATGATCCAATTCCCAGGCTGGATGCCCGGGACAGGAAGGACCGGGTGCTTCTTGCGGACAAGGCGCTGGACCTTTCGGTGCTCACGGGCACACTGGAGGCCCTCCTTGCTGTAACAAACCAGGATGACCTTGAAAGGGAACTTTTTGCCTCCCTGGGTATCCTCACCGATTGCCATACCGGTCTTTTTTTCCACTGGAAAGACAAGAATCTCGTGGGTCTTGCAGCGCGGGGGACCAGGGATGACTCCTTGGCCAGGCAGATCCATATTCTTGGCCTGGAAGAATCCATCTGGGAAGAGGCTTTCAATACTTCCATGCCCGTCCATTCCCATATCTTTTTCAAGAAGCACAAGAAAAGGATTATAGACGAGCAGATATCGGACTACATAGGGGGGGATTTTCTCGTCATACCCGTCTTTGCATGGGGCCGCAGGGCAGGGGTTCTGGTGCTGGCTATCTCTTGGGAAAGATGGGTTGAGCTGGAACCCGGCAAGGATTTTCTCATGCTCCTTGCCAGGGAAATGGGCCATGTTTTCAAGGGGTTAAGGTACCGGCAGCTCTGGGAGAAAGAGCATCTCATCAATGAGGCCATAATAAAAAGGAGCCCTATAGGGATAATTATGGCCGATTATTCCGGCGACATAATATTCTGTAATCCAGCAGGAAGAGTGCTCCTTGGAATCGACAACCGGAAGTTCAGTGACCTCAATATATTCAGCAAGCTCGGGCTTTCTGGGGAGGGCATCCAAAAGATTGTGGGCAGGGTTTCCCTTGGAAAGACGGTTGATCTTGGCAGGCTCCGGGTCAGCGACAGTGATGATACCGCCCTTTGGGCAGGGGTCAGGGTTGTTCCCGTAACAATTTCTGGTGCCAGCCGCCTGCTTTTTATTGTAAGGGATGTCACGGCAGAGATCCTCCTGGAGATGGAAAGGAGGCAGAGGGCCCAGTGGCTTGAGACCGAACTTGAAAAAAAGACCATGGAACTGGCGAAGGCACAGGAAAGGCTCATTCAGGCAGAACGGCTGGGAGCTGCCAGCCAGTTGGCAAGAAAGGTTGTCCACGAGGTAAACAATCCCTTGGGGATCATTAAGAATTTTCTTCGTATATTGAAGATCCAGAAGGAAACCGGAGAAATTGAAGACGACACAATAGATGCGATATCTTCAGAGATCGACAGGGTAGCCCGTATCCTCCGGGAGCTCAGTAATTTTTCCAGGGTACAGCAGGAGCAGGCTGCAGGTATCACCGATTCGCTTGAGTCGGTAATCTCTGAACTGGAACTCCTGATGAAAAAGCCCCTGGAAGAAAAGGGCATATTGCTCAAGACTGAAATTGAAGAACATTTGCCGCCTGTTGG
>Ga0256914_1003513_pt1 | contig 12309 bp, 10 predicted proteins | sample HulkmetaG_FD_191571 | JGI IMG/M metagenome (GOLD analysis project Ga0256914, IMG submission 191571) | Hydrothermal chimney microbial communities from Main Endeavour vent field at the Juan de Fuca Ridge, Pacific Ocean - Hulk | ecosystem: Environmental > Aquatic > Marine > Hydrothermal vents ...
TTATGTCTCCGTGTGGCTCTGCTCCACTGTCTTTGTGAAGTGTCTCTATGTGTGCGCCCATTCTCTGGAGTATGCGAAGGAAGCCGGTTCTCGTTGGGTTCAGCCCCACATCTCTTATGGTGAGCTCTGCATCTGGATGTAGGACGCCGAGTGTGATGAAGAATGCAGCTGATGAGAAGTCTGCAGGTATGACGAACTTCGTAGCCGATGGTCTTCCGGGGAGTACACTTATGGTGTTTTCGTGAATTTCTACGGTTATTCCCATCTGAGTAAGCATTCTCTCGGTGTGGTCTCTGCTCTTTGTAGGTTCTCTGTATGTGGTGGGGGAGCTTGCAAAGAGGGAGGCAAGTATCACAGCAGACTTTACTTGAGCGCTCGCTATCTGGGAGGTGTATTCTATTCCACTCAGGCGTCTTCCCCTTATTGCAATTGGAAGATTTTCTCCACCGTTTCTGCCAAGTATCTCTGCCCCCATCTTTAAAAGTGGCTGTATTACCCGTTTCATGGGCCTTTCTGAAAGGCTTCTGTCCCCGTAAAGTACGAATAGACCTTTCTGTGCTGAAAAGAGGCCTGTTAACAGCCTTGCCGTCGTGCCTGAATTTCCGCAATAAAGGGGTTGCGTTGGCTCTTTGAATCCTCTCGGATAGACCCACAGGTGGTCGAAGTCACCTTCAAATGTTACTCCACAGGCTTTCATGATGTTTAGTGTCTTCAGCACGTCGTCGGAAGCGAGCAAGTTGTGTATCTCTGATACCCCTGATGCTATAGATGAGAGTATGATTGCCCTATGGCTTATTGATTTGTCTGGAGGCACTGTGATTATGCCTCTTATTTTCATTGGACCACCGCTCCTTCCGGTAGTTTCGCACCTTCCACTGCGGCAATCTTTCTTAATGACTCCATCATGGACTCAAACTGGGTAAAGTCCATACTTTGTCTGCCGTCCGAAAGTGCCTTTTCTGGTATTGGGTGAACCTCTACCATTATACCGTGTGCTCCAGCGACGAGTGCCGCCTTTGCCAGAGGTGGAATGATCTCTCTCCTGCCCGTTGAGTGGCTCAAGTCCACACATATCGGGAGGTGAGACAGTTCTCTTACGAGTGGCACGGCGGACAGGTCGAGTGTGTTTCTCGTCATAGTCTCGAATGTCCTTATACCCCGTTCGCAAAGGATGATGTTTTTGTTACCTGATGTTGCAATGTATTCTGCTGCTAACAGCATCTCTTCTATGGTGGACATGAAACCACGCTTTAGTAGAATAGGTTTGTTGGTGCTACCGAGTGCCTTTAGCAGAGGGAAGTTTTGCATGTTTCTTGTGCCTACCTGAAGGATGTGTGCATACTCTGACACGAGCTCTATTGCCTGGATGTTCATGACCTCCGTTACCACCTTCATACCGTGACTCTCTGCGGCATCTCTTAGGTATTTGAGTCCTCTCTCTCCAAGACCCTGAAAGGAGTACGGAGATGTCCTAGGTTTAAACGCGCCACCTCTTAATATCTTGACCCCCAACCCAGATAGGAATGCGGCTATCCTGTGTATCTGTTCCTCTGACTCTACTGAACACGGACCAGCCATTACAGTGAAGAAGCCATCTCCTACCGGTATTCCATCTACATCTACGACCGTGTCCTCTGCGTGAAACTCCTTTGATACCAGTTTGTAGGGTTTAAGTACCCTTATGACCTTTTCCACGCACGACAAGGACTCAAACCTCTCTTTTGCCTCGTACCTCCCATCACCTATTATCCCTATCACCGTCCTCTCCCTCCCCTGAGACACATTCGTTTTAAGACCCATCGACTCTGCTATGCTCTTTACCTTTTCAATCTCACCTTTTCCAGATCCACCTTTTAGCACCACTATCATCTCTACTACCCCCCTTAAAAAATTAAGGGGAAGGACCCTAAAGCCCTTCCCCTTGAATAACAAAAAGGGCTTCCGGGTAGGTGTACCAAAAAGGTATCTACCCGGAAGCCCCGCTTCCAGACGGTAGATACCTGCTATCTAAAGTAGAAATACACGTACCCAAAAGCCCTAACAGTCACTGTATCCATTTGAAAACTATTATACCACAGCAGTCAACCCTTGAAAAGCACAAAGTTAAAGAGTTGCAGGATGGAGTTTGTACCCACTCCGCTTCTGCTCCACTTTGCTGTAGCTTTTCCGAGAGTTTAGGTTATTTTTCGATGATTATCCTAACATTTCCATCTTTTCTTGTGACATTGACCACTACATCTCTTTCGTATCGGCGGAGGTGCAGGTTTACACTGCCCTCTGATGTTTGGAGGTTTTTGATCCACACTTCGTTTAGAAATTCTGGCAGTAGGGGGTGTGTAAACCTTACTTCGCTTTTTCCGACGGATAAGCCTAATACTGCCTGTAACAGCATGAATACTGTCCCTGCTGCCCATGCTTGGGGGTTGCATGCAACTGGGTAGTGCGTTGGTCCTTCGTTTGGTCTTCTGTAAAAACCGCAGAATAACTCTGGTAGCCTGTGCAGATCGAAGAATGTACTTGCCTCGAACAGGCCTTTCAGTATCCTTAGTGCTTCTTCTTTGAATCCATATTTAGCGAGTCCGTAGGCAATGATGGCGTTGTCGTGTGGCCAGATGGAGCCGTTGTGGTACGATAATGGGTTGTACTGAACCTCATCGGAGGATACAGTTCTTATGCCCCACCCGGAGAAAAATGCCCTTTCGAAGAGTAGTTTGGCGATCCTTTTTGCTCTGGAAGGTTTCGCGGCGTTGCTGAACAGCAGGTGCCCTGCGTTACTCGTCTTGACCCTGCACAGCTTTTTATTGCCGTCGAGTGCCATTCCGTAGAAAGAGAGCTCTTCGCACCAGAATAGATCGTCTATCTGTTGTTTTATCCTTTGAGCCTCTTGTAGCCACTTTGCGCTTAACTCTTTGTGACCCAATGCGTCTGCTATTTTTGCAGCTTCTTTTTTTGCCTGATATACATAACCTTGAACCTCGACGAGTGCTATAGGATCTGTTGCTAATGTGCCGTCTGCGTGGAATACGCTGTCGTGGGAGTCTTTCCATCCTTTGTTTGTCAGGCCATCTTTGGATGCGGTGTACTCTACGAGGCCGTCTCCGTCTTTGTCTCCGTATGTATCGATCCATTTTACTGCAGACATGATGTTTTCCCATATCTGTTTGATAAAGTGCGTGTCCCCCGTGCGGCTGTAGTATTCACCTGCTAATACGACGAAAAGAGGGGTAGCGTCTATGCTGCCGTAATATTTGGTGAATGGTATTTCTCCAGCTTCAGCCATTTCTCCTCTACGGATTTCGTGAATGATCTTTCCGGGTTGGGCGTCCTGCCTTTCGTTTATCCCCTTTGACTGTGTAGCGGATAGAAACGAGAGTACACCTTTTGCAATCTCCGGTTTAATCCACAAGGTTTGGAGTGCCGTTATAATACCGTCCCTACCGAAAGGTGCATTAAACCATGGAATACCTGCGTATGGATAAAACCCGTGTGGGGTCTTTGTCATTAGCATTGCAATGTCGGCTAAGCACCGTCGTATCCATCGGTTGAACTGCTCATTGGATGTGTGAACCATGCAACCGGATTTTGTCCATTGCTTGAAGTGGTGAACTACGCCCGAAAATGCCTTTCTGAGCGGTATGGTTGTTTCTTCCACATTCGTACTGCAGGTTATGGTGGTGTGAATGATGTACTCCTTCTTTGGCTCGAGGGAGAGGTAAAATGCCACTTCGTTGGGTGAGACTTCTTGTGGAGTAGGGGAAAATGCGATAGTGGTTTGGCGTAGGCGTCCGTCTTTACCAATATAAGCAAAAACTATCTTACAGTCATATACCTTGGGTTTTAGTATGGTGCCCCTTGTGTCTCTTTTTACGCCTCTGATTTCAAACATGTCTGCAAAGTCAGATGCGTAAGCTATGTTGATGTGGAGCTTTTTAGGTGTAAGGGAGAAATTCCTTATAGTAATTTTCTCGTAGCAGGTATTTTTGAACAGAAACTTTCTCCTTAGAATGTGTATGCTCCCTTTTGGCACGGTGAGAGTACCGTTTTCCGTGATGTCTATATTAGCGAGGTCCACCGTGAACAGGGAGTTGTCCTCTTTGACGGTAGAGCTTAAGAGCATGGGGTTTGTCTCTGAGATGTTCATCTTGTAGTAGGAGAGGTGTCTTGTTCCCTGATAGTACAGCCCCTGCTCTTTCAGCCCTACCAGTTCTATGTCGCCGTAGGCGTTAAATATTGCGAAACTCTCCTCGTGTTTTAGCGTTCTGGTTTCTTCGCTCAGGCGGGATGATGTTGCAAGTATGTAGTAGTTGTCATCTACACGGATTACATCTTTTTGCATGGTTTTACACCGCCTCGAGCAGGTAGTTCTGTTCGATTACCTGTTGATAAACTCTGATGTAATCTTCTGCCATTCGGGTTGCTGTAAACCTTCGTTCGAATGTCTCTCTGCATGTCTTTCTACTTATTTTGCTGATCTTTTCAACTGCTTGGAGAGCTTCGTCTATGCTGCTCACGATGAAGCCAGTTTTTCCGTCTTCTATTATCTCTGGAACAGATCCGCATCTCCACGCAATTACCGGTGTCCCACACGCCAGTGCCTCGATCATTGCTAATCCGAATGGTTCTGGCCAGTCTATGGGGAAGAGTAGTGCATAAGCATTTCCCAAGAATTCGTCTTTTTCCTGCTCCCCTATCTCTCCGATAAACTCAACCAGTGAGGTCTTCAACATGGGTTTGATGAAGTTTCTGAAGTAGTCTTCGTCTACCTTGTCCACCTTTGCTGCTATCTTTAGTGGAATACCTGTCCTTTTTGCGATCTCTATCGCCCTATCGGGTCTCTTCTCTGGAGATATACGCCCTATAAAGGCCAGATAGTCGCCGTGCCTTTCGTGGAATCTGTAGAGCTGTTCTGGTAGTCCATGGTACACAGTTGCCTGCCAGTTTAACCAAGGCATACCCCTTCTTTGTGCATTAGATATGGATACGAACGGCATCTCCCTGAATAGCCTAAATAGTGGTGGGTAGTCTGGGATGTCCAATCTACCGTGTAGTGTGGAGACGGTTGGTGTGGGAGATCTCTTTGCTATGGGCAGATGCAAGTACTCGGTGTGGAAGTGTATTACATCGAAAGAGTGAGCCCTTGCCATTACCTCTTCAAACATCAGCAGGTGATGACATGTAGGGTCTATACATGTTGGATCAAACCTTAAAGAGCGTTTCGAAATGGGTACAAGGTGTGCAGATGTGTGAGAGTCTGCGCTGGCAAATAGGGTTACATCGTGCCCCATCTTCACCAGCTCCTCCGTCAGATAGGAGACTACTCTTTCTGTCCCTCCGTATAGCTTTGGTGGTACACTTTCAAACAGAGGTGCTACTTGTGCAATACGCATAACTAACACCCCCTCTATCTAACAACATAGTTTCGGAAATCGGATAAGGAAATGCGAGACATAAGGGATTAAAGAGAAGAACGCCCACATAATTTTCTAACGGCCTTTCAAAAAAATCAAGGGGTAAAATACACAGTTATCCACATAGTTATCCACACTATCCACATTGTCCACAACCCACCTGTTGCCTCCACCTCTGCCTTGGAGAATTGAGATATTATTCACAAACTTTGTTGTAATCTTTCACAAAATAGGTTGTAGATACGCTGATTTTACAGATATATCTTGCAAATTTAGAAATCAATGTTATAATTGTCTTTGAGAGGGGTGAAGTAGGTGGCTACTGTTAGGGAGCTTTTAGAGAAAGTAAGGGGATATCTTTGAGCCTGATAGGTTAACTGAGCGGCTGGAGGAGTTAGACAAGGAGTTAGCCAAGAGGGGCTGGGGGAGTTCTCCTGAGGTGTTGAAGCTTTCGAAAGAGGCGTCGATGATAAGAAAGAAGCTGGAACGATTTAGCTCTTTGGAGCGGGAGGTAGAGGAGGTAGAGGCTATCTCTGAGCTTTTGGAGGAGGAAGATGACAAGGAGTTGCAGGAGGAGTTTAAAAGGAGAGAGGGAGAGCTTCTGCGACAGATATCTTCATTTGAGATAGAACTTCTTTTCAACAAGGAGTTTGACTTTAACAACGCTATTGTCTCTATCCATCCGGGAGCGGGTGGAACGGAATCTCAGGACTGGGCGGAGATGTTGCTCCGCATGTATACGAGGTGGGCAGAAAGGCGGGGTTTTTCAGTAGAAACGGTTGACCTTCAACCGGGCAATGAAGCGGGTATAAAGAGTGTTACATTCATCGTGAAGGGTGATTACGCTTATGGCTACCTCAGAGGTGAAACTGGCGTCCACAGGCTTGTTAGAATATCTCCGTTTGATGCTGCTCACAGGCGGCACACATCTTTTGCTTCAGTTGAGGTTATACCCGAAATAGCTGAGGAGATAGAGGTGGAGATAAGACCCGAGGACATAAAAATAGATACGTTTCGTGCTTCTGGAGCTGGAGGACAGTATGTCAACAAGACGGATTCCGCTGTGAGGATTACCCACATACCGACTGGTATCGTTGTCCAGTGTCAGAACGAAAGATCCCAGTATAGCAACAAACTGACGGCGATGAAGGTTCTCAAGGCAAGACTTTATCAGTTAAAGGAGAAAGAGCGTAGGGAACAGGTTTCCTCTCTGGCAGGTGAGAAAAGGGAGATAGCATGGGGTAGTCAGATAAGGAGCTATGTTTTTTATCCTTATCAGATGGTTAAGGACCATCGTACGGGCATAGAGGTATCCAATGTTAAAGCGGTTATGGATGGTGAGATAGACACTTTTATTGAGGGTTATCTGCGGAGTGCGATGGAGAATGTTGCTTGATAGGAGGTAGGGACAGGTTGGCGAAGAAGCTTTGGGAAGTAGTAATCAACGAGAAGTGGTGTAAGGGATGTAACATCTGTGTGGAGATGTGTCCGGTGAAGATACTGAGGTTGAACGACAGATTCAAAGCAGAGGTAGTTGACATGGATAGGTGCGTGGGTTGTATGAATTGCAGTAACTACTGTCCGGAGTTTGCTGTTACGGTGAAGGAGCGTGGAGAGAATGGGTAGAAAAGTGTTTTGGCAGGGCAATATGGCGGTTGCTATGGGTGCTATAGATGCAGGGGCGAGGTTTTTTAGTGGTTATCCGATAACGCCCTCCTCTGAGATCGCTGAGGTGTTGTCTGTTGAGCTTCCGAAGGTTGGGGGTAAGTTTATGCAGATGGAGGACGAGATAGCAGGTATAGCAGCGGCCATAGGGGCATCTGTCGGTGGTTTAAAGGCGATAACTGCGACCAGTGGGCCTGGATTTTCCTTGAAGCAGGAGAATCTCGGGCTTGCGTGTATAGCGGAGATACCCATAGTAGTCGTGGATATGCAGAGGGGTGGACCGAGCACAGGTTTGCCTACTAAACCTTTACAGGGTGATGTCATGCAGAGCAGATGGGGAACGCACGGTGACCACCCTATCATAGTTCTTTCTCCGTCATCGGTTAAGGAGTGCTACTACCTTACGATAAGAGCATTTAACCTATCTGAGCGCTTTCGCACGCCGGTGATACTACTTGGTGACGAGATCGTAGCTCATATGAGAGAAGGTTTTGAACTCCCGGAGGAGGGAGAAGTAGAGATAGTGAATAGGAAACGTCCTACCGTCCCGCCTGATGAGTATCTTCCGTATAAGGCGGACGATGATGATATACCTCCAATGGCGGCATTTGGGGAGGGATATAGGTATCACATAACGGGGTTGACCCACGACGAAACGGGTTTTCCTACCAATGACCCGAAAAAGATAGACGAACTTAACCGTAGGTTGTACAGGAAGATATACAACTACTTGGACGAGATAGTGGACTACGAGGAAGAGGGGATAGATGGGGCAAAGGTGGTGCTTTTAGGGTACGGCAGTGTCTCAAGGTCTGCTCTTTCTGTCTCGAGAATGTTGAGAAAAGAGGGTTTACCTGTGGGATACTTTAGGCCTGTTACTGTGTGGCCCTTCCCTGAGAGGGAAGTGAAAGAGATATCTAAGAAGGTGGACCTGATCGTTGTGCCTGAGATGAACATGGGGCAGCTTGTTTTGGAGGTAGAAAGGGTCTCTTGTGGAGGAGCAAAGGTTCTGCACTATGGTAGAGTAGATGGAGAGCCTATAAGCCCTCTGGAGCTGGTTGAATTTGTGAAGGGGGTAATGTAAATGCCGGAAGCGGCGGTGATGGAGTTTATAAGGCCACAGTTTTTTCCACATATATGGTGTCCGGGATGTGGACATGGCATTATAATGCACGCCATATTGAGTGCTATTTCTGAGATAGGCAAGCGTCCGGAGGAGGTAGCAGTGGTCTCTGGGATAGGTTGTTCTGGTAGGATGCCGGGTTACATAAATGCAAATACTCTTCATACCACTCACGGCAGGGCACTGGCGTTTGCTACCGGTTTAAAGATGGCAAGACCAGACCTGTTGGTGATAGCCCCCATGGGTGATGGGGACTGTGCTGCCATAGGTGGTAACCACTTCATTCATGCGGCAAGAAGGAACATAGGGATAAAGGCAGTTATCCTTAACAACAACATATACGGTATGACTGGAGGACAGTACTCTCCCACTACCCCAACGGGTGCGCGCTCGACTACCACGCCCTACGGGAACCTTGACCAAGCGTTTGACATATCAAAACTGGCGGTGGCGGCTGGTGCGTCCTATGTAGCGAGGACGACGGTGTTTCACTATTTGGTTTTAAAGAAGTACCTAAAGAAGTCATTTCAAAAGAAGGGATTTACCGTTGTTGAAGTGTTAACGATGTGTCCGGTGCAGTTTGGTAGGAAAAATAAGCTCGGTGATGGACCTGCCATGTTGAAGATGTTTCAGCAGAAGTCTATCCCTGTAGAAAAGGCGAGGACGATGTCCGAGGAAGAGCTGGAAGGTAAGTTCGTGATAGGGGAATTTGTGGATAGAGATGTGGAGGAGTATGCAGAAAAGTACAATAAACTCATAGAAAGTCTTGGTAAGGTACCTGTAGACAAGCAGTTGACGAGGAGGGGAGTTAATTGGCAGACAGATTCGAGGTGCGAATAGCAGGCTACGGTGGTCAGGGTTCCATCTTGATGTCTGTGATTTTGGGGGAGGCGGCGGTTCTGCGTGCTGGTAAAAATGCCGTTCAAACGCAGTCTTATGGACCTGAATCCAGGGGTGGTGCGAGTAAGGCGGAGGTCGTGATAGGTGAAGGCGAGATAGACTACCCCAAGGTTACCAATCCGGATGTCTTTGTTGCTATGAGTCAGGAGGCGTACGATACATACATAGGTGATGTGAAGCCAGGAGGTATAGTTATTGTTGACACATTTTATGTAAAGGATTTTAAGGGAGGTGAGAATGTTCACCCGTTGCCTTTGACGGAGACCGCTGAAAAGAAGATAGGCAAGACTATAGTTGCCAACATGGTTGCCCTTGGGGCGTTAAGCTACTTTATAAGAGACATCATACCAACTGATGCAATAAAGGAAGCGATGTTGCACAGGGTTCCAGATGGTACGCAAGATATGAACCAGAAGGCATTTGAGGAGGGGTACAAACTGGTAGCAGAGAAGTGATTGAAAGGGGGTGAAGTTTAAGGCTTTAGGAGGTTGAAGAGCTTAGAAAGAGTTCTTCAAAAACCCAAAGGAGGTTGATTGAATTGGCAGGCAAAAGCAATCCTTTTGAGATAGTGTTAAGACAGATAGAGTCAGCAAAACCTTATCTGGATGTTGACCCCGACATAATTGAGGCAATAAAGTACCCGAAAGAGGTTCTTACGCTTCGTTTACCCGTTAAGATGGACAACGGTAAGGTAAAGGTGTTTACTGCCTACCGTTCTCACCACAACAATGCTCGTGGACCCTACAAGGGTGGAGTGAGGTATCACCCCAATGTGACATTAGAAGAAGTTATGGCGCTCTCTGCGTGGATGACATTCAAGTGTGCAACGGTTGGTATCCCGTATGGTGGAGGAAAAGGCGGTATTGCCTGTAACCCGAAAGAGATGTCCCAGTCTGAGTTGGAGAGGCTTTCGAGGGCTTATGCACTTGGTATATCCAGGTTCATGGGCACTGACATAGACATACCGGCTCCAGATGTTTACACCAATCCTCAAGTTATGGCTTGGTTTGTGGATACATACGAAAAGGTCAAAGGATGGAGTGAGCCTTCTGCTTACACCGGCAAACCTCTCAACATCGGTGGTTCCGAGGGTAGAGGTGATGCCACTGCAAAAGGTGGTATGTATGTCATTAGAGAGGCAGCAAAGTATCTAAAACTCACGGGGAAGGTTACGGTAGCCATTCAAGGGTATGGAAATGCTGGTTACTTTGCGGCGAAGTTGCTCCACGACGAGCTCGGCTACACAATTATAGCCGTCAGCGACTCTAAAGGTGGCATCTTGAAGAAAGACGGTCTTGACCCAGACGATGTCTTGAAGCACAAGAGAGAGACAGGTTCGGTTGTGAACTACCCCGGTAGTGAGAACATTTCAAACGAAGAAGTTCTCGAGCTTGAGTGCGACATACTCGTGCCTGCTGCACTGGAAGATCAGATTACCAAAGACAACGCCGATAAGGTTAAAGCAAAGATAGTTGCGGAGTTGGCGAATGGACCCACCACACCGGAGGCAGACAAGATACTCCACAAGAACGGTGTGTTCTTAGTGCCAGACATACTCGCAAATGCTGGTGGAGTGACAGTTTCTTACTTCGAGTGGGTACAGGGTAGAATGGGATTGTGGTGGACAGAGGAAGAGGTTTATGATAGACTTGAGAGGATAATGGTAAAGAGTTTCAATGACATACTGGAAATAGCGAAGAAGCACGATATTGACATGAGGACAGCAGACTATGTGCTTGCCGTAAGCAGAGTGGTGGAGGCTACGAAGGTAAGGGGTTTCTGGCCATAAGTCTTTTGCAGTGAGGAGTAAAGCCCCCAGCACTCTGGGGGCTTTATTTATTAAGGAGGGGTGCGGATGCTGAATATCACTTCAGAGTATGGACAGCTTGAGGCGGTAATGCTACACAGACCGGGCAGAGAACTGCAGGGTATCACGGTACACAACATGAGCGAGCTGTTGTTTGACGATGTTCCGTGGTTGAAAGAGGCACAGAAGGAGCACGACAACTTTGCAGAGGTGTTGAGAAGCAGGGGAGTAGAGGTGCTTTATGTAGAGAAACTCCTTGAAGATGTTCTGCAGAACGGGGGAGTGAAGGAGGAGCTGGTAAAGAGGGTGGTAATGCTTGAGATGTTTAACCCCCGAACGAGCACATACCTGCGTGACTTTTTAGAGGAGCTACCGTCTGATGAGCTCGTAGATGTCCTTATAGGTGGTTTGAGGAAGAGAGATGTGAAGCTAAAGGGTCTTGGCCTGGTTGCAATGATGAGGGAAGAGGAGGGTTTCTACATAAGACCACTTCCCAACATGTACTTTATGAGGGATCCGTCTGCCGTTGTGGGGAACAAGGCAATAGTAAGCAGTATGAAGTATCTTGCAAGGATGAGAGAGACTCTTTACCTCTACTTTATTTTTAAGTACCACAAGCGATTTGAAGGGACATCTCTGTGGTTTGGGGATAGCCCGAAAGACACTCCACCTTACTTTATAGAGGGTGGAGATGTGCTTGTGTTGGACGATGAAACGGTTATAATAGGGTGTGGGGAGAGGACGACCCCGGCTACCGTGGAGAGGGTTAGCAGAAGGTTCTTTAAAGACGGTAACCTGAAGAGAGTGTTTGCGGTGGAGATCCCGAAGAAACGCACTTTTATGCACCTCGACACGGTGTTTACCATCGTGGACAGAGGGGTATTTGTCGTATATCCAGAGGTCATTGAGAACATGAGAGTCTATGAACTAACACCTGCAAAGGGATGGGATATATCCATAAGGGAGATTCCAGACATAAAAAGTGGCTTGAATGAGGTTATGGATGTTGATAATATAAAGTTCATCTACACCGGTGGTGGAGACGAATCCGTTGCGGCAAGGGAGCAGTGGAATGACGGCACGAACACACTGGCAGTGTCACCCGGCGTGGTGGTGACTTACAGCAGGAACGAGGTTACCAATGCTGTGCTCCGTGAAAATGGTATAGAGGTTATAGACATATACGGGTCGGAGCTGGTTAGAGGCAGGGGAGGACCCCGCTGTATGACCCTTCCTTTGAGGAGGAGGGATGTAAAGTGAGTCTTGTCGTGCTGAAGAATCTTGGGGAGATTGTAACCGGAGACCTTTCAAATCTTGCAAGGGTTGGAGATGCCATACTCATAGAGGATGGTATCATCAAAGAGGTGGGTTTTTACGCAAGTATGGAGCTACCCGAGGGAGTAGAG
>Ga0256914_1003514_pt1 | contig 12303 bp, 9 predicted proteins | sample HulkmetaG_FD_191571 | JGI IMG/M metagenome (GOLD analysis project Ga0256914, IMG submission 191571) | Hydrothermal chimney microbial communities from Main Endeavour vent field at the Juan de Fuca Ridge, Pacific Ocean - Hulk | ecosystem: Environmental > Aquatic > Marine > Hydrothermal vents ...
TACTGGGTACTGGGTGCTGGGTGCAGGGTGCTGGGTGCAGGGTGCTGGGTGCAGGGTGCTGGGTAGGTGATGATCCTCCTTCGCCGAGGCTTCGGAGGACAAGTCTCTCCTTCGCCAAGGCTACGGAGGACAAGGAGGGTTGGGGGTGTGTTCAAGACCCACATGCCGATAGTGTATCAATTGAGCCCGGACATTGCGAGGCGCCCCGGCGCCGAAGCGATCCTAAAAAACCGGCTCCCAGCCTGTCAATATCAACCTCTTCGACCCTTTTGACCCTTTCGACCCTTTATAGCCTTCTTTGTTTTTCCCCGTCAGTTCTTTTTCTTTGCAAACAAACTTTGCATGATGGATCTTCTGTGGGCTTCCCTGGCCGTTTTTGTGCTGAACATCCCTTTCGGTTACTGGCGTGCCCATGTGCCGAAGCTTTCAGTCCGGTGGTTCCTGGCCATTCACATCCCCGTTCCCTTTGTTATTGCGTTGCGTTATCTTTTCAGGCTGGGCTTTCAGCTCTACACCTACCCGGCGATGGTGGGTGCCTTTTTCCTGGGGCAATATGCCGGGGGCTGGCTGTACGGTCTTCTGGCCGGCCGGCATCTTCTCACGGGCAACCTCCTGCTCGACCTTGTCCGGCTGGCAGCCCACAGTGAGCACCTGGCCAAACGTCCCCTCCTGATCCTGAAGGCAGGCAACACCTATCCCGAAGTGATCCGCGAACACGGCGATTTCGACGACTGGATCCGTGCCAAGCTGTATCGCGGCGAACCGCTGGAAGTGATCGAGGTCTTTCGTGACGAGACCGAGATGCCCGACCCGGCCCGCTATGCCGGTTTCATCATCACCGGCTCGCACGATGATGTCACCGGCCATGCCCCCTGGGTGGAGCGGCTGGCCGGCTATGTGATGTACCTGCTGGAACAGCGGCGTCCTGTGCTGGGCATCTGCTTCGGTCATCAGCTGCTCGCCTACGCTGCCGGCGGCGAGGTGGCCAACCACCCCCGGGGCCAGGAGCTGGGAACGGTGGAGGTGAAACTTCTTCAGGATGCAAAAAAAGACCCGCTCCTGCGCGGCCTGCCCAAACGATTCCCCGTACACGTCAACCACGCCCAGACAGTGAAACGCCTCCCAAAAGATGCCACGGTGTTAGCCCGCAACGACTTCGAGAACACCCACGTCTTCCGCACCGGCACGGGATGGGGAACCCAGTTCCACCCCGAATATACCGGTGATATCATGCGCGCACAGATACACGCCCAGTACGACGAAATAAAACGCTCAGGCCGAAACCCCGACGAACTGCTCCAACAGGTCAGCGACAAGGACTACGGGAAAATGGTGCTCCGTAACTTCGTGCATTACTGCCATTACGGGAACTGACGGCTGACGAATAAATATACACACCTCAAGGCCATCCACTGATCACACATAACACACACATTACCTGCTACTTCTTAACGTCCGCAAATTCCTGGCGACAACAAGTCTCAATCGTTTGCATACAAAAACATGTCATAAAACATAAAAAAGTAGGGAAAAAATTTGCTCATGAAAATCTGATGTTTACTTTTGTTGCTTCAAAGAAACAAATGATGCGCCGGATTTTCGTGAACATTCTTCTTTCCATTCTTATCCTGCGTGAACCGTAAGGGGTGAGAATGGTGTAAAGATACACGAACCGTTCTCACCACAGAGAGCGGTTTTTTTTATGCACTGTCGGTGAACCGGAGGGCATCATCTTAAAGTGTACGAGCGATGAAGATACCATTGAGGAGCAACACCACCACGCAGGGCCGGATCATGGCGGGGGCCCGCAGTCTGTGGCGGGCCGACGGGATGAAAGAGTTCCATTTCGGGCGGCCTGTCTTTGCCATCGTCAACTCATTCTCACAGTTCGTGCCCGGACATGTGCACCTGCATGAGATCGGCCAGGAGCTGAAGAAAAAGATCGAGGCACGGGGCTATTTCGCTGCCGAGTTCAACACCATCGCCATCGACGACGGCATAGCCATGGGACACCAGGGGATGCTCTATTCGCTCCCTTCGCGTGATCTCATCGCCGACAGCGTGGAGTATGTGGTGAATGCCCATATGGCCGATGCGATGATCTGTATCTCCAACTGTGACAAGATCACCCCGGGGATGATGATGGCCGCCATGCGGCTCAACATCCCCACCATCTTTGTCTCGGGAGGTCCCATGGAAGCCGGCGAGGTCCACGGCAAGCACCTCGACCTCATCGACGCCATGGTGATGGCAGGCGATCCCAACGTCAGCGATGACGAGCTGCGCGAGGTGGAACGGCATGCCTGTCCCACCTGCGGCTCCTGCTCGGGCATGTTCACCGCCAACTCGATGAACTGTCTCGCCGAGGCCCTGGGCATCGCCCTCCCCGGCAACGGCACCATCGTGGCCACCCACAAGAACCGCAAGCTCCTCTTCGACAAGGCGGTCGACCTGATCATCGAGAACACCAACCGCTACTACGGTGAGGGCGACACCTCCGTGCTGCCGCGCAGCATCGCCACGCGCGAAGCTTTCCTCAATGCCATGAGCCTCGACATCGCCATGGGCGGCTCCACCAACACCGTCCTTCACCTGCTGGCCATCGCCCACGAGGCCGGGGTCGACTTCACCATGAAGGACATCGACGAGCTCTCACGCCATATCCCCAACCTGTGCAAGGTAGCCCCCAGCTCACATTACCATGTGCAGGATGTCAACCGCGCCGGCGGCATCCTCTCCATCATGGGCGAGCTCGACCGCCACGGTCTGCTGCACCGCGATGTGAAGCGCGTCGACTATCCCACGCTCGCCGAGGCGCTCGACGATTACGACATCATGCGTTCCACCGTCAAGGAAGAGGCCCAAAAGCTCTTCCTCAGCGCTCCCGGCGGCTTCCACAACCTCAGCATGGCCTCGCAGGAGAATTACTACGATTCGCTGGACACCGACCGTGGGGCCGGCTGTGTGCGGGATGTGGAGCATGCCTACAACAAAGACGGCGGGTTGGCGGTGCTCTTCGGCAACATCGCCCGCGACGGCTGCATCGTCAAGACGGCTGGTGTCGACCCGTCACTCTACACCTTCAGCGGCACCGCCCGCGTGTACGAGTCGCAGGAGAGTGCCTGCGACGCCATCCTGGGCGGCGAGATCCACCCCGGCGACGTGGTGGTGATACGCTACGAGGGTCCGCGTGGCGGCCCCGGCATGCAGGAGATGCTCTACCCCACCTCCTACCTCAAGTCGATGAAGCTCGACAAGGAATGTGCCCTGATCACCGACGGCCGCTTCTCGGGCGGCACCGCCGGCCTCTCCATAGGACATATCTCACCCGAAGCCGCTGCCGGCGGCGAGATCGCACTCATCCGCGACGGCGACACCATCGAGATCAACATCCCTGAACGTCGCATCGACCTGCGCATCACCGACGAAGAGATGCAACGGCGACGCCGGGAAGAAGAAGCCCGCGGTACAAAGGCCTGGACCCCCGCCACACGCGACCGTAACATCCCCCTCTCGCTCAGAGCCTATGCCACCCTCGTCACCTCGGCCGACAAAGGCGCTGTAAGACAAATACCCGGAGAACAAGAACAAGAAAGCAGATCATGACCACCAAAACCCAACAATCTGACCCTATCAAATCTCAAACCACCATGGAAACAAAAGAGAAAGAGAAAACCCGCAAGAAGATCCCGCCCTACGGTACGGAGATCACGGGTTCGGAAGCGCTCATCTTCTCGCTGATCGAAGAGGGTGTCGACACCATCTTCGGTTATCCCGGCGGGGCGATCATGCCTGTATACGATGCCCTCTTCGACTATTTGCATCACCTGCAGCACATCCTGGTACGTCACGAACAGGGGGCAGCTCATGCTGCCGAGAGCTATGCCAAGATCCTCGGCAAACCCGGTGTGGTGATGGTCACCTCCGGCCCCGGTGCCACCAACCTGATCACCGGCCTGGCCAATGCCATGATCGACTCGGTGCCTATTGTCGCTTTCTCCGGCCAGGTACCTTCCAACCTCCTGGGCACCGATGCTTTCCAGGAGACCGACGTGATGGGCATCACCATGCCCGTGACCAAATGGAACTATCAGGTCACCAGCGCCGAAGAGCTGCCTGAGGTGGTGGCCAAAGCGTTCTACATCGCCTCCACGGGACGTCCCGGCCCCGTGATGATCGACATCACCAAGGACGCCCAGTTCGGAAAAATGAAATGGAACTACAAGAAATGCACCAAGATACGCAGTTATTTCCCTTATCCCAAGGTTGATGAGGAGAAGGTGGAAGAAGCCGCCCATCTCATCAACAAGTCGAAAAAGCCATTGCTCATCGCCGGCCAGGGTGTGCTCATCAGCAACGCTACCGACGAGCTGATGCAGCTGGCCACGAAGGCTGACATCCCCGTGACCACGACCCTGCTGGGCCTTTCCTCCTTCCCCAGCGATCATCCGCTTCATGTGGGGATGCCCGGCATGCACGGCAACATGGCCCCCAACATCAAGACCAACGAGTGCGATCTGCTCATCGCCATCGGCATGCGCTTCGACGACCGCATCACCGGCAAGCTCGATGAATACGCACCCCAGGCCAGGATCATCCACATCGAGATCGACCAGTCGGAGATCGACAAGAACGTCAAGACCGATGTGGCCATCGTCGCCGACGCCCGCGACGCCCTGCGTAAGCTGCTGCCCATGGTCAAGGAGAACGACCATAAAGAATGGATCGAGTCGTTCGAAAAAGAATACGAGCATGAGTACCACCATGTGATCAAGCCCGCCCGTGAGGCCAAGGGCGATGACATCAAGATGGACGAGGTAGTGCATATGATCTCCGAGAAGACGGGGGGTGAGGCCATCGTGGTGACCGACGTGGGACAGCATCAGATGGTGGCCGCCCGCAACTACAGCTTCAAGCGGGCGCGCAGCTTCGTCACCTCCGGCGGCCTCGGCACCATGGGTTTCGGTCTGCCCGCCTCGGTGGGCGCTACCGTAGCACGTCCCGACAGGACCGTCGTAGCCTTCACCGGCGACGGCGGCTTCCAAATGACCATCCAGGAGCTCGGCACCATCGCCCACTACCGCCTGCCGGTCAAGATGGTGCTGCTCAACAACTCTTTCCTCGGTATGGTGCGCCAGTGGCAAGACCTCTTCTTCGACAAACGCTACTCCTTCACCGAACTGGTCAACCCGGAGTTCACCAAGATCGCCGAAGGCTACGGCATCCCAGGCCGGCGCATCGAGAAAAGGGAAGAGCTCGAAGAAGCCATCGACACCATGCTCAGCACCGACGGCCCCTACCTGCTCGAAGTAGCCGTGATGAAGGAACAGAACGTCTTCCCCATGGTGCCCGCAGGTGCCTCTGTATCCAATATGGTCACCAAATAACCCGTAAAAAGAAAAAACCATGGCAACGGACAAGGAAAAAATCGAAGAGTTCACCATAAAGGTCTACAGCGAGAACCACATCGGTTTGCTGAACCGTCTGACCATCATCTTCACCCGTCGCAAGGTGAACATCGAGAGCCTCACCACCTCGGAATACCACATTCCCGGGGTGCACTCTTTCACCATCGTCATCAACACCACCGAGAGCATGGTGAAGAAAATCGTCAAGCAGGCTGAGAAACTGGTGGACGTCCTGAAAGCTTTCTATTACCGCACCGAGGACATCCACTACCAGGAGATCGCGCTCTACAAGGTGCCCACTTCAGCCCTTACCGAGACCAACGAGATCGAAAAACTGGTAAGGCGTTACAACGCCCGCATCCTGGAGGTGACACCGGAATATACGGTCATTGAGAAAACAGGACATAAAGAGGAGACGCAGGAACTGCTCGAGCAGCTCAAGCCGTTCCGGCTGCTGGAGTTCGTACGTTCCGGCAGGGTGGCCATCACCAAGCCCATGAAAGAGCTGACCACCCACCTCCGCGAAAAAGAGGATGCCACTCACTTCGTACAGAACGAAAATTAAAAGTTCAAAAATTTTTCATACACAAAAAAAGAATCAATCATGGCTAAGATCAATTTCGGAGGCGTCGTTGAGGACGTCGTCACACGTGAAGAGTTTCCTGTTTCGAAGGCTCTGGAAGTGTTGAAGGATGAGACCATTGCCGTCATCGGTTACGGTGTGCAGGGTCCTGCCCAGTCGCTCAACATGAAGGACAACGGTTTCAATGTGATCGTAGGGCAGGCGCCCGAGTTTAAGGACGACTGGGACCGGGCTGTTCGTGACGGCTGGGTACCGGGCGAGACGCTCTTCCCCGTTGAGGAGGCTGCCGAGAAAGGGACCATTGTCATGTTCCTCGTCTCCGACGCCGCCCAGCGTGCCCTATGGCCTTCGCTCAAGCCCCATCTCAAGGAGGGTGATGCCCTCTATTTCTCTCACGGTTTCTCGATCACCTTCAAGGAGCAGACGGGTGTCATCCCGCCGGAGAACATCGACGTCATCCTCGTGGCGCCGAAGGGGTCGGGCACGAGCGTGCGGGCCAACTTCCTTGCCGGCACGGGCATCAACTCCAGCTATGCCGTGTTCCAGGACTATACCGGTCGTGCCAAGGAGCGCACCATCGCCCTGGGCATCGCCATCGGCTCGGGTTACCTCTTCCCCACCACTTTTGAGAAAGAGGTGTACAGTGACCTCACCGGCGAGCGGGGGGTGCTGATGGGAGCTCTGGCCGGCATCATGGAAGCTCAGTACAAGGTGTTGCGCGACCATGGTCACAGCCCCAGCGAAGCTTTCAACGAGACCGTTGAGGAGCTGACCCAGAGCCTCATCCGGTTGGTCGACCAGAAAGGCATGGACTGGATGTATGCCAACTGCAGCGCCACCGCCCAGCGCGGCGCCCTCGACTGGCGTCACCGTTTCCGGGAAGCTGTCATGCCCGTCTTCGAAGAACTCTACGAGAGCGTGAAGACAGGCAAGGAGACGGCCCGTGTCCTCGAGGCCACCGGCCGTCCCGACTACAAGGAACAGCTCGAGAAAGAGCTGCGCGAGATGCGTGAGTCGGAGCTGTGGCAGGCCGGCGCCGCCGTACGAAAACTGAGACCAGGCAACAAATAAAACGCCCTTTCCATGGACGACAGAGTATATGTCTTCGACACCACCCTGCGCGACGGTGAGCAGGTACCCGGCTGTCAGCTCAACACCGTGGAGAAGATCCAGGTGGCCGAGGCCCTCGACGCCCTGGGCGTCGACATCATCGAGGCGGGCTTCCCCATCTCCAGCCCCGGCGACTTCAACTCGGTGGTGGAGATCTCCAAGGTGGTCACCCGCCCCGTCATCTGCGCCCTGACACGTGCCATCCACAAAGACATCGAGGTGGCGGCCGAGGCACTGAAATACGCCAAACACCCCCGTATCCACACCGGTATCGGCGTATCCTATTACCACATCCACTACAAGCTCAACTCCACCCCGGAGGCGATCATCGAGAGAGCCGTCGATGCAGTGAAGTACGCCAAGAGGTTCGTCGAGGATGTGGAGTTCTATGCCGAGGATGCCGGCCGTGCCGACAACGAATACCTGGCCCGTGTGGTCGAGGCAGTGGTGAAGGCCGGCGCCACGGTGATCAACATCCCTGACACCACGGGCTATGCCCTGCCATGGGAGTTCGGTGAGAAGATCCGTTATCTCAAGGAGAACGTCAAGGGGATCGACAAGGCGATCATCGCCACGCACTGTCACAACGATCTGGGCATGGCCACGGCCAACACCATCAGCGGGGTGGTCAACGGCGCCCGCCAGGTGGAGGTGACCATCAACGGCATCGGCGAGCGTGCCGGCAACACCTCGCTCGAAGAGGTGGCCATGATCCTCAAGAGCCGTTACAAGGACCTGCATCTGACCACCGGCATCAACACCAGGAAGATCTACAAGACGAGCCGGCTGGTCTCCTCGCTGATGAACATGCCGGTACAGCCCAACAAGGCCATCGTCGGTCGCAATGCCTTCGCCCACTCTTCGGGCATCCACCAGGACGGCGTGCTGAAGAAAAGGGAGAACTACGAGATCATCAACCCCAAGGATGTAGGCATCAAGGAGTCGAGCATCGTGCTGACGGCCCGCAGCGGCCGCGCCGCCCTGAAACACCGTCTCGAGGTGCTGGGCTTCAAGCTCGACAAGAAACAGCTCGACGAAGTGTACCAGCGCTTCCTGGATCTGGCCGACAAGAAAAAAGAGATCAAGGACGACGACCTGGAGGTACTGATGGGCTCTTATCGCAAGGAAGAGCGCAACATCCGTCTGAAGGCCCTGCAGGTGGTGGCCGGCAAGTCGGCCATCCCCACCGCCACCGTACAGGTGGAGATCAACGGCGAGGAGTTCACCTCCACGGCCACCGGCAACGGCCCCATCGACGCCGCCTTCTCGGCCGTCAAGGCACTCATCAAGCGCAAGGTGACCCTGGAAGAGTTCCTCATCCAGGCCATCACCCGCGGCAGCGACGACATCGGTAAAGTTCACGTACAGATCGAGAACAGGGGTCAGACCTATTACGGCTTCTCGGCCAATACCGACATTATCACCGCCTCGGTGGAGGCCTTCATCGACGCCATCGCCAAGGTGATATGACCCTAAGTTGAACCGAAAAAAGGAAGAAGAACATTGGAACCCAGGACACTTTTCGACAAGGTGTGGGATGCCCACGTGGTGGAACACATCCCCGACGGTCCCGACGTGCTCTACATCGACCGTCATCTGATCCACGAGGTCACCAGCCCGCAGGCTTTTGCCGGCATTGAGCGGCGGGGTGTGCCGGTGCACCGTCCCGACAGGACGGTGGCCACGGCCGACCACAATGTGCCGACGGTCGACCAGCACCTGCCCATCCGCGAGGAGCTCTCGCGTCTGCAGGTGGCCAAGCTGGAGGAGAACTGCCGTCGTCACGGCATCACCCTCTACGGCTTGGGTCATCCCTACCAGGGCATCGTCCACGTCATCGGTCCCGAGCTGGGGCTCACCCAGCCGGGCATGACCATCGTCTGTGGCGACAGCCACACCTCCACCCACGGTGCCTTCGGCAGCATCGCCTTCGGCATAGGCACCAGCGAGGTGGAGATGGTACTGGCCACCCAGTGCATCCTGCAGCCCAAACCGAAGAAGATGCGCATTACCGTCGAGGGCGAACTCGGCCCCGGCGTCACCGCCAAGGACATCATCCTCTACATCATCTCGAAGATATCCACCTCGGGCGGCACGGGCTACTTCATCGAATATGCCGGCAGCGCCATCCGCTCCCTCAGCATGGAGGGGAGGATGACCCTCTGCAACATGAGCATCGAGATGGGAGCTCGCGGCGGCCTCATCGCCCCCGACGAGAAGACGATCGAATATGTGCGGGGCCGCGAGTTCGCCCCCAAAGGGGAAGAGTTCGAGAGAATGGCCGAAGAGTGGCTCGCCCTGACCACCGACGAGGGAGCGGTCTTCGACAAGGAGATCACTTTCGATGCTTCCGACATCGAGCCCATGATCACCTACGGCACCAACCCCGGCATGGGTGTGGGCATCACCGGCCGCATCCCCGAGCCGTCGGGCCACGAGGCCGAACGCGCCTCGTTCCTCAAGGCGCTCGACTACATGGGCTTCCGTCCCGGCGAGGAGATGCTCGGGAAGAAGATCGACTACGTCTTTCTGGGCAGCTGCACCAACGGACGTATCGAGGATCTCCGTGCCTTTGCCTCGCTGGTACAGGGACACCGCAAGGCCGACGATGTGGTGGCATGGATCGTCCCGGGGTCGCATCAGGTGGCCCGTCAGGCACGCGAGGAGGGGCTCGACAGGATCCTCGGGGAGGCGGGCTTCGAGCTGCGGCAGCCGGGTTGTTCGGCCTGTCTGGCCATGAACGACGACAAGATCCCGCCGGGCAAATACAGCGTCTCCACCTCGAACCGCAACTTCGAGGGACGACAGGGCCCCGGCGCACGCACCCTGCTGGCCAGCCCTCTCACCGCCGCCGCCGCGGCCATCACCGGCCGTATCACCGACCCGAGAGAGTTCCTCAAATAAAACCTGACCACCATGCCCAGAGAAAAGTTCACCATCCTGCGATCGACCTATGTCCCCCTGCCGGTGGACAACGTGGACACCGACCAGATCATCCCGGCGCGTTTCCTCAAGGCCACCACCCGTGAGGGCTTCGGCGACAACCTCTTCCGCGACTGGCGTTACCTGCCCGACGGGCAGCCCAACCCCGACTTCGTCCTCAACCGCCCCGAATATTCGGGCAAGATCCTTGTGGCGGGGAAGAACTTCGGCTCGGGCTCCAGCCGCGAACATGCCGCCTGGGCCCTCTACGACTATGGGTTCCGTGTGGTGGTCTCCAGTTTCTTCGCCGATATCTTCCGCAACAACGCCCTCAACAACGGCCTGCTGCCCGTGCAGGTCTCACCGGAGTTCCTCGAGAAGCTCTTCAAAGCCTCCGGGGAGGACCCTGCCACCCTGCTGGAGGTCGACCTGCCCCGGCAAACCATCACCCTCCTCAGCAGCGGCGAACAGGAACATTTCGAGATCAACGCCTACAAAAAAGAATGCCTCCTCAACGGCTACGACGACATCGACTATCTCCTGAGCATCAAGGAGAAGATCGTTGCTTTCGAGCAAGAGAACCATAAATGACTTCAGCCATGAAGGTCGAGATCATGGACACCACCCTCCGCGACGGGGAACAGACGATGGGCATCTCCTTCAGTCCTGCCGAGAAGGAGACCATTGCCAAGTTCCTGCTGGAGGAGGTACGTGTCGACCGCATCGAGGTGGCGTCGGCACGTGTTTCCTTTGGTGAGGCGGAGGCCGTCAAACGCATCACCCGCTGGGCGGGCAGCAAAGGTTGTCTGGAGAAGATCGAGATCCTGGCTTTCATCGACGGCACCGCCTCGATCGACTGGATCGACCGGGCCGGCGGCCGTGTGGCCAACCTCCTGACAAAAGGGTCGCTGCGTCATGTGCGTGAGCAGCTGCGCAAAGAGCCGCAGGAGCACCTCGACGACATCCGCCGCGCCATCGCCTACGCTCACAAGAAAGGCATGAAGGTCAACCTCTATCTCGAGGACTGGTCGAACGGCATGATCCACAGCCGCGATTATGTGTTCTTCCTCATGGACGGCCTGAAGGATGAGGAGATCAGCCGTTTCATGCTGCCCGACACGCTGGGCATCCTCAACCCTACGCAGACGGCCGGGTTCGTCCGCATCATGCTCGAGCGTTACCCGGATCTGCATTTTGATTTCCATGCCCACAACGACTATGACCTGGCCGCCGGCAATGTATACATGGCCGTTCGTGAGGGCATCCACGGCGTGCACACCACCGTCAACGGTCTGGGTGAACGCGCCGGCAACGTGCCCCTGGCCAGCGTGGCCGTCATCCTCAACGACCACCTGAAAGCGGAGAACAACCTCAACGAACGCAAGCTCATCCAGGTGAGCAAGATCGTCGAGACCTTCTCCGGCATCCGCATCCCGCCCAACAAGCCCGTGGTGGGCGAAAACGTCTTCACCCAGACCTGTGGTGTCCATGCCGACGGCGACTCGAAGAACCAACTCTACTACAATGACCTGCTGCCCGAGCGCTTCGGACGTAACCGCCAGTACGCCCTGGGCAAGACCTCAGGCAAGGCCAATATCCTCAAGAACCTCGAGGAGCTGGGCATCGAGCTCGACCCCGAATCGGCCCGGAAGGTCACCGAAAAAGTCATCGAACTGGGCGACAAGAAGGAACAGATCACCAAGGAAGACCTGCCCTACATCCTGGCCGATGTGCTCAACAACTTCTCCAGCGAGAAACCGGTGAAGGTGCTCAACTACTCCCTCACCCTCTCGCGCGGGCTCAAGCCCATCGCCAACATCTCCGTCGAGATCCACGGCAAGACTTACAACGAAAGCGCCATGGGCGACGGACAGTACAATGCCTTCATGAACGCCCTCTGGAAGATCTACGACGCCCTCGGCAAAGAACATCCCGTACTCACCGATTACGTGGTGACCATCCCTCCCGGCGGGAAGACCGACGCCCTGGTGTCGACCACCATCACCTGGAAGATAGGCAACTACGAGTTCAAGACCCACGGGCTGGAGGTCGACCAGACCGAATCAGCCATCAAAGCCACGGAAAAGATGCTTAACATCATCGAGAACGTACGGGAACACCGGCACGGATGAGCAGGATGAAAAAGCCTTAACCCCTACGGAAGAAGAGAAGGAAAGTATTATTTTTGCCAACTGACCAAAAAAGGAAAAAAGATGAAATACATCATAGCCACCCTTCCCGGCGACGGCATCGGGCCGGAGATCATGGAGCAGGCAGTCG